>ERZ1673962.92-NODE-92-length-75260-cov-145.787980_pt1 | contig 75260 bp, 65 predicted proteins | sample MGYA00580188_ERZ1673962 | MGnify/ENA primary metagenome ERZ1673962 (study PRJEB41334, sample SAMN05608104) | rock metagenome | biome: terrestrial subsurface; feature: shale formation; material: shale | place: USA: Pennsylvania ...
TGGACAGGCTGCCGGTTTCGCGTCCGCCCATGGCGTTCGGTTGGCCGGTGAGCGAAAAAGGCCCGGCGCCCGGCTTGCCGATCTGTCCGGTGGCCAGGTGCAGGTTGATCAATGCACTGTTCTTCGCGCTGCCGGCGGTGGATTGGTTCAGCCCCATGCACCACAGGCTTAGAAAGCTCGGCGCCCCATGACGCGCAGGAGCTGTTGCACTCGGTGCGGTCGCGTTAAAAACCGGCTCGGGGTGCTCATTTACTGCATGTAAACTCCGCTCCCTCGCCGTTTTTTGCCTTGCCGCACCTTCGCTCGCGACGCTCCTGCGCGCCCTGGGTTCTCCAATCAGCCGTGCACAGGTTTGCAGATCATCTACAGAGATGCCGCAGAGGTCGGCGACCATTGCCGGGGTGTAGTCTCGCACCAGGCTTTTCAGCGCATCGAAGCCTTCGGTATGGGCATCGATGAAGCGGCGGTCGATCCAGCCTTCCCACATGAGGATATGCAGCAGGCCGTGGAACAACGCGACGTCGGTGCCCGGCAGGATCGGCAGGTGCAGGTCGGCCAGCTCGCTGGTGTCGGTGCGCCGCGGGTCGATGACGATGATGGTCATCTCCGGTCGCTTCGCCTTGGCTTCCTCCAGACGACGGAACAGCACCGGATGTGCGTAGGCCATGTTGCTGCCGGCAATCAGCAGGCAATCGGCCTGCTCGATGTCTTCATAGGAGCAGGGTGGGGCGTCTGCGCCGAGGCTGCGCTTGTAGCCGACCACCGCCGAGGACATGCACAGCCGCGAGTTGGAATCCAGGTTGTTGGTGCCAACCAGGGCGCGGGCCAGTTTGTTGAAGGCGTAGTAGTCCTCGGTCAGCAGCTGGCCGGAGACATAGAAGGCGACGCTGTCCGGCCCGTGTTCGCGGATGGTCTCGGCGAACACGTTAGCCGCATGCTCCAGGGCACTGTCCCAGTCGGTGCGGCTGCGGGCCAGGCCCTTGCCCAGACGCAGCTCGGGATAGAGAGCGCGGGCATCGAGATCGCCGGTCAGGTGCAGGGTCGAGCCCTTGCTGCACAGCTTGCCGAAGTTGGCCGGGTGCTTTGGGTCGCCAGCCACGTCGAGGATGCGCTCGCCGTCGTGCTCGATCAGCACGCCACAGCCGACGCCGCAATAGCAGCAGGTCGAGGCGGTTGTCATACGCATGGCGTGCTCTCCTGAAAGATCGAGCGGGGGCAACGTCGTAGGGTGGACAGCGCTTTGCTTGTCCACCGCTTCGCCGGTTGTATCAGGCACATTTGGCTGCGTTATTCAGCGCCAGCTTTACGCGACCATTCTCGACGCGCGCCTCATGGCGATGGGCGCAGCCAACATCTGGCGCAAGCGCTTCGCCGCTGGCCAGATCGATCTGCCAGTTGTGCAACGGGCAGGCGACCTGCTTGCCGTAGACTATCCCCTGCGACAGCGGCCCGCCCTTGTGCGGACAGCGGTCGTCGAGGGCAAAGACCTGATCGTCCGAGGTGCGGAAGATGGCGATGTCGCCCTTGGGGCCGGCGATGATGCGCGAGCCAAGCGGGTTGATCTCATCCAGGTCGCAGATATCGAGCCACTTCATGGTGTTCTCCAGTTTGTGTTGTCAGGCGTTTTCGGTTTCCAGCTGCTTGACGGCGATGCGGTCGAATTCCTTCTTCAGCTGCGGCTTGGAGAGCTGCTCCTGCCACGGGTCTTGCTCGAAGGAGAGCGAGAACAGCAACCGCTGGTGCAGCGCCTTGCGTCGCTCGGCGTCGTCCAGCACGGCCTTCTTGATGTGGTCCATGCCGACGCGCTGCATGTAGTGCACGGTGCGCTCGAGGTAGAAGGCTTCCTCGCGGTAGAGCTGGAGGAACGCCAGGCTGTACTCCATGACCTCCTCGGCGCTCTTCACCTTGACGAAGAACTCGCCGGCCTCGGTCTTGATGCCGCCGTTGCCGCCGATGTACAGCTCCCAGCCGGAGTCCACGCCGATGATGCCGACGTCCTTGATGCCGGATTCGGCGCAGTTGCGCGGGCAGCCGGAGACGGCCAGCTTGACCTTGTGCGGCGACCACATGTTGAACAGCGCGTGTTCCAGATCGATGCCCATCTGCGTCGAGTTCTGCGTACCGAAGCGGCAGAACTCGCTGCCGACGCAGGTCTTCACGGTGCGGATGGATTTGCCGTAGGCGTGGCCGGAGGGCATATCCAGGTCTTTCCAGACGCCCGGCAGGTCTTCCTTCCTGATACCCAGCAGGTCGATGCGCTGGCCGCCGGTGACCTTGACCATCGGCACCTGATACTTGTCCGCCACATCGGCGATGCGCCGCAGCTCGGCGGCATTGGTGACGCCGCCCCACATCCGCGGAATGACCGAGTAGGTGCCGTCCTTCTGGATGTTGGCGTGGGCGCGCTCGTTGATGAAGCGCGATTGCGGGTCGTCCTTGGCTTCGCCCGGCCAGGTGGAGATCAGGTAGTAGTTCAGCGCTGGGCGGCAGGTGGCGCAGCCGTTGGGCGTGCGCCATTCCATGAAGGCCATGGCCGCCGGAATGCTGGTCAGGTGGTGTTCGCGAATGGCCTTGCGCACCTGGCCGTGGTTGAGGTCGCTGCAGCCGCAGATGGCCTTTTCGCTCTTCGGCTTGACGTCGGCGGCGCCGCCCACGGTATTGATCAGAATCTGCTCGACCAGCCCGGCACAGGAGCCGCAGGAACTGGCGGCCTTGGTGTGCTTTTTCACCTCGTCCACCGAGAACAGCCCGTGCTCCTGGATCGCCTTGACGATGGTGCCCTTGCACACACCGTTGCAGCCGCAGACTTCCATGTCGTCCGGCATCGACATGGCCTTGCTCTGGCCCTGGTGGCCGGCGTCGCCGATCGCACCCTCGCCAAACATCAGGTGGTCGCGTATCTGGCCCACGTTCTGGCCCTCGCGGACCTGGCGGAAGTACCAGCCGCCATCGGCGGTGTCGCCGTACAGGCAGGCGCCGACCAGTACGTCGTCCTTGATCACCAGCTTCTTGTAGACGCCGCCGATGGGGTCGGAGAGGGTGATGGTCTCGGTGCCATCGCCGCCGATGAAATCGCCGGCCGAGAACAGGTCGATGCCGGTGACCTTGAGCTTGGTCGAAGTCACCGAGCCGAGATAGCGGGAAAAGCCGAGCATGGCCAGGTGGTTGGCGCAGACCTTGGCCTGTTCGAACAGCGGCGCGACCAGGCCATAGGCGGTGCCGCGATGGTTGGCGCATTCGCCGACAGCATAGATGCGCGGGTCATAGGTCTGCAGGGTGTCGTTGACCAGGATGCCGCGGTTGCAAGGGATACCGGCCTGTTCGGCCAGTTCGCTGTTGGGTCGGATGCCCGCGGCCATCACCACCAGATCGGCGGGGATCACGTCGCCGTCCTTGAACTTGACCGCGCAGACCCGGCCTTCGCCGTTGTCGAGCAGTTCGGCGGTGTGCTTGGGCAGGAGAAACTTCAGGCCGCGGCTTTCCAACGCGCTTTGCAGCAAGGTGCCGGCGGTCTTGTCCAGCTGCCGCTCCATCAGACAGTCGCCGATATGCACCACGGTGACGTCCATGCCGCGCAGCTTGAGGCCGTTGGCCGCTTCCAGGCCGAGCAGGCCGCCACCGATGACCACCGCGTGTTTGTGGGTCTTGGCTGTTTCCATCATCACCTGGGTGTCGGCGATGTCGCGGTAGCCGATCACGCCCTGCAGGTCCTTTCCGGGAATCGGCAGGATGAACGGATTGGAGCCGGTAGCGATGAGCAGGCGGTCGTATTCCGCCTCGCTGCCATCATCGGCGATGACCCGGCGTTTGACCCGGTCGATCCTCACCACCTTGCGGTTGAGCATGAGGTGGATGCCATTCTCGGCGTACCAGTTGAGGTCGTTGAGCACGATCTCTTCGAACTGCTGTTCGCCGGCCAGCACGGGGGAGAGCAGGATGCGGTTGTAGTTGGGATGCGGCTCGGCGCCGAACACCGTGATGTCGTAGAGTTCGTTGGTCAGCTTGAGCAGTTCTTCCAGGGTACGCACGCCGGCCATGCCGTTGCCGATCATTACCAGTTTGAGTTTTTTCATGCTGTTCTCCGCGCCATTCGACATAGCCGTCTGGTCCGCTCGAATTTTTCAACAACAAAAAAGGCGTCCCACCGGTTACCCAGTGAGGACGCCTTTGTCCGAGTCCCGCTCTGTCGGGAAACCTGGCCACTCCACGTTGAGGGTCAGGTTTTATGATTCTTCGAAGTTTCAAATAGCAGAAGCTGTGCCAACTTTGAAATTCACCATTTATCAACGGCTTGAGGCATGCCTGCGTCTTCGCCGAGGTGTCCGTTGCACTGATATGCAGCGGCTTGCGCCGTGGTGGTGCGAACTGCCCCTGATTCGACCCTTGAAATCACCGTTGACAGCAGGTGGTCGGCTTTCTACAGTTTCGCCCATGCGCCGATTTAGTCAGCTACTTGCGGGGCGCCTGAAGCCAATGGCTTCGAAATACCGCTAAAGCGCTGGTTCCGGTGTCGCCTCCCACCGCTGCCCAGCGGAATCCTTGAGGCGGAAGTTGAATCAATGAACGCAAAATACGCACAGCTGCGCCTGGCCCCTATCACCAGCGGCCTTACTCCTGGCAATCCGAAAATCCTTCTGGGCGGTACTCACCAGCCGTCTCTGCTGCGCTACCTCGACGGTTGGCCGCGGCGTAATCGCAAATCCCGCGCCCTGCTTATCCAGTTCATCGCGGCGGAAGAGTCGCTGGCGCGCTTCGCGACTGACAGTTTCGATCTGGCGGTCATTCAGGCGCCAACTGCCGAACGACTGGAAGAGTGCGTACGTGAGCTGACCCGGGTGGCGCGCCAGGGGCTGATTACCCGGCGCTGAGCATTACGCACCTTTTATCAGCAGCACCACCAGCAGCAGGTTGAGCAGCAACGCCAGCAGCGCAATGCCGCGCCAGACCTTTAGCGGCTCACGTTCGAGCAATGGACGTGGCCGGACATTGGCGCTGCGCTGCTCACCCTGTTCCAGTTCCAGCAGCCATTGCTCGGCGGTTTCGAAGCGCTGCTGTGGATCGACCGCTACCGCGCGGCTGAGACTTTCCTCCAGCCAGGTCGGCACGTCCGGGCGATAGCGGCTGGCAGGCGTGGGATTAGCGAAGCGTGGACGCTGGAAGGCTTCGATCTCGCCATAGGGGTAGTGCCCGGTCAGCAGGTAGTAAAGCGTCACGCCGGTGGCATAGAGATCCTGCGCCGCACCGGGCTCGGCCCCCGCGAAGGCCTCGGGTGCAATGAAACTCGGCGTACCGGGCAGCTGATTGGGCCGGTCGTGAGAGAGCCCAGGACAGAACGCCAGGCCGAAATCCAGGATGCGTAGCTCGCCGTCTTCGCCCAGCAGCAGGTTTTCCGGCTTGATATCGCGATGAAGGATGTTGCGCCGATGCAGCATGCCGACCGCGCGGATTAGCCGGGACGCGACCTGCAGCAGATCGGCCAGGGGCAGCGGTCCGTCCCGTTCAAAGCGTCGTGCCAGGGTTGTCCCGCTGTACTCGCGCTGCACGTAATAGAGGTGTTGGCGTTCTGGCAGCGGATGCAGCTCGGCAAAGCTGCGTCCGGCGACTCGGCGCATGAACCACTCTTCCTGCAGCAATGCCGGCCCGGCGTCCGCCTCGTCCTGGCGGCTGGGTGGCAGCGTCTTGAGCAGCCAGTCTTGGCCTTGAGCATCCTGCACTCGGTAAATCAGCGATTGTCTCGACTCATGCAGCAGCTCAAGTACCTGCCAGCCTTCGAATGCCTGACCAGCGTGTAGCTTCGGCGGCAGCGGCCAGTGATCGAGTTGAGCCAGGGTGTCGGCAAGAACTGCTGTGGGCAACGCTTCGACTCGCAGCAGCAAGGCGCTGGCGTTGTCCTGGCTGCCGCTCTGGTGCGCCAGATTGACCAGCGCCCGTGCTGCGGCGCTGGGGTCAGGCTGATCGTGCAGGATATGCGCGATGTCGCGCTCGGAGACGCACGACCAGACGCCGTCGCTCAACAGCAGATAGCTTTCGCCTTCACGCAGTTCGCCGTCCAGATAATCCATCACCAGATGCTGATCCAGCCCCAGCGCACGCTTGAGCACATGCTGCATGCCAGGCTGCTCCCAGACGTGGTCTTCGCTGAGCCGCTCAAGCTGCGTACCGTTCCAACGATAGGCGCGACAGTCACCAACATGAGCCAGGGTGAAACGTCGACCGCGCAGGACCAGCGCGGTCAACGTGGTCAACAGCGGCTGACTGCCGCCGTTGGCCTGCAGCCAGCGGTTATGTGCGACCAGCACGCGATCCAGCGATTGCGCGACGGCCCAGGTCTCGGGCGTCGCGTAATAGTCGAAGGCCAGTGCCTGCAACGTCGCCCGCGCGGCCAATCCGCCATCGGCGCACTGGCTGACGCCATCGGCCAGGGCGAACAGATAGCCCTTGCCGGTGGCCAGCCCGGGCGCCGGGGTGACGATGCGTATCGCATCCTGGTTTTCCGGGCGCGGGCCGGCGGCACTGGCTTCGCCATAACTCAATTGCAGGGGCATGTTGGCATCCGGTGCTGTTGGTGAGTCAAACCCGCGCTGCGGTCACTGCAGCCGAGCCCCAGGTGGTGCGCCAGCGACGCTTGACGCCGTACAGGCCGAACCAGGCCAGCACGCCGAGACTGGCGAACAACCAGAGGCCGAGCTGGTAATCACCGGTCGACTGCTTGACCGCGCCGAGCCCGGCGGTGAGCAGAAAACCACCGATGCCGCCGGCCATGCCCACCAGCCCGGTCATCACGCCGATCTCCTTGTTGAAACGCTGCGGCACCAGCTGGAACACCGCGCCGTTGCCGGCACCCAGGCTGAGCATGGCGACCACGAACAGTGCCAGGGCCGCCGTGGAGCTTGGCAGATTGAAACCCACCGCGGCGATGCAGAACGCGGCGACGGTGTACATCACCAGCAGCGCCCGGATGCCGCCAATGCGGTCAGCCAGCGCACCGCCGAGTGGGCGCAACAGGCTGCCGGCGAAGACGCAGGCGGCGGTGTAATAGCCGGCCTTGACCGGGTCGAAGGCGTACTGGTCGTGGAAATAGCCGGGCAGGGTGCTGGCCAGGCCGAGAAAGCCGCCGAAGGTCACGCTGTAGAAAAACATGAACCACCAGCTGTCGCGGTCGCCCAGTGCCTTCATGTAATCGGCCAGCGACTTCGGCGCCGGGCGGTTGGGGGCATTCTTCGCCACACTGGCGAAGATAATCAGGGTGAGTACCAGGGGGATTAGCGCCAGCCCGAACACGTTGTTCCAGCCGAAAATGGTCGCCAGGACCGGCGCGAACAACGCTGCCAGTACGGTGCCGGAGTTACCGGCACCGGCGATGCCCATGGCCTTGCCCTGGTGCTCGGCTGGATACCACTGCGACGCCAGCGGCAGCGCGACGGCAAAGGATGCGCCGGCCATGCCAAGGAACAGGCCCAGCAGCAAAGCCTGCTCGTAACTGTGAATGCCATGCAGCCAGGCAATGAACAACGCGATGATGACCACGACCTGTCCGAACAGGCCTGCGGTTTTCGGCGAGGTGCGATCGGCCAGGATGCCCAGCACCAGGCGTAACACGGCACCGGCGAGGATCGGCGTGGCGATCATGAAGGCGCGTTGCTGGGTGGTCAGGCCCAGGTCGGCGGCAATCTGCACGCCCATCGGGCCGAGCACGTACCACACCATGAAACTCAGGTCGAAGTAGAGGAAGGAGGCAAACAGGGTCGGCGTGTGGCCGGATTTCCAGAAACTCGTGCTCATTGGATCGGCTCCAGAAGGTTCGTAACGCGGCATTGGCCGCCAGGGCTGCTCAGGCCGCCTCGGCATCGAGGCGGAAACCAAAAAGGCATCGCAGCACGCCTGCCGGAGCAGGAATGATGCGACGCCTTTGTCGTGATTGCAGACCGCCGTTGGCCTGCACCAACAGCTCTAGCATCTTGCGTGCCAGACGCTGGGAGCCTTGCTCTGCGCGGGTTTCGGGTAATTGGCAGTAACGTGCTGGCCGTGCGCTGCACAATGAGCGCGCAACAGCGGGCCAGATCGGGGCAACTCAGGCAAGCCATGACGATGGCGGGGTAAGGCGTGAAAGACGGTTACTGTCCGAGCAATTCGTTCATGGCAATGATTTGTTCGGCGACCTGGATCAGCTTCTGCTGGCGGCTCATTGCCTGGCGGCGCATCAGCGTATAGGCCTCTTCTTCCTTGCAGTCGCGCATCTTCATCAGCATGCCCTTGGCCAGTTCGATGCGCTTGCGTTCGGCGAGTTGCTGCTCGCGGGCCTGCAATTGCGCGCGGATCGCCTGGTCGGTCTCGAAACGCGCCATCGCCACATCCAGGATCGGCTTAAGCCGCTTGGCCTGTATACCTTCGACGATATAAGCGCTGACACCGGCGCGAATCGCCTGGCGCATGGCACCGGGGTCGCTGTCGTCGGTGAACATGACGATGGGCCGCGGCTGATCACGGCTGACCAGCACCACTTGCTCAAGCACATCACGGCCCGGTGAGTCGGTGTCGATCAGTACCACGTCCGGGCGGATTGCCTCGACCCGTTCGGGCAGGTCGATGGTCAGGCCGGATTCATCGATGACTTCAAAGCCGGCCTCGATCAGCGCACTTTTCAGGCGTCCGATCTTGCGTGGGGTGTCGTCGATCAGCAGGACGCGCAACATGCCGGCCCCCTCGTCAAAGTGCGCTCGCCACGGCCTGGTCGGCCATGGCGTGCAGCGTGAAACTGCGGGCGTAAGCTGCTGGGTCACTGCCGTCCCAGGTTTTGCCATCCATCAGCGTGGCGTTGCGCATGGGCGATTCCGGCACGGCGATACCGAGTGTTTCGGCGGCCTGTCGATACAGCTCGATCTGTTGCACCTGGCTTGCGACCAGCTGGTAGTCCGGGTCCTGGCGCAACAGGCCCCAGCGTCGCAGCTGGGTCATGAACCAGAGACCGTCGGACAGATAAGGCATGTTTGCCGCACCATCCGCAAAGAAGCGCAGCGGGTGTTCGTCGTGCCAGGTGTTGCCCAGACCATCCTGGTACGAGCCGAGAAAGCGTGACTCGATGGCCGCCAGCGGCGCATTGACATACTCGCTGCCGGCAATCAGCTGCGCAGTGCTGCGGCGATTTTCCTGACTCTGATCGATGAAACGGCTTGCCTCGAGAATCGCCATCACCAGTGCGCGCGCAGTGTTGGGGTACTGCTCGACGAATGCCCGTGTACAGCCGAGTACCTTTTCCGGATGATCCGGCCAGATCGACTGGCTGGTCGCCAGGGTGAAACCAACGCCCTCGGCGATTGCCTGCGCCCCCCAGGGCTCGCCAGCGCAGAAGCCGTCGATGCGCCCGGCCTGCAGATGCGTCACCATCTGCGAGGGCGGCAGGACGAGCGTCCGCACATCCTGCAGAGGATGAATGCCATTGGCGGCCAGCCAGTAGTAGAGCCACAGCGCATGCGTGCCGGTGGGGAAGGTGTGCGCGAGGGTCATGCGCGCATCGCTTTGGCGCACGCGGTTGCGCAGTGCCTCGGGACTGGTCACGCCAGCCGCTTTCAACGGAGCGGAAAGCGTGATGCTCTGGCCGTTCTGCGCCAGACCCATGAGTACTGCCATGTCCACCGCCGGGCTGCCGCCGATGCCCAGATGAACTGCATAGATCAGCCCGTAGAGTCCATGGGCGGCGTCCAGCTCGCCCCCTGTCAGCTTGTCGCGCAGGGCCGACCAGGAATTCTGCCGATGCAGATTGAGCGTCAGCCCGAAGGGCTGGGCGAAACCCTGCGTGGCCGCGACGATCAGCGAGGCTGCGTCAGTCAGGGGCAGAAAGCCGAGGTTGAGCGTGCTCTTCTCCGGTGCATCGCTGCCGGCGACCCAGGCCAGTGCATCATGGCGGTGCGGGGTGGCGGGTTCAGTCATCAGGAAGTGCCTTTTCATTGCGAAGCGTGCGGCACAGGTTTCGGTCAAGTGCGCGACGGTTCAGGACATATCTGGGCCAAGCCTGAAGCAAGCGATATGCCAGCGTGAGGTGCACGACGCGAGGAACGTGCACCGCATTGGCCTGTGAGCCGTCTGTTGACGTCAGCGCGGATACAGCGGCGGCAGGGCACCCTGGTCCGGTCCGGCACTCGGGCTGGAGGCCGGTGGTAGCGCCTGGATGGCCTGCCACAGGGCTTCACCCTGCCAACGCTGACCGGCTTCGCTGTAGAGCGCGCCATTGAGGCCGTCCAGCGCATCGGACAGCGGCACGAAACGGGCGGCCATGTCGGCCAGCGTCTCCGGTTGCTGCCGCGCCCAGGCGTCCAGTGCTTGTCGAGTGGCTTGGGAGTCGTTGGCCTGGCACGCGCGACGCAGGTCGTCGAGCAGGCTGCGCGGGGAAGGGCCGGGTTGAAGTGCACGGTGCACCGCTGGCTGTCGGCGTGCATGCAGCCAGAGTCCGAAGCCGGCAAGGGTGGTCAGGGCGAAGAGCACGGTACTCAGTTGCCAGGGCCAGAGTATTTGCTGGTCGGCAGACACCGGCGCTGTTACGGGTTGCTCGGCAGGTGGCGGCGCAAGATTCGGATTGTCGGCGACATTCAGGGTGCGCTCGTCCAGCGTGGTGCGTTCAAGGCGGTCTTCAACCGTATTCCACCAGACCACTTCCAGCGCGGGCAGCTGCAGCGTGCCACTGCGGGTCGGAATCAATGCTTCGCGCTGCTCGCGGCTACCGACGAGCCCCACACCACTGACTTCGTTGGCCAGGCTCGGCTGATCCGGGTAACGGCGCAACCCGGCACTTTGTGCAGAGCCGATGGTTGGTAATTGTGTGCTGGTCAGGCCCTCGGCCTTGAGCAGCAGGCTACGGGTGAGCGACTCGCCAGTCTGTGCCTGGTCCGGCTCCGGGCTCCAGGCCTCGACCAGCGTCAGACTGCGCGCCGGCAACCAGGGCGTGTTGGCCGGATAGTCTGCTGGCTTGGCCTTGACCGTCAGCGGGATGCTGGGTGATCGAACCTGGGTCGAGCGACCTGAACGCGAGCCGAACAGCGAGTTGCTGCCGTTGGCTACAGTGGTTGCGCTGAACAGCTGGGCAGGGATGGTCAGCTCGCCGGATTTCTGTGGGAACAACGCATAGCGCACTTCGATAACGCCATGGCGGATACCGTTGATGGTCTTCTCGTAGGTACGCGGTTCGCCGAGTCGCTCCACCAGGGCTTCGGGCATTTGCAGAGGCGACAGGGTGCTGTCGTCGTACAGCGAAACCGAATGGAAGATGCGCAGCGTAAGGATCACCTGGGCTTGCACGTAGACGCTTTCCTGATCGACGCTGGCATCGATGAAGATCGGCGCGAGCTGGTCGCTTTCGGTATTTTTCAGCGATTCCTGTACCAGCAACGTGATCGGCTGACTGCGCCAGTCGCCCAACTGCAGCGGCGGAATCACGACATAGCCGGTTTGTCGCGGGCGCAGGGTGATCGACCAGCGCGTGATCGCGCGGGCTTCGCCATTGCTGCTGGAGAGCTGATTGACCTGTCGGGTATCGAAGACTTCAAACAGCTCATCCAGAGGCTGCAGGTCGGGTTTGCCGAATACCGCGCTGCCCTGGCTTTCCAGACTCAGTTCAAAGGTTTCATCAATGCTCAGCTGGGTTCGATCCACGCGGGCGAACAGGCCAACGGCAGCCACCTGGCTGGCCATCAGACCGAGCAGAAGAAAAGCCATCAGGCGCATCATCGATTGGTTTCCTGGTGCTTGCGTTGTTCGTAAAGGAATTTTCGTCGCAGCAGCTCGCCGGGGTCGTCCGGAATCTGGCGCAACCATTGCTCCATCGCCTGTTGCCGCTCCTGCTCGGGGAGCGCCTCATGTTGTGCTTGGACCGTGGGCGCCTCCACCTCTTCCGAGTCTTTCTCTGCTTCGGTTGTTGATGGCTGCGAGGCACCGCTGGCTTGGTTGGCCGGCTCGCCCTGGGCTTCTTCAGGCGAAGGCGAACTGGCCGAACCCGACTGTTGTGACTGCGGTTGTTCGGGCTGCGGCAGGGGCTCTTCGGTCTGCTCGTCCTGCTTATCCTGCTGCTGACCGGGTTGTTCCTGTTGGCGACGCAGCAGCTCTTCGATCAGCGTCTTGTTGCGTCGTGCTGCCTGCAGATCGGGCTGCAGGTCCAATGCCTGATCATAGGCCTCGATGGCGGCTTCGAACGCCTCGCCACGGGCCAGGGCGTTGCCGCGATTGTAGTGATCGGCGGCGGTATCGCCCTCGGCGAACAACGCCGCAGCGCCGGCATAGTCGCCGGCTTGATAGCGCGCTGTGGCCTGCCAGCGACGATCGATAAAGCGTTCGGCGGCCTTTGCCGGCTGCTCGGCCTCGAGCAGGCGCTGGCCCTGCTGGTCGCGACGCAGCCAGAGGTCATCGAATTCGACGGCATTGGCAGGTTGCGGCTGCAACAGGAGCAACGGCAGGCAGAATAGCCAGCCGCGCCGTCCCGCCAGGGCGGCCAGCAAGAGTAGAGGTAGCAACAGCCAGTGGCCCTGATCCAGCCAGGCTTCCAGGCGAGTGATCTCGTCGTCGTGCTGCAATGTGCCGGCTTGATCGAACAGGCCGAGGGCTACAAGGTCGTCGTCGCTCAATCGTGCCTGCTGATAGCGACCGCCCAGTTCACCAGCCAGACGTTGCAATCCGGCATTGTCCAGGCGCGGAATGAGAATTGCGCCCTGGGCATCCTTGAGGAAACTGCCGTTTTCCCCAGCGATCGGCGCGCCTTGCTCGGTGCCGACGCCGAGGATCAGCAGGCGCTCACCGCGCCCCTGCAGCAGTGTGCTGATGGCGTTGCGCTCGTGCTGATCAAGGCTGCTGCCGATCAATAGCAGACGTCCACGGCCCAGACCGGTCTGTTCGAGCAGAGCGAGGCCCCTGGCAACGGCGAGGTCGGCGCGCTGGCCAGGCTCGGGCATCAGCGCCGGGTGCAAGGCATCCAGCAGGTTGCGGGTGGTCGCCAGATCGTCGGAAAGCGGCACCACGGTATGGGCGCTGCCGGCAAATACCACTACGGCGGTCTGTACGTCCTGGCGACGCTCCAGCAGATCCAGCAGTTTGCGCTTGGCCTGTTCCAGGCGAGTGGGGGGCGCATCACTGGCGAGCATCGCGGGTGTGAGCTCCAGCAGCACCACCAAAGGATCGCTGCGTTTGATATTGGGTTGCTCGAACCGCTGCCAGCTTGGGCCCAGCAATGCGATGACTGCCAATAACCAGGCCAGGCCCAATACCAGCCAGGGCAGGCGACTATGGCGCAGCCGGCCTCGGGTCAGCAGGGCGGCGTGGAAGGCTTCGGGCAGCAGGCGCTGCCAGCGACCGACCTGCAACTGGCGATGCCAGAGCCGCCATAGCAGCCAGATCAGGAGCGGCAGGATGATCAACCAGTAAGGCCGCAGCAGATGGGGCAGCAGATCGCTCATCGGCGCTGCTCCCGTCGCCACGCCAGGCGTTGCAGTTGGGCGCTCCACAGACTGGCAGCGACCATCAGCAGACTGATCAGCAAGGCTGTCGACAGCGGCCATAGATAAAGCGCTTCGGCCAGGCGAGCCTGGGCTGGTTGCTGGGCTGCCGGTTCGAGACGATCCAGCGTATCGCCGATGGCCTTGAGCTCAGCGCTGGAGGTGGCCCGGAAATACTCTCCACCGGTCTGTTCGGAAATGGCGCGAAGGGTGGGTTCATCGAGGTCCAGGCCCGGATTGAAGCCGAAGCGGCTGAGCACGCCACCTTCTTCCGGAACGGCGCCGATGCCGATGGTGTGGATTCGCACACCTTCTTCGGCGGCCAGCGATGCGGCCAATAGCGGATCGATCTCGCCGCCGTTGCTGGCGCCGTCTGTGATCAGCACCAGTACGCGACTGTTCGCCGGGCGCTCCCTGAGCCGTTTCACGGCCAGGCCGATGGCATCGCCGATGGCGGTATTGCTGCCGGCGATGCCAACCCGCGCTTCATCCAGCCAGACACGCACGGTGTGGCGGTCGAAGGTCAGCGGCGCCTGCAGATAAGCCTTGCTGCCGAAGAGGATCAGCCCTACGCGGTCGCCATGGCGTTGCTCGATGAAGTCGCCGAGCAACACTTTGACCAGCTCCAGCCGTGTCAGCTCTTCACCCTGCCACTGCATGTCCGGGTAATCCATCGACCCGGAGACATCCACCGCGAGCAGCAGATCGCGGCCACTGGTAGGCAGCGGCAGCGGTTCGCCGAGCCATTGCGGCCTAGCCGCGGCGAACAGCAGCAGCAGCCAGATGGTGAGATAAGGCAGTTGCTGGCGCCAGGCGGGCAGGGCTACCCGTGCGCGACGCCCGGAGAGCTGCTGCAACTCGTCGAGGAAGCTGACCTTCAAGGCGGCTTCACCGCTGTCGGCGGGCGGCAGCAGTGCGCGTAGCACCCAGGGCAGCGGCAGCAGCAGAAAGACCCAGGGCCAGGCCAGTTCAAACATGTTTGCGAATCCAGATATCGACGGATTGTTCGAGACCGTCGATGGCCTTGTCGTCGAGGCGGCACTCGGCCCGGTAGGCGCCTTCGACCAGGATCATCCAGCGTGTCAGTCCGGCAGCCGGGCAGCGGCTATCGAGAAACGCCAGCCAGGCACGCCCGCTGAGCGTGTGCGGGTGGTCATTGGGATAGCGAATGCGACAGAGTCGTTTGAGCAGTGCGTTGAGCTGCTGCAGCCACTGGCTGGCCGGCTGGCCACCGTAGGGCTTGCCCAGACGAGACAGTTCGATCAGCGCTTCCTGACGCTGCGGGTCCAGCGGTGGTTCGGGTTGAACACGCGGTTTGCGCTTGCCCAGACGATGGCGCAGTCGCCAGAGAACTGCAAAAACGATGAGCAGCAGCAATCCGAGTAGCCACCAGCCCGGAGCCGGTGGCCACCAGCTGATCGGTTTGGGGCTGATCAGTGGCGCCAGTTGATCGAGCGGGTTCATGGCCGTGCGCTCGGGTGGCGGACGCTCAGATGCTCGCGCAACTGCTCGATCAGGTCGTGCTGGGTATCGAGTGGCATCAGCGGTACCCGCAGGCGATCGGCCAGCCGCCGCCAGCGCGCGCTGCGTGCTTCGCCCAGTTCGCGGTAGCGCATGCGCAGGTCTGCATCGTGGGTATCCAGTTCCAGCCGCGCACTACCTTCGCTGAAACGCAGCAGCCCGGCGGCGGGCAGGGCGCGATCAAGCGGGTCGGACAGCGGCAGCAACAGCAGATCGACATGCCGCGCGAGCAGGCTGAGTTGCTGTTCTGCCGCGTCTGTCAGGGTTCGCTCGTCGCAGAGGATTACCGACAGGCTGCCCGGGCGCAGCACTTCGCGAGCCCGGCGCAAGGCCATGCTGAAGGCTTCCGGGTCGATCGGGCTGTCCGGCTGCAATAGGTTATTGGCGCGGGTGATGCGATCGAGCAACTGCAACAGGCTCTGCTTGCTGCGCCGTGGCTTGATCTCCTGCTGCTCGCTGCCGAACACCAAGCCGCCGACCCGGTCGTTGTGGCTGAGCGCCGCCCAGCCGATCAGGCTTGCTGCATGGGCCGCCAACACCGATTTGAACAGGCGACCGCTGCCGAAGAACAGGCGCGGGCTCTGTTCGACGAGGAGATAGATGGGGCGTTCGCGTTCCTCGTGAAACAGCTTGGTGTGCGGCTCCTGGGTGCGCGCCGTGACGCGCCAGTCGATGGTGCGCACATCATCGCCGGGCTGATAGATACGAACCTGATCGAAATCCACGCCGCGCCCGCGCAGCTTGGAATGGTGCAGACCTACCAGCGGACTGCGCCGGTGCGGTGTGGAAAACAATGGCACTTCACGAACGCGATGGCGCATGTCGATGAGATCGGCAAGGCTCACCCGGATAGCGGAGTCCTGCTCGCTCGGCTGCCCGGTGGCGCAAGCCTGTGCGTGCATCAGGCCACCGCGACCACATCGAGAATGCGCTGGATGACACGGTCCTGATCGATGCCGGCTGCTTCCGCCTCGAACGAGAGAATCAGGCGGTGGCGCAGTACGTCGAACAGCATGGCCTGAATGTCCTCGGGGCTGACAAAGTCACGGCCCGCCAGCCAGGCATTGGCGCGTGCGCAGCGGTCCAGTGCAATCGAACCGCGCGGGCTGGCGCCATACGCGATCCAGCTCGCCAGCTCGGCATCGAACTTGGCAGGTGTGCGGGTCGCCATGACCAGCTGCACCAGGTACTCCTCCACCGCATCGGCCATGTACAAATCGAGGATTTCCTTGCGCGCGGCGAAGATTGCCTGCTGCGAAACGCGGTGTTCGGGCTTGGTTTCGCCGTTGATGGCTTCGCCGCGTGCCTGCTGGAGAATACGCCGCTCAACGGAGGCGTCGGGAAAGCCGAGCCTCACGTGCAGCAGAAACCGGTCGAGCTGCGCCTCGGGCAGCGGGTAGGTGCCTTCGTGCTCGATGGGATTCTGCGTGGCCATCACCAGAAACAATGGCGACAGGTCATAGGTGCTGCGGCCAACGCTGACCTGGCGTTCGGCCATTGCTTCGAGCAACGCCGACTGAACCTTTGCCGGAGCACGGTTGATCTCGTCGGCCAGCACCAGGTTGTGAAAGATCGGTCCTTGCTGAAAGACGAAACTGCCGGTTTCCGGTCGATAGATTTCGGTTCCGGTGATGTCGGCAGGCAACAGATCCGGGGTGAACTGGATGCGGTGAAATTCGGCTTCGAGACCGCCGGCGAGCTCCTTGATGGCGCGGGTCTTGGCCAGCCCGGGCGCGCCTTCGACCAGCAGATGGCCATCGGCCAGAAGGGCGATCAGCAGTCGATCGATCAGGCGTTCCTGGCCAAGAATCTGGGTAGAAAGAAACTGTCGCAAGGCGACCATTGCTTCACGGTGGTCCATCGTCGGGGCTCTTCTGAAGGGCGTCTCGGGCAGGGCGTGCGCCGGTCCAGACTTTAATTCATTGGCGGGTTTGAGGCTATGCGCGGCTCGGCAACTTGATTACATGACGCATGCTTTTTGTGACCGCGACGAAATGGGAGCAGACCCCGGCTGCGGGTTGAACTAAGGTGTTTCGTCACCAGTCATGTCCGCAAAAGGGCTTGTCGAATCCTGCCAGCAATGGAGCTAACCAATGGCGTTCTTTACCGCAGCCAGCAAAGCCGACTTCCAGCAACAACTGCAAGCGGCCCTGGCACAGCATGTCGATGAGCAGCTCCTGCCACAAGTAGGGCTGTTCGCCGAGCAGTTCTTTGGCATTGTCGCTCTGTCCGAGCTTGTCGAACGGCGCATGAGTGATCTGGTCGGCTCGACGCTGGCCAGTTGGCGCCTGCTGGAACGTTTCGATCCGGCGCATCCGCAGGTTCAGGTGTTCAACCCTGATTACGAGAAGCACGGCTGGCAGTCGACCCATAGCCTGGTCGAGGTGCTGCACCCGGACATGCCGTTTCTGGTCGATTCGGTACGCATGGAGCTGACGCGCCGCGGTTATGCCATCCATACCTTGCAAAACACTGTCCTGCAGGTTCGTCGCGATACCGATGGCAGCCTTCTGCAGCTGCTGCCCAAAGGCACCAGTGCCGATGACAGTCATGCAGAGTCGCTGATCTTCGTTGAAATAGATCGTTGCGCCAGCGTTGCGACCCTGCGTGAGTTGGAGCAGTCCCTGCACGCCGTGCTGGCCGATGTGCGCCTGACGGTAGGTGATTTTCCGGCGATGAAGGCCAAGGCCGAGGAGCATCACGGGCGCTTGAGCCGGCTGCAGGCGCAGGAGGGCGACGGACAGCTGGGCGAGGTCATGGATTTCATTCGCTGGCTTGCAGATGACCATTTCACCTTCCTCGGCTACGAGGAATTCACGCTTGATGATCAGGGTGAAAGCGGGCGTCTTGTCTACGATGAATCATCGCTGCTGGGCCTGTCGCGGCATCTGCGTACCGGTGAGGATGAAGATTGCCTGTCCATGCCGGTAGCGCTGGCCTATCTGCGCGAGCCGCTGCTGCTGTCATTCGCCAAGGCGGCGACCCCCAGCCGCGTGCATCGACCGGCCTATCCCGACTATGTGTCCATCCGCGAGATCGATGCGCAGGGCCGGGTCACCAGAGAGTGTCGCTTTCTCGGTCTGTTTACATCCTCGGTCTATACCCAGAGTGTGCGGCGCATTCCCTATATCCGCAGCAAGGTTGCGCAAGTCGTTGAGCGCTCGCAGTTCGATGACTCGGCGCATCTGGTCAAGGAGCTCATCCAGGTACTCGAAGTATTGCCGCGCGATGAACTCTTCCAGATGACCCTCGACCAGCTCTTCGAGACCGCCATCGCCATTGTGCAGATTCAGGAGCGCAACAAGCTGAGGCTGTTCCTGCGTACCGACCCCTACGGTCGTTTCTGCTATTGCCTGGCCTATGTTCCGCGCGATGCCTATTCGACCGAAACGCGCCTGCGTATCCAGCAGGTGCTGATCGACCGGCTGGGGGCCAGTGGTTGTGAGTTTTCCACCTATTTCTCCGAATCGGTGCTGATCCGCGTGCAGTTCCTGTTGCGATTGGACCCGGAAAAGCCGCTGCAGATCGATCCGCTGCAACTGGAGAAGGAAGTGGTGCAGGCCTGCCGTACCTGGCAGGACGACTACTCCGGTCTGGTGGTGGAGCGCTTTGGCGAAGCCCAGGGAACCAGCATACTCAGTGGCTTTCCCAAGGGCTTTCCGGCGGGCTACCGCGAACGCTTCGACCCGCTTTCGGCGGTTGTTGACATGCAGCACGTGCTTGGCCTGAGCGATGAGCGCCCGCTGGCAATGAGTTTCTATCAGCCGATCACCACCGTCGAGAATCGCCTGCACTGCAAGCTCTATCACCTGGATACACCGCTGCCTCTGTCGGACATGCTGCCGATTCTGGAAAACCTTGGTTTGCGTGTGCTGGGCGAGTTTCCCTTCCATCTGAAGGGCAAGGACGGTCGCCGGTACTGGATTCACGATTTCGCCTTCACCTATGCCGAAGGCCTTGAAATCGACCTCATGGAGATCAACGAGTCGCTGCAGGACGCTTTCATTCATATTCACACTGGACAGGCGGAAAACGATGCCTTCAACCGTCTGGTGCTGACTGCCGGGCTGACCTGGCGTGAAGTGGCCCTGCTGCGTGCCTATGGTCGCTATCTGAAGCAGATCCGCATGGGCTTCGATCTGGGGTATATCGCCAGCGCACTGCTCAATCATGCCGATATCGCGCGCGAGCTGGTGCGGCTGTTCAAGACGCGTTTTTATCTGGCGCGCAAGCTGGGCGAAGAGGATCTGGCCGACAAGCAGGAACGGTTGCAGCAGGCGATCCTCACCGCGCTGGATGGGGTTGCGGTACTCAACGAAGACCGCATCCTGCGCCGTTATCTGGCGCTGGTCCAAGCCACCCTGCGGACCAACTTCTATCAGGTCGATGCCAGCGGCAAGCCCAAGAGCTATTTCAGCTTCAAGTTCGACCCGCACCTGATCCCGGAGCTGCCGCGACCTGTGCCTAAATTCGAGATATTCGTCTACTCGCCGCGGGTCGAAGGCGTGCATCTGCGTGGCGGCAAGGTGGCGCGCGGCGGGCTGCGCTGGTCCGACCGTGAAGAGGACTATCGCACCGAAGTGCTGGGTCTGGTAAAGGCCCAGCAGGTGAAGAACGCGATCATCGTTCCCGGTGGCGCCAAGGGCGGTTTCGTGCCGCGCCGGTTACCCAGCGGTTCGCGCGACGAGGTGCTGGCCGAGGGAATCGCCTGCTATCGGATCTTTATCAGCGGTCTGCTGGATATCACTGACAACCTCAAGGACGGGCAGGTTGTGCCACCGGCCAACGTGCTGCGTTACGACGAGGATGATCCCTATCTGGTCGTCGCTGCTGACAAGGGCACCGCGACCTTCTCCGATACGGCCAACGGCATCGCCGCCGAGTACGACTTCTGGCTGGGCGATGCCTTTGCCTCAGGCGGCTCGGCCGGTTATGACCACAAGAAGATGGGCATCACCGCCAAGGGTGCCTGGGTTTCGGTTCAGCGGCACTTCCGCGAGCGCGGCATCGACGTTCAATCCGACAGTATCAGTGTGATTGGTATCGGTGACATGGCCGGGGACGTCTTCGGCAACGGCATGCTCAGGTCCGAAGCCCTGCAACTGGTGGCCGCATTCAACCATCTGCATATATTCATCGATCCTGAACCGGATGTTGCGCGCAGCTTTATCGAGCGTCAGCGTTTGTTCGATCTGCCGCGCTCGTCCTGGAGCGATTACGATGCCTCGCTGATTTCCGCCGGTGGTGGCGTCTTTTCACGTTCGGCCAAGCGTATCGACATCAGCCCGCAAATGAAGGCTCGCTTCGATATTGCCGCGGACCAGCTGACCCCCGCCGAGCTGATCCATGCCTTGCTCAAGGCGCCGGTGGACCTGCTCTGGAATGGTGGCATTGGCACCTATATCAAGAGTTCGGCGGAAAGCCATGCGGATGTCGGCGACAAGGCCAATGACGGCGTGCGGGTCAATGGCTGCGAGGTGCGCGCCAAAGTCATCGGCGAGGGTGGCAATCTGGGCGTCACCCAGCTCGGACGTGTCGAGTACGGCCTGCATGGCGGGGCATCGAATACCGACTTCATCGACAATGCCGGCGGTGTGAACTGCTCCGACCATGAGGTCAATATCAAGATTCTGCTGAACGAAATCGTCAGCGCGGGAGACATGACCGGCAAGCAACGCAACCAGCTGCTGTTCCAGATGACCGATGCCGTCGCTGCGCTGGTACTGCACGACAACTACAAGCAGACCCAGGCCCTTTCCCAGGCCGAACGGCGTGCCCGCACGGGCGGCGGCGAGTATCGGCGTTTGATCGGTACGCTTGAGGCCGAAGGGTTGCTGGACCGCGCGCTGGAGTTCCTGCCAAGCGATGAAACGCTGGACGAGCGTGCGACCCAGGGCAAGGGGCTGACACGCGCGGAGCTGTCGGTACTGATTTCCTACAGCAAGATCGACCTGAAAGAAGCACTGCTGCAATCTCAGGTGCCGGATGATGCCTACTTGACGCGGGAGATGGAAAGCGCCTTTCCGCAAGTGTTGGCCGAAGAATATCGCGGCGCAATGCTGCAGCACCGGCTGAAGCGGGAAATCGTCAGCACCCAGATTGCCAACGACCTGATCAACAACATGGGCGTCACCTTCGTTCAGCGACTTCGCGAGGCTACCGGCCTGAGCGCGGCAAATATTGCCGGGGTCTACGTGATAGTGCGCGATATCTTCCATCTGCCGCACTGGTTCCGCCAGATCGAGGCGCTGGATTACAGGGTCCCGGCCGAGCTGCAGCTGCATCTCATGGAGGAGCTGATGCGGCTGGGTCGACGTGCTACGCGCTGGTTTCTGCGTAATCGTCGCAACGAACTTGATGCGGCGCGTGATGTAGGACATTTCGGCCCGCGAGTGGCAGCGCTCGGACTGAAACTCGATGCACTCCTTCAGGGCGGTACGCGCGAGCTGTGGCAGGCGCGCTATGAGCGTTATACCGAAGCGGGTGTTCCGGAATTGCTGGCGCGGATGGTCGCCGGTACACACCACCTGTACACGCTGTTGCCCATCCTTGAGGCTGCCGACGAAACTGGACGGCTGCCGACCGAGGTGGCCGCAGCCTATTTTGCAGTGGGCGGTGCGTTGGAGCTGCCCTGGTACCTGCAGCAATTGACTGCGCTGCCGGTTGAAAACAACTGGCAGGCGCTGGCGCGCGAGGGCTTCCGCGACGATCTGGACAACCAGCAGCGTGCGATTACCGTGTCGGTGTTGCAGATGGATGGACCGGCAGATGATCCTGATTTGCTGGTGCAGGCGTGGCTGGAACAGCGGCAGTATCAGGTCGAACGCTGGCGGCGCATGCTGGCCGAGTTGCGTGCCGGCAGCGTTGATTATGCGATGTACGCCGTAGCTGGACGCGAGCTGCAGGACCTTGCGCTGGAAAAGCCACAGCGCCAGCCTGAGGCGGACAGGTGAGCATGGTCTGCCAGGCAATCAAGCCACGAACCTGGTGGCTGAAGCCGCTCCCGCGAGCAGCGACTTGGCTTTCGTGGGAGCGGCTTCAGCTGTGAAGGATGTGAGCCCGTGTGTCGGCTACTGCTTCAGGCTTCCTGAGGCTGATGGCCGAGACGGAAACGGGTGATCTGCGGGAGGTTGCGCAAGTACCGCACCATGTCTGGTGCGCCGGCGTGTTTTAGCCCTTCGCCAAGCGCGTTGGCGGCACTGACGCGCTTGTCCAGCAGGAGTAGTTCGGAGTTGTTGGCATTGCGCAGCAGATGCAGGCGGGCATAAGGCACCTTGGCGTCAAGCAGCAATCCCATGAAGTCGCGATCACTCCAGGCCTGGGCGGGCATGGCAATGGCATGGTATTCGTCATCAAGCGCCTGCAAGCCGGCACTGTCGAGTCGGTAGTCGGTCAGTTCGCAAGGCAGCATCACTTCCAGACCTCTGAGCCGCGCATAGGCGATGGCACAGGCGAAGGCCTCGACGTGATATTCGCCTGCCCAGTAAATTCGTTCGCCGAGCCAGCTGGCCTGGCGCAGTTCTATCGGTGTCTGTTGTTCAAAGCCGGGCAGGGCGGTGCCAAGGGTGCGCAGGAAATCCTTGTAGCTGATCACGCGCAGCTGGCGGCAGCCTGGCGTCGCCGCAAACGCCTCGAAGGTTGGGTAGCTATTGCCGTCTGGGCTCTGGCCACTGATACCGTCGATCTGGCACAGGTCCATTGACGGATAGGCAGTGACTTCCTTGCGCACCAGACGTGTCAGGGCGGCATGGGCCTTGGCTTTGTCTTCCTGGATCGGCCCGGAAAGTGCGCTGCGGGGCAGATCGACGACCCTCTGCAGGCAAGGGCCGTCATGCCAGAAAATACTGGGAGCCGGTTCGCAAAGGGGTTCGAAGGGCAAACGGATCCGACTGGCGTGCTCAAGCGTCTGACGCGGTGGTTTTCCGGTCAGGCCAAGGCGCTGGGCGAATCTGGCAAGTCGGGAAATCACGGACGGCATCGACTCGGATTGGCTCATCATTCTGGATGGGCTCGCTGTACAGGGGGCAAAGTGTGCCAGAGCCTGCAAGAACCTGCACTGGCTTTGCGAAGACCCAGGTTGCAAGCGGGGCGCGCGACAGGTAGCAAGACACTGAGGACACAGCCTTGTGGCAATATCGTCGTACTGATCATTAAAGGAGCCTCCATGCCACGCCTCGTGCTGGATATCGCATTGCCTGCCGAGCGGTTGCTGGCAGTCTATCAGGGGCAGGCCAACCGCATTCTGGTAAGAAGCAGGGATGGGATACGTGTCAGTTTGCCAGCTCACCACTTGCGCCCGTTTACGACAACCGTCGGGGTATATGGTTCATTCGAAATGGAATTTTCAGAGGACGGCAAGCTGACTTGTCTGCGCAAACTCGATTGAATGGGGCGCTCATGGTGATTTGCACACCGCTGTAGCAGCGTCCTGCCTGCTATACTTTCGCGTCAACTTTCCCAGGATCTAGCTGCGTATGTACAACCTGGCTCGCCGGCTGCTATTCAAGTTAACCCCTGAAAATTCCCATGAGTTGTCGCTGGACCTTATCGGGGCGGGTGGCCGACTGGGGCTGAACGCCATGCTCAGCAAGGCACCGGCAAGCCTGCCCGTGCGGGTGATGGGGCTGGACTTTCCCAACCCCGTCGGTCTGGCGGCAGGCCTGGACAAGAATGGCGAGGCGATCTGCGGCCTGTCACAGCTGGGCTTTGGCTTTGTCGAAGTAGGCACCGTGACGCCCAGACCGCAGCCTGGAAATCCCAAGCCGCGCATCTTTCGCCTGCCGGAAGCGGAGGCGATCATCAATCGCATGGGTTTCAACAACCATGGCGTCGATGCATTGCTGGAGCGGGTTGATGCGGCGCGTTTCAAGGGCATTCTGGGTATCAACATCGGCAAGAATTTCGATACGCCGGTCGAGCGTGCCCAGGACGACTATCTGCTGTGCCTGGACAAGGTTTACCATCAGGCGAGCTATGTCACGGTGAATGTCAGTTCACCCAACACGCCGGGGTTGCGCAGCCTGCAATTCGGTGATTCGCTCAAGCAACTGCTCGATGCGCTTCGCCTGCGTCGAGAGGATCTGGAAGTGTTGCATGGCAAGCGCGTACCGCTTGCCATCAAGATAGCCCCTGATATGACCGACGAAGAAATCGTACTGGTGGCCGATACGGTTTTTCAGGCCGGGATGGATGCCATCATCGCCACCAATACCACCTTGGGTCGTGACGGCGTCGCCGGGCTGGCTCATGCCGATGAGGCCGGTGGGCTTTCCGGCGCGCCGGTTCGGGACAAGAGCACGCATACCGTCAAGGTGCTGGCCGAAACCCTGGGGGGGCGCCTGCCGATTATCGCGGTTGGCGGTATCACCGAAGGGCGTCACGCGGCGGAAAAGATCGAGGCAGGGGCAAGCCTGGTGCAGCTTTACACAGGTTTTATCTACAAGGGCCCCGCATTGATACGCGAGTCGGTGGATGCCATCGCAGCCATCCGCTCGCGCAAGGATGGGAGTTTCTAGAAGGTATTCGATTACCCGGTGGGGCTCCCTTGAGGAGCCCCTGGGCTTCAGCCCGCCGCCCGGGTGGGGCGTGCCTGTTGAAGTCGGTGTGATCCTGTGTCAGCCGACCGCGTTGAGTTCGTTCAGTCGATGAAGACCGGCGGTGCCGGTCAGACCATCCCAGTTGTCGCCGCGACCCTCCCGCCAGCCGTTAATCCAGGCTTGGCGCACTTCGGGATGGTAGAAGGGGCACAGATCGCGAGATTTGCCGTGTATGCCATGCTGATAACCGCGTAGAAATGCTCGTTCCATCGGATCACGCTTGAGTCTTCTCATTGGGTATTGCCCTCAGTGGTTGACTGGTGTTCCTGTTGACCTCATGGCGAGGTCGGGCAGTTAGACTGCCATCGGATTCCGCTGCCGGCGTGGCGGAGTCCTTCCGGTAGCATTGCGCTGCCGACTGAGTCGAGTTCTAACCCAATGCGTCCGAAGCTGGAATGATCGTTTTGTCATAAGGAAGTAACCGAACCCTGCTCTCTCCCATAAGGCGCGCCAACCGTGGATTACACGAGGCCGTCGGCGTGACACCTGCACCGATTTGAAAAGGGCAGGCCAATACACCGTTTGCCCCGGTCTGACAGGGCGAAGCGCACTGCCAAACCGAACACTTTTCTGGACATGCCATGACTGATCGCCACGAACTCATCCTCACTTGCCCCAAAGGCCTCGAAGGCCTGCTGCTCAACGAAGCCATCGGCCTTGGGCTCGAAGAGGCGCGCGAGCAGACTTCCGCCCTTCGTGGCTTCGGCTCGATGGAAGTGGCGTATCGGCTGTGCCTCTGGTCGCGGCTGGCCAATCGTGTATTGCTGGTGATCGACCGCTTCGCCACTGAAAATGCTGAAACGCTCTATGACGGTGTTTACCGGGTTGACTGGTCCGAGCATCTGGATGCAACCGGCACGCTGGCGGTCGAGTTCAGTGGTCATGGTTCGGGAATCGACAACACCCACTTTGGCGCACTCAAGGTCAAGGACGCCATCGTCGACCGGCTGCGTACGCCTGCCGGTGAGCGGCCAAACGTCGACAAGCTGAACCCGGATCTGCGCGTGCACCTGCGCCTGGATCGCGGTCAGGCGGTGTTGTCGCTGGACCTGTCCGGGCATAGCCTGCACCAACGTGGTTATCGCCTGCAGCAGGGCGCGGCGCCACTCAAGGAGAACCTGGCCGCCGCCGTGCTGATTCGCGCCGGCTGGCCACGGATCGCCGCTGCCGGTGGTGCGCTGACCGATCCCATGTGTGGCGTGGGCACCTTTCTGGTCGAAGGCGCCATGATGGCCGCCGATATTGCACCTAACCTGCGCCGCGAGCGCTGGGGCTTCAGCGCCTGGCTCGGGCATGTGCCGGCACTGTGGAACCGGCTGCATGACGAGGCGCAGGCACGGGCCGAGGCGGGCATGGCCCGGCAGCCGTTGTGGATACGCGGTTACGAAGCCGATCCACGGCTTATCCAACCGGCCAAGAACAACATCGAGCGGGCCGGGCTGGCGAGCTGGATTCGCGTCTATCAGGGCGATGTGGCGACCTTTGAGCCACGCCCGGATCAGAACCAGAAAGGGCTGGTGATCTGTAATCCGCCCTATGGCGAGCGCCTCGGTGACGAAGCCAGCCTGGTCTATCTCTATCAGAACCTCGGTGAACGCCTGCGTCAGGCCTGTCTCGGCTGGGAGGCGGCAGTGCTGACGTCTGCTCCCGACCTGGGCAAGCGCATGGGCATTCGCAGCCACAAGCAATACGCCTTCTGGAACGGCGCCTTGCCCTGCAAGCTGTTGCTGATCAAGGTTGAGCTGGACCAGTTCGTCACCGGCCAGCGTTCGGCATCCTCTGTCGACAAGACTGACAATGTCGATCCGCAGCCGCTGGCGGAACTGGCGCGTCTCAGTGAAGGCGGGCAGATGTTCGCCAATCGTCTGCAGAAGAACCTCCGCCAACTGGGTAAGTGGGCGCGCAAGGAAGGCATCCAGTGTTACCGCCTGTATGACGCCGACATGCCGGAATATGCTCTGGCCATCGACCTCTACGGGGACTGGGTGCATGTGCAGGAATACGCGCCGCCACGTTCGATTGACCCGCAGAAGGCCCAGGAGCGTCTGTTCGATGCGCTGGGAGCGATTCCCCAGGCGCTGGGCATTTCCCGCGAGCGGGTGGTGGTCAAGCGGCGCGAGCGTCAGAGCGGCACGCGCCAATACGAGCGCCAGGCCAGTCAGGGTGAATTTCTCGAGGTGAACGAGGGTGGCGTCAAGCTATTGGTGAATCTCACCGATTATCTGGATACGGGGCTGTTTCTCGATCACCGTCCGATGCGCCTGCGCATTCAACGTGAAGCCGCCGGTAAGCGCTTTCTCAATCTGTATTGCTACACGGCGACGGCAACCGTGCATGCGGCCAAGGGTGGTGCTCGCAGCACCACCAGTGTCGATCTGTCGAAAACCTATCTCGACTGGGCACGGCGCAACCTGGCGCTGAACGGTCTGTCGGATCGGCAGCGCCTGGAACAGGCGGATGTGATGGCATGGCTGGAGGAGGATCGTGGCGAATATGACCTGATCTTCATCGACCCGCCGACCTTCTCCAATTCCAAGCGGATGGAGGGCGTGTTCGATGTTCAGCGTGATCATGTGGCCTTGCTGGATCTGGCGATGGCGCGTCTGGCGCCAGGTGGAACGCTCTATTTTTCCAACAACTTCCGCAAGTTCGTGCTTGATCCGGGCATGGTCGAGCGTTACGCCGTAGAGGAAATCACCGGCGCCACGCTGGATGAGGATTTTCGTCGCAACAGCAAGATCCACCGTGCCTGGAAGCTGCAGGCGCGGTGATGTAGGGAAGTGCTCAGGTGTATTTGGTGAATATCTCGCGAACGCGCGTCAGGGCTTCGGTAGTGTCCTGCTCCTTGTCCTGCAGGGCTTCTTCGAGCAGACAGGTGAGCAGCAGTCGATAGGCCTTGTCCAGCGCGCTGCGTGAGGCGGAAAACTGCTGGGCAATCGACTCGCAATCTTCGCCACGCTTGATCATCGCCTGAATGCCGCGAATCTGGCCTTCGATGCGCGCCAGTCGCCGGAGCATTGCCTGTTGCTGATCCTGCATGTTGGCCGGGGCGGAAATATCGTCTTTCATTCGAGTCCTATGGATCGGCAGTTCTTCCCGGTGCATCCTACCGGTGAGTCTCTTCACTGGCTACAAGGTCGCAGGGCAGGTGCTGCGGGCCTGTTGAAAACCTTGCGAGGCGGTTAGGGGTCCTAGCGTTGTCATGCGTTGCGATTACGGTTGCGGCGATGGCAACAGAACTCCGTGCAAGGGCGCAAAATGGCAACGACTACCCAAAGTGCAACAGCATCGCTGCGTGCGGTATGGCTTGCCCATGCGCAGGCAAATCCCCTGGTTGCGCTGGGGCTTGGTGGCACGCTGCTGATCGTGCTGATGCTGCTTGCGGCCAGTGGTTACAGCGCCTTTGAAAACAGCGAACAGATCAATATCCGCTACGCGCTGCTCGGGGGCACCGCCGGCTTTGCGGCAACCTCGTTCGGTGCGTTGATGGCCATCGTGCTGCGCAATATTTCAGTGCGTACGCAGGACAGCATGCTCGGCTTCGCCGCCGGGATGATGCTCGCCGCCAGCTCCTTCTCACTGATTCTTCCGGGACTGGAGGCAGCGCGCGATCTGCTGGGCAGTGGACCCGCCGCGGCAGCGACCGTGGTAGCGGGCCTTGGGCTGGGCGTATTGCTGATGCTCGGGTTGGATTATTTCACGCCGCATGAGCATGAAAGCGCCGGGGCCTTCGGGCCGGAGCATCAGCGCATCAGTCGGGTCTGGCTGTTTGTCTTCGCGATCATCCTGCATAACATTCCCGAAGGCATGGCCATCGGCGTGGGCTTCGCCGAGGGTGACATGAATGTCGGCGTGCCGCTGGCCATGGCGATTGCGATCCAGGATATCCCTGAAGGGCTGGCCGTGGCGCTGGCGCTGCGAAGCATCGGGCTCCCCGCGTTGCGGGCGGTGCTGATTGCCGCTGCGTCGGGGCTAATGGAGCCGCTGGGTGCGCTGGTTGGTCTGGGGATATCCAGTGGCTTCGCCATCGCCTACCCGGTCAGCCTGGGGCTGGCTGCCGGCGCGATGATCTTCGTGGTGTCCCATGAGGTCATCCCGGAAACCCACCGCAATGGTCACCAGACCTCGGCAACCGTCGGCTTGATGGGCGGCTTTGCGGTCATGATGTTTCTGGATACCGCGCTGGGTTGATGCCGTATTCCCGCTTGCGGATCAGGGCTACTCCGCCTGGGTTTGCATGATCAGTTCGACGCGGCGATTGCTGGCGCGGCCCTGGTCAACGCTGTTGTCACCGAGCGGGCGAGTGTCTGCGTAGCCGGTGGCGCTCATGCGGGCGGCCTCGATGCCGGTCATTTGCAGATAGCGCACCACGCTGCTGGCACGGCTGGCCGAGAGTTCCCAGTTGGAAGGGAAGCGTTCGGTCTGGATGGGCAGGTTGTCGGTGTGGCCCTCGACTATGATCCGGTGCTTGCTCGCTGCCAGGGTCGGGATCAGCCGGTCGATCACGTCCAGACCGGCATTTTCCAGTTCGGCCTGGCCGGAGCCGAAGAGAATCTCACTGCTGATACGAAAGCTGATACTGCCCTCATTGATGATCACCTCGATGTCTTCACCCAGATCCATGGCCAGCTTCTCCTGCTCATCCGTGGCTGCCGGGGGTTCGGCCAGCGGATCGGCGATAATCGGAGCGATGGGCAGCGGCGAGTCTGAAATCTGCAGTGGATTACCGACCACGATCAGGGTGTCCGACGTGGAGTCGCTGTTCATAGCAGGCTGGCTGCTCTCGCCGTCGCCCTTGCCGGCCAGGGTGAGCATGATCACCATCATCACCAGCAGCAGGGTCAGCATGTCGAGATAGGTCAGCAGCCAGGCGTCCTGCTCCTCATCCTGACGTGGTTCGACATGCCATTTGGCGAAGCGACCGCCAGGTGCTGATTGCCCGTTCAACTCAGGCGTCCTGCGACTTGACGCGCGAGCTGCCATTACCGGCATCGCGAATGTCGTCGTCGTGATGAGCGATGAAGGATTTCAGCGTTTCGCGCATGTACGCCGGGCTGCGGCGGTTGCACATCATCGAGATACCCTGCATCACCAGGTTCATCAGGGCGACGCGTTGTTCCGTGCGGCGTTCGAGTTTAACTGCCACGGGCTTGAGCAACAGGTTGGCCAGGAGAATGCCGTAGAAGGTGGTCATCAGGGCCACGGCGAGGCTGCGACCGATCAGCTCCATGTCGCCGCTGCCGAGCATGAACATCAGGTTGATCAGCCCGACCAGGGTGCCGATCATGCCGAATGCCGGCGCATAGCTGGCCATAGCGCGGAACAGTTGTGCCTCGGCATTTTCCCGCGCGCGCAGGCGAGCGATACGCCACTGCAGCAGGTCGATGATGTCTTCTTCCGGGGTATTGTCGACCACCAGTTGCACGCCCGTGCGCAGGAAGGGGTTGCTGACCTTTTCCACGGCACGCTCGACCGCAGGCAGATCACCGCTGATCCACAGTCGGGATATCTGCACCAGTTCCTCAAGGTCCTGATGGGTATACAGGCGCTCGTTGCGCATCACCGTCCAGATCAGCCCGAACACCCGCATGACTTCCCGCAACGGGTAGCTGATGAAGGTTGCAGCCAGGGTGCCGACCACCACGATGCCGATGCTGGGCAGGTCGATGAACAGTGACGGGTCTTCCGCAGCGAACAGCATCACCACGGCGAGCAGTCCGATGCTCGCGATAATGCCGATCAGGGTTGAGGGGTTCATCGTGACTCCGGACATGCAGGTCAAGAAAGACGGCATGATAGCATCGCGCCACTTTACCCTGCAGCCTTGCTCCGGACCTTCTGGCGCAGTCCGCTTTGCGTCTTCAGAGGTTTTCCAGCAGCCTGCGTGCAGCTTCCTGGCCGCTGAGCCAGGCACCTTCCACACGTCCGGACAGGCACCAGTCGCCGCATGCATACAGCCCCAGATGAGCGTCCGCCAGTGCTCCCCATTCGTGGGACTGGCTCGGCCGGGCGTATAGCCAGCGGTGGGCGAGGGTGAACTCCGGCGCCGGTACGGCGCAGTCGATCAGCTCGGCAAAGGCGCCATGCAACTGCTCGATCACCTGCTCTTTGGGCAGGTCCAGGTGCTGCCTGCTCCAGGTGCTGGTCGCGTGCAGAACCCAGGTGTCGAGGCGGTCATCGCGACCGGGTTTGCTGTTGTGGCGGGCCAGCCAGTCGAGGGCGTCGTCCTGTACGAAACAGGCATCAAGGCCGGTTTCCAGCGGTGTGGAAAACCCCAGTGCCACGGCCCAGGTTGGCTCCATCGCAACACTGGCCGCGACGGCGGCCAGCTTTGGCGCCGAGGCCAGTAGCGCGCTGGCCTGAGGCGCCGGAAGGGCGATGATCACCTGGCTGAAGGGGCCATGGCTGACACCCGTGGCATCAACCAGCGTCCAGAATTCCTCGCCGCGAAAGACTTCGGTGATGCGGCAGGAGAGGGTGACTGGTATGTCGCCGAGCAGGCCGCGGGCAATCGAACTCATCTGCGGGACGCCGATCCAGCGTAATTGCTCATCGGCAGAGGGCGACAACTGTCCGCCTCGGGCCTGATAAAGGTTCGGTGACCACTCGGCAACCCAGCCTCGTGCCTGCCAGTCGCACACGGCCTCGGTAAAGCGCCGGTCCCGGCTGGTGAAATATTGTGCCCCCAGATCCAGATGGCCCGCTTCGCTGCGCTTGCTGAGCATGCGTCCGCCAAGGCCGCGACTCTTGTCGAAAAGTTGCACCGATTGCCCGGCGGCATGCAGCGTTTGCGCTGCGCAAAGGCCTGCAAGGCCGGTCCCGACAATGGCGATTGGAGCTGTGCTCATGCTTACCTCTTTACAGTGGCGCGTCAGTCCTGATTGCACGACAGCAACGCCGTTTGGTTCGGATCTGCCGAGATTTCAGCAGCGAATTGCGCAGCATCACAACGCTGATGAGTGATGCGTTTTGTCCAGCAACAGACTGTTGCTTTTACCCGGGGGTTCGTGCTGATCGGAACTCAAAAGGATTTTTTTCAATGGTCTGATGGACGGGCCAAGCCTTCCGGGATTGCGGTGTCTTTGTTTCTACGATTCGTATCATGCGTTGCCCTTGCAGGTGGCTGCAATCAGCCTTTGCGCTTGTCGCGGCAATCAAGCAATGAATCAGTTGTAAGTTGGGAACAAGCCGGTACAATGGCGCCGCTCGCCGCCAGGCGGGCGTTTGTTATGGTGGGCCCTGCCGGTCCCCTCGCAACGATCAGCCGTGAACCCGGTCAGGCCCGGAAGGGAGCAGCCGCAGCGGTGACATTGTGTGCCGGGGTGTGGCTGGTAGGGTTCACCTCCATAACGAAGCGCTGTTCCTCGCAACACTTTCGGATTCGATCCGTTCCTCAGTCAGCTACGCTGCTGACCTGCTGTAACAAAAGCAAGCGTATCGCTTCAAGATCATCTGCCTGGATGAGCCTGCATTCTTCTTTTTTCAGCCTGCAAGGCTGGTGCAAACTGTCCTGATATTTCTGCAGGAGCAATCGTTTTGTCGGTTAAAGCGAGCTGGGATATTTTCTGCGTTGTGGTGGATAACTACGGCGATATCGGCGTGACCTGGCGTCTGGCACGGCAGTTGGTGGTCGAACATGGACAGCAGGTGCGCCTGTGGATCGATGACCTGCAGACCTTTGCCCGGCTGCAGCCCAGCGCCAGCGCCACGGCCAGCCAGCAGTGGCATGAAGGTGTCGAAATCCGCCACTGGTCGCCCCAGTGGCCGGACGTCGAGCCTGCCGATGTGGTGATCGAAGCCTTTGCGTGCCGGTTGCCTGATGAATACATCGCCGCCATGGCCGCCAGTAAGCGGCGCATTCTCTGGCTCAATCTGGAATACCTGAGTGCCGAAGACTGGGTGGTTGGCTGCCACGCACTGCCTTCCATGCAATCCGATGGTTTGCAGAAGTACTTCTTTTTCCCTGGATTCGAAGAAGGCACCGGCGGGCTCATACGCGAGGGCGATCTGATTGCCCGGCGCGAGGCCTTCCAGAATGACCTCTCGCTGCGCGAAGCCTTTCTGCAGAGCTTCGATCTGAACGTACAGCCCGGTACGACACTGCTGTCGTTGTTCGCCTACGAGAACCCTGCCATCGCCGGCTGGCTCGATGCCTTGGCGGCGCAGGCACAGCCGTCGCAGTTACTGGTGCCGGAAGGTCGTGTGCTGGAGGATGTGGCGCGCTGGTTGGAGCTTGAGCAGCTGCGCGCCGGTGATCGCTATCAGCGTGGTTCGCTGGAGATCGCCGTGCTGCCATTCATGACCCAGCATCAGTACGACATGCTGTTGTGGTGCTGTGATTTCAATGCGGTACGTGGCGAGGAATCCTTTATCCGCGCGCAATGGGCCGGGCGACCACTGGTCTGGCATATCTATCCGCAGGAAGAGGAAGCTCACTGGGACAAGCTCAATGCTTTTCTCGAACTCTATCTGCGTGGCCTTACACCCGCGGCGAGTGATGCGTTGCGGGGTTTCTGGCGTGCCTGGAACAGCGGCGAAGGCAGTGGCGAGGCCTGGTCGACGATGCTCGAACATGAAGCGCAACTGCTGGCGCATGCCGAACACTGGACTCGTAAACAGGTCGCCAATGGCGATCTGGCGGGAAAGCTGGTCTTTTTTTACGCGGATTGGTTAGGGGCTACTCCCGTTTAGTGCACAGCAGCGCGGCTTGCGACGAAGCGGGAACAGACCCTATGATACGCGGCCTGTTTTTTGTCTCTAATCCCATTCGGACATTCGTATGAAAACCGCACAAGAGTTTCGTGCCGGCCAAGTGGCCGTGATCAACGGCGCACCCTGGATTATCCAGAAAGCCGAATTCAACAAGTCCGGCCGCAACAGTGCCGTAGTCAAGATGAAGTTGAAGAACCTGCTCAATGGTTCTGCTACCGAAACCGTCTACAAAGCGGACGACAAGCTCGAGCCTGTCATCCTTGAGCGCAAGGAAGTGACCTATTCCTATTTCGCCGACCCGCTGTATGTCTTCATGGACGCCGAGTTCAACCAGTACGAAATCGAGAAGGACGACCTCGAAGACGTCATGAAGTTTATCGAAGACGGCATGAGCGATGTCTGCGAAGCCACCTTCTACAACGACAAGGTGATCTCGGTTGAGCTGCCGACCACCATCGTTCGCGAAATCGTCTACACCGAGCCGTCCGTACGTGGCGACACGTCAGGCAAGGTGATGAAGACCGCCCGCCTGAAGAACGGTGCAGAACTGCAGGTTTCCGCCTTTTGCGAAATCGGCGACTCGATTGAAATCGACACCCGCACTGGCGAATACAAGTCCCGCATCAAGGCCTGATCGCCTTTGCTGGCCTGAGTAAAGCCTGGCTCTCAGACGCGCGAAAACCTGACAGCCTAGGTGAGTTGAAACAATGCCTGTATCGACGGATACGGGCATTGTCGTTTATGGCAACCTCTGCAGCTTTCTTCAGTGTGACTGCCGGGCGCCCGGCGCCGACCCAGAACCCTTTCGGACCGAGATGAGCATGCGTGACTACAAATGGTTGCATGAGTATTGCCTCAATCGTTTTGGCTCGGCGGCTGCGCTGGAAAGGTTGCTGCCGCAGCCCCGCAGTGCCGATGAGCTGCGCGCGATTTCCGATGACCGCTACCTGTCACTGATCGCCCTGCGGATCTTCCGTGCGGGCCTGAAACACAGCCTGGTGGATGCCAAGTGGCCGGCTTTCGAGCAGGCTTTCTTTGGCTTCGACCCGGAAAAGGTGGTGCTGATGGGCGGCGAGCATGTCGAGCGGATGATGCAGAACACGCAGCTGATTCGGCATCTGGGCAAGCTCAAGAGTGTGCCGCGCAATGCCCAGTTCGTGCTGGATGTGGCGAAGGAGAAGGGTGGTTTCGGCCATCTTCTTGCTGACTGGCCGGTAGAAGATGTCGTCAGCCTCTGGCGCTACATCGCCCGGCATGGCAGTCAGCTGGGCGGTCTTTCAGCTCCGCGCTTCTTGCGCATGGCCGGCAAGGACACCTTTATTCCCAGCAATGACGTGGTGGCTGCACTCAAGGCGCAGAAGGTCATCGACAAGGTGCCCGGCAGCCAGCGCGATCAGGCGGCGGTGCAGGCACTGTTCAACCGCTGGCGGGAAGAAAGCGGCCGCCCCATGTGCCAGCTCTCGGCCATGCTGGCGTTTACGGTCAATCACTGAAGGCCACGCCAGACGTTTCGTTGCGGCCAATCCGTCACATTTCCTGTGATTGAATTTGCTCATCGGCGCCATAAAAGGCATAGTTGCGCCCACTTTTCTGACTTCCCGTGTTCATCCATGTACCAACGCCTCGCACCTTTGCTGCCCCTATCGCTTGTCCTGCTGCTGTCGGCCTGTGCCGGGCAACCGGAACGACAAGAGCGCATCTCGGCGTCTGACGATTTCCAGTTCGATTTTGCGCCGCTGGCTGCGGGCACGAACGATGTCGTGCAAGAGGCGCAAGCCAAGTCGAGCGAACCCAGCGAGCAGCAGCTGCGTGAGCTTGCCGATGAGCAGAGCTATGAACTGCCACCGTTCGCCGACAGCATTCTCGAACGGGGCTTCACTCTGGTCGGTACGCCTTATCGCTATGGCGGCCAGTCCATCAAGAGCGGTTTCGATTGCAGCGGCTTCGTCGGTTACCTGTTCAGCAAGGAAGCCGGTATCGAGCTGCCGCGCTCAACCCGCGAAATGATCAGCCTCGATGCACCGAAGATCAAACGCAGCGAGCTGGAGCCGGGCGATCTGGTGTTCTTCAACAATCGTGGCCGTGGCCGTGTCAGCCATGCCGGCATCTATATCGGTGATAACCAGTTCATTCACTCCTCCAGCAGCCGCAGCGGTGGCGTGCGGGTGGATAGCCTGGACGACGCCTACTGGCGTGCCAGTTTCATGCAGGCCAAGCGTGTGTTGGCGCTGGCTTCCGCTTCAAGCGACATCCCTTCCCGTAACTGACGAGGCGGGCGCCGGGGTTGCATCCCGCGGCGCATGCCGGCAGAGTGATGGCTCCTTTGCCCGGACTGCTCTGCCATGCCCTTTCTGGCCCGCCTCCCGATCCTTCTACTGACGGTCCTGCTGCTGACTGCCTGTGCCGGTCGGCAAGCCATCGAACCCACAATCGTGGCGCCGGTAGCGCAGCCTGTACCCGGTGCCGCCGAGGATGTGCTGTTTACTGCCCTGGGCCTGGTTGGAACGCCTTATCGGTATGGCGGCAATACGCCCGACAGCGGTTTCGATTGCAGTGGCCTGATCGGCTATGTCTACCGAGGTGCGGCGGGTATCGCCCTGCCACGCACCACGCGAGAAATGAATGCCATGCGCAGTGCCAGCCCTGTCAGGCGTGATGCGCTGCAGGCAGGCGATCTGTTGTTCTTCGCCACCAGCGGTGGGCGGCGTGTCAGCCATGCGGCGATCTATGTCGGTGAGGGCCGTTTCGTGCATGCGCCGTCCAGCGGTGGCACGGTGCGGCTTGACAGTCTTTCCAACAGCTACTGGCAGAAGAACTACCTCAACGCCCGGCGCGTGCTCAATGAAGAGCAACTAGCGCTCAATCCCTGACGGCGCTAGCGGTTGTCCGCTACCAGTGCAGATTGAAGTGCGAAGCCGGCGCGAAGTGATCGTCCAGCAGATCCCAGCGCTCCACACAGACTTTCTTGCCTATGCCCGAATGCAGCTTCAGGCGGTTGAATGAGTTGGGCGAAGTGCCGCGCAGGCGCGATGACAGCGCAGTTCCGGCCTGAACCATCCAGATTTCCCGCGACAGACCGCTGTACTGCCCGGAAAGCGGCAGCACGTAGGGCAGGTGGATATGTCCACCCATGACCAGATCCAGTCCTTCTTCGGCCCAGCAATGCAGGGCTGGTTCGGCTCCGTGCTGCAGGTTGCTCAGATCGCTCTGCACCATCGCGCCGAATGGCTGATGCGCGACGAGGATGCGTACCTTGCCTGGGTCGCAGTCTTTCAGACGGCGACTTACGGCCTGCATCTGTCTGGCCGTGACCACGCCATCCTTGTGCCGCCGGGGGTGCGTCGTGTTGAGGCCGATGACCAGCATGTCGTCGGTCTCGAAAGTCGGTTCAAGACTGTTTCCGAAATGGCGCTGGTAGTTGCGGTAGGGCGTAAAGGTGCGAGCGAAGAGGTTGTACAACGGAATATCGTGATTACCTGGAATCACCAGTGTTTCAGGTATGCCCAAGTCCTGAAGCCGCTGAACGAATGCCTGCGCGGCGGCAAACTCTCCAGCCCTGGCCCGCTGCGTGATGTCTCCTGAGAGAATCAGCAGATCGGCACCATGCGCGCGAACATGTTCTTCCAGAGCGCGCATTACAGGCAGCTGTTCGGTACCGAAATGGGTGTCGGAGATCTGCACGATAGTCGTCATAGGCGGGCGTCTTTTCCTGAGATGGCCGGATGGCGAATGAACAGTAGTGTGACATTCGAAGCAGGCAGGCATCTGCCGGTTCCGTCAGTCGCGAGCAAGATACCCATAATCATTGCCATGGTGCCAAGCCCTCATTGCTTTCAGTTGCGTCGAGCCAAGCCTTGGACTAACCTCCGCGTCGCCTCAGGTGCCCTTGGCGAAAAGCCATATGGGTGAAACAGGGAAGCCGGTCCATTCTCACGAAGATTCCGGCGCTGCCCCCGCAACGGTAGGCGAGTCAAGAAACCGCAATTGCCACTGTGTTCACGCACGGGAAGGCGCGGTTTCGGGATGCCATGACGCATCCGCTCGCAAGCCCGGAGACCGGCCTGTCGCATTTCACTGACAGTGCGGCGGGCGCTGAGTGGGTGCGTACCCTTGCGGTACTCCCTTCTTTCGAGTTCTTCCGTCTGTCTCCACCGACTTTTTGTCGTGCGGGTGGGCACGACGGAGAACTTCAATCCGATGCGCAATTCCCTTTCCCTGGCCGTGGTGCTACTGGGCCTTCCTTCCTGTGTGCTGGCCAATCACGGCGATGCCTTGCTGCTGGGCCAGCAGGTGGTCACCGCCAGCCGAACCAGCAATGCACCGGTATCTATTGCGTCTAGCAGCATCATCACCCGTGACGAAATCGAGCGTCAGCAGGCGGGCAGCGTGCCGGAGTTGCTGCAGCGCCTGGCCGGGGTGAGCGTCACCAGCAACGGCGGGCGCGGCAAGAGCACCTCGGTCTCCATCCGTGGCACAAGCGACAAGCACGTACTGGTGCTGATCGACGGCATCCGGGTCGGCTCGGCTACCTCCGGCAGCGCCGCGTTGCAGAGCATCCCGGTGGAGCAGATCGAGCGTATCGAGATCGTCCGTGGACCGCGCTCCAGCCTGTACGGCTCGGAAGCCATGGGCGGGGTGATCCAGATATTCACCCGCCGTGGCGGCGCCGAGGGCTTCAAGCCCTACTTCTCGGTGGGTGCCGGTTCGCGTTCGAGCTACAGCGGCTCGGCCGGCGTGGCCGGCAGTCAAGGCAATGGCTGGTTCAATATGGGCGTTGCCAGTGAGTCCACTGACGGCATCAGCGCCCGTGCCTTTCGCAGCGCTGCGCCCAATGCCTATGAGCCGGATGCCGACGGCTATCGCGAGCTGTCCGCGCAGTTACGCGCCGGCTATCGATTCGACAGCGGCTTGGAGCTCGACGGTAGCTGGCTGCAGAGCGAAAACCACGGTGACTTCGATACCCGCTCGACCAGCGGTGCCACGGGCCGCGACGCCTACAGCGATGGATCCTTGCAAGCCATCAGCGGTCGTGCGCGCTTCTCGCCGCTTAGCTTCTGGGACGTCACCTTGCAGGCGGGCCACAATGAGGACTTGAGCGACAACTTCCAGGATGGTGCCTTCTACTCGCGTTTCGACACTCGCCGCGACAGTCTGAGCTGGCAAAACGACCTGCGTTTCGGCGAGGCGCAGGTGCTGAGTCTCGGCATGGACTACCAGACCGATCGTATCGAGAGCAGCGATGACTACGCCGAGGACAGCCGCTACAACAAGGGCTACTTCGTCCAGTACCAGGCCGCTTTCGGTCGTCACGGCGTGCAGGCCGGCCTGCGTCGCGACGACGATGAGTTCTTTGGTGCGCACGACACCGGTAGCCTGGGGTACAGCTTCAACCTGAGCGATGCGCTGGTACTGACCGCCGCCTACGGCACCGCCTACCGCGCGCCGACGTTCAACGACCTGTACTACCCGGCCAGCAGCGCCACCGCAGGTAACCCGGACGTCAAGCCGGAAGAGGCGCAGAGCTACGAGATTGGCATTCGTGGCAGTCACGGTTGGGGCGAGTGGAGCTTCAATGCCTATGAGAACCAGATTGAAGATCTGATCGTCTGGGCGGGCAGCCGTCCCATGCGCCCGGAGAACGTAGACGTGGCGCGCATTCGCGGCATCGAGACCACGCTGGCCACCGTACTGGCCGGCTGGGATGTGGCGGCCAACCTGACCTTCATGGACCCGCAGGACCGCAGCAAGGCCAACCACGGCCATCTGCTGCAACGCCGCGCCAAGCGCCATTTCAATCTGGATATGGACCGCCAGTTCGGCGCCATCGGCCTGGGCGCTTCGCTGTATGCGGTGAGCGAGCGCTTCGACAAGGCCAGCAACACTGATGAGTCGCGTATGCCCGGCTATGCCCTGGTGGATCTGCGCAGCGAATACCGCGTCGACGAGGCCTGGCGCCTGCAGGTCAAGCTGGCGAACCTGTTCAACCGTGACTACGAAACCACCCAGACCTACGAACAGCCTGGCCGCGCGGTGTATTTCACCGTCCGCTACCAGGCCCTCTGATTCGCAATCCGAAGGAGAACACCATGCATATCCTGTCCACGCGCGCCCAACTGGCAATAGGCGCCGCGCTGATCCTGTTGATGGCCATCACCCGAGGCCAACACTTCGCCAGCGTCGCTAACCTGCCCAGCGCCAGCTGGTCGATCTTCTTCCTGGCCGGTTTCTACCTGCGCCCGCGCGGGATGTTCGTGCTGCTGTTCGCCGTGGCGTCCGCGTTGGATTTCGGTTCCCTGGCCAGCGGCACCATCAGCGAATGGTGCCTGTCGCCGGCCTACTGGGCGCTGGTGCCGGCCTACGGCAGCCTGTGGCTGGCCGGACGGCTATTCGCCAAATGGCAGCGTGACGATCTGCGCAGCCTGGCCATGCTGGCACTGACGCTGGTGGGTGCGGCTTTCGTGGCGTACTTGTTCTCAGGCGGCGGCTTCTACTTCTTCTCGGGCCGTTACACCGAACCAACGCTGACCGGCTTCCTCGCGCGCATCGCCGAGTACGTGCCGCGTCACCTGAGCAACCTGGCGTTCTACGTCGGCACGGGGCTGGTGCTGCATGTTGGTATCGTTTCGGCGCAACGCCTGCAGCGCGCGCGGGAGGTGCACTGATGGACGGACGTGACGAGCGACATAAGGCGCGCATGCAGCGCAAGAAGGCGGTGGTCGATGCGAAGATCGCCGAGGCTCAGGACGAGTACGGCCTGTTGCTGGTGCACAGCGGCAATGGCAAGGGCAAGAGCAGCTCGGCCTTTGGCATGGTCGCCCGTGCGCTGGGGCATGGCATCAAGGTCGGCGTGGTGCAGTTCATCAAGGGCGCGGCCAGCACCGGAGAGGAAAACTTCTTCCGGCGTTTCCCGGATGAAGTGAGTTATCACGTGATGGGTGAAGGTTTTACCTGGGAAACCCAGGACCGCCAGCGCGACATCACCAAGGCCCAGGAGGCCTGGGCCGTGGCCCGTGAATTGCTGGCCGATGAAAGCGTCGGCCTGGTGGTGCTGGACGAGCTGAATATCGCGCTGAAATACGGTTATCTGGAACTGGAGCCGGTGCTGGCCGATATCGAATCGCGGCCCATGTTGCAGCACGTGGTGGTCACCGGTCGCGGGGCGCCTCCCGGACTGATCGAGGCAGCGGATACCGTGACCGAAATGAGCCTGATAAAACATGCATTTAAAGCGGGTGTGAAGGCGCAGAAGGGCGTGGAGTTCTGATGCTCGCGCTTGAGGGGTGTGTAGGGTGGATGACGCCTTTTTCATCCACCGTCCACGTTGTCGGTGGATGGGTGAAGCGTCATCCGCCCTACGATGACGAGAGGTCGCGATGAATAGCCGAAGCTGCCCGGCATTGCTGATCGCCGCACCGGCATCCGGTCAAGGCAAGACCACCGTTACCGCCGCCCTGGCACGGCTGCATGCCCGCCAGGGCAGGCGCGTGCGGGTGTTCAAGTGTGGGCCGGACTTTCTCGATCCGATGATTCTCGCCCGTGCCAGCGGCCAGCCGGTGTACCAGCTCGACCTGTGGATGGTCGGTGAAGAGGAATCGCGCCGGCTGCTGTGGGAGGCGGCTGGCGAAGCCGACCTGATCCTGATCGAAGGGGTGATGGGGCTGTTCGATGGCAACCCCAGTGCCGCCGACCTGGCGCGGCGTTTCAGCGTGCCAGTGCTGGCGGTGATCGACGGTGCGGCCATGGCCCAGACCTTCGGCGCCCTGGCCCATGGCCTGGCCAGTTTCCAGCCGGATCTGCCGTTCTCCGGCGTGCTGGCCAACCGGGTCGGTAGCGTGCGCCATGGCGAGATCCTGCGCGACAGCCTGCCGGAGGCGATTCGCTGGTACGGCGCGTTGCCGCGCAGCGCTGATATCGAACTGCCGAGCCGCCATCTGGGGCTGGTGCAGGCCAGCGAGCAGGTCGACTTGGACGCACGCCTGGACGCCGCTGCCGATGCCTTGGCGGCCAGTGCCGATGTGGCATTGCCGCCAGTAGTGGATTTTTCTGCGCCGCAAGCACGCTCGCTCGAGCCGTTGCTGCAGGGCGTGCGTATCGGCGTGGCGCGAGATGCGGCTTTCGCCTTTCTTTATCAGGCCAATCTCGACCTGTTGCGCCAGCTGGGCGCCGAGCTGGTGTTCTTCTCGCCGCTGGTCGATACGACCCTGTCGCCGGTAGACAGTCTCTACCTGCCCGGCGGCTATCCCGAGCTGCACCTGCGCGCACTGGCGGACAATCAGGGCATGGCCGAGGCGATCCGTGTACACCACGCTGCAGGCAAGCCGATACTCGCCGAGTGCGGTGGCATGCTTTACCTGTTCAACAGCCTTACCGACAAGGCTGGAACATGTGGCACCATGGTCGGCCTGCTGCCCGGCGAGGCTCGACTGCAACCGCGTCTGACAGCGCTGGCGTTGCAGGAAGTGGTGCTGCCGGAAGGGCGGTTGCGTGGGCATACCTTTCACCATTCTGTACTGGAAACCCCGCTTGAACCCTGGGTTCGAGGTGAATGCCCGAATTACAAACGTATCGCCGAGGCGGTTTATCGTCAGAGCCGACTGACGGCGTCCTACATTCATTTCTATCTGCCGTCCGATCCCGTGGCGGCCGCAGCCTTGTTGAGTCCATGAGCGAACACGCCTTTACCGACGAACAGCGCGCCGGCATCTACCGAGCCATTGCCGAACGCCGCGACATGCGCCATTTCAGCGGCGGTGAAGTGGCCCCCGAACTGCTCGCACGCTTGTTGGAAGCCGCACACCAGGCACCCAGCGTTGGCCTGATGCAGCCGTGGCGCTTTATCCGCATTACTCGCAGAGAGCTGCGCACGGCCATTGCCGGGCTGGTCGAGCAGGAGCGCCTGCTGACTGCCGAAGCCTTGGGCGAGCGCGGCAGCGAGTTCATGCAGTTGAAGGTCGAAGGCATCCAGGACTGCGCCGAACTGTTGGTGGTGGCGCTGATGGAGGGTCGTGAAGCGCACGTATTCGGTCGGCGCACGTTGCCGGAGATGGATCTCGCCTCGGCGGCCTGTGCGATCCAGAACCTCTGGCTGGCTGCGCGCGGTGAAGGGCTGGGGATGGGCTGGGTATCGCTGTTCGACCCCCTGGCACTGGCTGAACTCTTGCAAATGCCCAGCGGCGCCACGCCCGTGGCGGTGATCTGCCTCGGCCAGGTCGACGAGTTCTATCCGGCGCCGATGCTGGCGCTGGAAGGCTGGACTCAGCCACGAGCGCTGGAAGAATTGCTGTTCAATGACCGCTGGGGGCAGCACGAGTGAGCCTGGCGCTGTCTTGCCTGGCCGGAGTCGGTCTGGATGCATGGCTGGGTGAGCTGCGACGCGGCCATCCGCTGGTGGCTTTCGGGCGGCTGGCGGATCGGTTTGAGCGACATTTCAACGGCCCGGATGGGCGTGGCTGGCGCAGTCACGGCGTGACGGCCTGGTGCCTGACCGTGCTGCCGCTGACATTGACGGCCTGGCTGCTCAGTCTGTTGCCTGGCGTTGGCTGGCTGGTGGAGATCGTCTTGCTGTATTTCGCGCTGGGCCTGCGCAGCCTTGGTGAGCACCTGCTGCCGGTGGTGAGCGCCTTGCGTAGCGGAAATTTGCCCGAGGCGCGCCAGCGTGTCGGGTTTATCGTCAGTCGCGATACTTCCGGAATGGACGAAGCGGGCGTCGCCCGCGCCGCCACTGAGTCGGCGCTGGAAAACGGCAGCGATGCGGTGTTCGCCGCGCTGTTCTGGTTCGCGATTGCCGGCGCGCCGGGTGTGGTGCTCTATCGCCTGAGCAATACGCTGGATGCCATGTGGGGCTATCGTAACGAGCGCTTCGAGCGTTTCGGCTGGGCCGCTGCGCGTATTGATGACGTGCTCAATTTCATCCCCGCCCGACTGGTGGCGCTGACCTACGCCGTGCTCGGCCAGACACGCAAGGCCTGGCGTTGCTGGCGCCTGCAGGCGCCACTCTGGGATAGCCCCAATGCGGGGCCGGTAATGGCTGCCGGGGCCGGAGCGCTGGGCGTGGCACTTGGTGGGTCGGCGATCTACCACGGCGAGCGGCACGAGCGGCCATCGCTGGGCGAGGGCGAAGCGCCACAAGCGCGTGATATCGAGCGGGCGCTGGATCTGGTCTGGGCTGGCGTCGGCCTCTGGTTGCTGCTGATGCTGCTGGGGAGCGGATTGTATGCTTGAACATGGCGGACGCTTGCGCGCGGCGGCGCATGAATTCGGTATTCCGTTGACGGATTGGCTTGACCTGTCCACCGGTATCGCACCTTATGGATTCGACCTGCCGGCCATACCGGAGAGTGCCTGGAGCCGCCTGCCGGAAGTTGAGGATGAGCTGGAGGCCGTCGCCCGCGAGTATTACGCTGTCTCTTCACTGCTACCGGTTGCCGGTTCTCAAGCGGCGATCCAGATGCTGCCGAGGCTACGTCAGCAAAGTCGGGTTGGCATCGTCTCGCCCTGTTACGCCGAGCATGCCGAGGCCTGGCGACGAGAGGGACATCACCTGAGTGAGCTCATCGAAGGTAGCGTGCCGCGCGCGCTTGACCATCTCGACGTGCTGGTGGTGGTCAATCCGAACAACCCCACCGGGCGCCTGTTGCCGCCCGCGCAATTGCTCGACTGGCATGCGCGGCTGGCGGAACGGGGTGGCTGGCTGGTGGTTGATGAAGCTTTTATCGATTCCACGCCTGAATACAGCCTTGCGCTATATAGCCATTTGCCGGGGCTGATTGTATTGCGTTCGTTCGGCAAGTTTTTCGCCATGGCCGGCGCTCGGCTGGGTTTCGTACTGACTGAAGAGAAGCTGTTGCGTGCGCTGGGTGATGCCTTGGGGCCTTGGCCTGTCACTGGGCCGTCACGGTTCATCGGCACGGCTTTGCTCGCTGACCGCGAAGGGCAGCGCCGGCAGCGCGAGCAGCTTCTGGCCGATGGCAAGCGCCTGGCGCATCTGCTGACAGCACATGGCTTGCAGTCTGCCGGTGGCTGCGCGCTGTTCCAGTGGGTCTTGAGCGAAGAGGCCGACCCGTTGTACGAATTTTTCGCCGGCCTGGGCATTCTCGTTCGCCGTTTTCACGCTCCGCCGAGCCTGCGTTTTGGCCTGCCGGCAGACGAGCGGGGCTGGAGCCGACTGGCAGACGCGCTGGGGTTTTACAGGGAAATGGTTCATGGGTAACACCTTGATGGTTCAGGGCACCACCTCCGATGCGGGCAAGAGCACGCTGGTGACTGCGCTGTGTCGCTGGCTGGCACGCCAGAACGCTACTGTGGCGCCCTTCAAGCCACAGAACATGGCGCTCAACAGCGCGGTCACCCCCGACGGCCGCGAGATCGGACGGGCGCAGGCGGTACAGGCCCAGGCAGCAGGGCTGGCGCCCCACACCGATATGAACCCCGTGCTGCTCAAGCCCAACAGCGATATCGGTGCGCAGGTGATCATCCACGGGCGGGCGGTCACCCAGATGGACGCCGCCGCCTATCACGACTACAAGCGCGTGGCCATGCAGGCGGTACTGGAGTCCCATCGGCGTCTGAGCACGGCGTATTCCGTGGTGATGGTCGAGGGTGCCGGCTCGCCCGCCGAAATCAACCTGCGCGCCAATGATATCGCCAACATGGGCTTCGCCGAGGCGGTGGATTGCCCGGTGATCCTGATCGCCGATATCGACAAGGGCGGCGTTTTCGCCCATCTGGTCGGCACGCTCGATCTGCTCAGTACGTCGGAACAGGCGCGGGTGCGGGGTTTTGTGATCAACCGTTTTCGTGGCGATATTGCGCTGTTGCAGCCGGGACTGGATTGGCTGGAGCAGCGCACCGGCAAGCCGGTGCTGGGCGTGTTGCCGTATCTGATGGACTTTCATCTGGAAGCCGAGGATGCCATCGATGTGCGTCAGTCAGCCAAGGGCGAACGCACGCTGAAAGTGGTGGTGCCGGTGTTGCCGCGTATCAGCAACCACACCGATTTCGATCCGCTGCGCCTGCATCCGCAGGTCGATCTGCGTTTCGTCGGCCCCGGACAGCCCATCCCGAGCGCCGATCTGATCATTCTGCCTGGCTCGAAAAGCGTCCGCGCCGACCTTGCATGGCTGCGCGAGCAGGGCTGGGAGAGGGCCATCCAGCGTCATCTGCGCTATGGCGGCAAGGTGCTGGGCATCTGCGGCGGACTGCAGATGCTGGGTGAAGGTATTGACGACCCCCACGGGCTGGAAGGCGCGGCTGGCCATAGCGATGGGCTCAGTCTGCTGGCGCTGTCAACGCGACTGGAACGCGAAAAGCAGCTGCGCAACGTCTGTGGCCGCCTGATGATTGATGATGCGTACGTCAGTGGCTATGAGATTCATGCCGGGATCAGTCAGGGGCCGGCGCTCGGGCAAGCCGCTGTATGCCTCGACGATGGCCGCTGCGATGGCGCCATCAGCGAGGATAATCAGGTGCTGGGGACTTACCTGCACGGCCTGTTCGAGTCACCCGCCGCCTGTGAGGCACTGTTGCGTTGGGCCGGGCTCGATGACGTCGAAGCGGTCGATTACCACGCCCTGCGCGAGCGCGATATCGAACGCCTCGCCGATCTGGTCGAGACGCATCTGGACACCCGCCTGTTGCGAGAATTGTGTGGTGTCTAGCCTGGCCCTCACCAAGCGTAGCAGTGGGCCATTCCCGCGAGGACGGCGGGTTCGCGAGCATGGCTCGCTCCTACGAAATTCGCCGAGACTTGAGAAAATGACATGCTCGAACTGATCCTTGGCGGCGCGCGCTCTGGCAAGAGCCGCCTGGCCGAACGCCTCGCACTGGAAAGCGGATTGCCCGTGACCTATATCGCCACCAGCCAGCCGCTGGATGGGGAAATGACCGAACGCATCGCCCACCACCGTGCTCGGCGGCCCGTCGATTGGGCGCTGGTGGAAGAGCCTCTGGCGCTGGCGCGGGTGCTGCGCGAAAACGCCCGTCAGGGTAGCTGCACCCTGGTCGACTGTCTGACGCTGTGGTTGACCAATCTGCTGATGCTGGATGATCCGGCGCGGCTGATCGAAGAGCGGGATGCCTTGCTCGACTGCTTGGCGACACTGCCGGGGCGTGTGCTGTTGGTAAGTAATGAAACCGGATTGGGTATCGTGCCACTGGGGGACTTGAGTCGACGCTATGTGGATGAGGCTGGCTGGTTGCACCAGGCGCTGGCCGAGCGTTGTCAACGTGTGTCCTTCGTCGTGGCGGGCTTGCCGATGGTGCTTAAAGAGCCTGTCTGAACGAATGCAGTCCCGGTTTTGCTGGAAGATGTTGTGACTCAGCCATTCCGGGAGTAGCGTTAACGCGATCTTGCTCGGAGTGGTTGCCATGAAGAATCACCTGCTCGCTACCTCACTGGCCTTGGTGCTGCTGTCCGGCCCGGCGCTGGCAGATTCATGCCCGGCACTGCTGCAGCATGAGTTGCCGAAACTTCGCTCCAAGGAAACCATCGATCTTTGCCAGGAGTATCAGGGGCAGGCACTGGTTGTGGTCAATACCGCGAGTTTTTGTGGTTTCGCACCGCAGTTCGAGGGGCTGGAAGCGCTCTACCAACGCTACAAGGATGAGGGGCTGGTGGTGATTGGCGTGCCGTCCGACGACTTCTTTCAGGAGTCTGATGACGCTGCCGAAACGGCTGAGGTCTGCTACGTGAATTATGGCGTGACCTTCCCCATGGCGCAGACGCAGCCGGTCCGGGGAAGCGATGCGATACCGCTGTTCAAGGAGCTGGCCAAGCAGGCCGGAGGAGCGCCGCGCTGGAATTTCTACAAGTACGTAGTTGATCGCAACGGGCAGGTAGTCGATTACTTTTCCAGCAAGGTCAAGCCGGATGATCCGAAGCTGATCGCGGCAGTGGAAAAGGCATTGGCCAGGTAGGGATAGAAGGACGCCCCGGTGCAAGACCGGGGCGTTTTGCTTAGAAGCGGTAGCTCAGGGCAGCGCCGAAGCCGTGGGCGCTGTTTTCGTAGGTGGCACTGTAGTTCTGTTCCAATGTTCCCCCGGCGAATGACTTGTTCCGCTCGACCGTTACGCTCTCTTCCCAGAGATAGCTGTAGGCGAGATCGAGGGTTACGTCGTCTGTCGGATTCCAGGCAAGACCCAGGCTTACCGCAGTGCGGTCCCCGCTGGGGATGCGCGGCGAGCGATGGGTGTTGTTGGTCGGGCTCTGATCGAAGGCCAGGCCAGTGCGCAGAGTCCACTGCCTGTTCAGCTTGTAGGCCGCGCCGATGGCATAGGACCAGGTGTCATGCCAGTCCTGCTCTTCGATGATGGGCGCCAGGTTGCCTTGCAGGCCCAATGGTATCCCTTCGTTCTCGATGATGATCGCTTCGAACCGACTCCAACGCGTCCACATCGCGCCGGCGTAGAGGGTCCACTGGTTGTTCAGTTCGTGGGTGATTGATAAGTCGATGGACTCAGGCGTGTCCAGATCAAGAGAAGCGTCATATTTTCCGGACGCCGCAAATTGATCGAACCCTGCTCCCGATAGTTTGGTATCACCCTCAAGCTTGTACTTCACCTTCGAGTGGTAGGTGATACCGGCGCGGGTGTGGGGAGTGAATTCGTAAAGCAGGCCAGCGTTGAAGCCCAGCGCCGTGTCGTCGCCAGTGACCTTGACTCGTCCATCTCCGGCCATACCGCCAGGCGATGCGCTTTGCAGCTCCCCTTCGATATGGTTGATGGTCGGGCCGAAACCGATGGAAAGCTTGTCATTGAAGCGATAGCTGACGGTGGGCTGCACAGTGACAACGACTACTTCACTGTAATCACCGAAATAACGGCCCTGGTAACCACTTTCGTAGTCGGTCGCCAAGCCGAACGGCACATAGAAGCCCACGCCGACTGCCCATTTGTCGTCGATTGGTTTGACGTAGTAACCCATTGGGACGGCGGTAAAAGGCACGATGTCGCCATCGTTGCTGCCTGTTGTCGTGCCGGTGATTGCGCCACCTCCGGCACTGAATGAGCCCGATGCATTCTTGATGTCGGTCTTCGCATGAATCGCTGCCGCACCAAAACTGACTTCCTCACGCTTGAGGCGAGCCATGCCGGCGGGGTTGCCGAACAGGGTGGTAGCGTCTTCGGCAGAAGAAGAGCGACCCGCGAAAGAGGTACCCATACCGCTGATGCTTTGTTCGTTGAGGGCGAAACCTGCAGCCAGGGCCTGAGTGGATAGGGCGCCTGCTGCAACTGCGATAACGGTCTTCAACCACGGTGTTTTCATTGTTGTCTCCTGGGTAAAAAGCGGTTCGGACCCTACCAAGCTTTTCTAATACCCAGCAAACGAAAGAGTGCAGTTTTTCGTAAATATCAGGACTATTAGTGGGGATATGTCGGCGATCCTCCATGAAGCTGTCAGGATGTTTCTTTTACTATCCGACCCTTTTATCGTGATATCTCGGGCAGGACGTTCACGCCAAGAGCCATACCCACTGGCCGCACCACCTCGCGAAAATTGTGAGGAATTAGTTGCAGGGGTATGGGCAACATACATTCAGAACAGTGGGCCGGAGCGGGTGTTGTTGCCCTTGGCCAAACGGTCGTAAAGCACCACATTCACCGTTGCAGCAAGGTTCATGCAGCCATTGGTGGGGATGTAGACGACATCTTCGCACCAGTCGCGAATTTCCTTGCTGAGCGAGCCGTCCTCTGCGCCGAAAATGTACAGCGCACGATCTGGATGGGTGTACTCAGGCAAGGCACGCGCACCGTCGACCAACTCCACCGCCACCGGCACGCAGCCGAGCGGCAGGATCTTGCGCAGATCGTCGATATTGATCAGCGGAATGCCCTGGTGGACCTTCTTGGTATCGGTGATGAAGTCCTTGGCGCGGTCATAGCGGGTGCCGGTGTAGAACACCGACGCGGCGCCATAGCAGCCTGCCGCACGCATGATCGCGCCTACGTTGGCGGGAGATTTCGGGTTGCTCAGGCCGATGCAGGCGTATCGTTTGTTGCTCACAAGTGAAGACTCACGCGGAAAAGGCGCGAGTATACGGGACAGCCTCTGTCGTCGGTGGGCTCTGATCAGGGGATGAGCTTGCTGGCACGCAGCGTCGAGAACACGTTGAAGAACGCCTCATCACTGGTCTGGTAGTCGAGGAATCCGAGCTTTCGGCTTTTCGACATGTCAGTCACGACCTCGATGGGCCGGCCCAGGTCCGCATCGGTGTGCCACGGCGAGATGAGCTTGCCGATGGACGCTTCAGCCAGGTCGAACTGCTTGGCCATCTCTGCCCAGACCTTGGCATCATCTGCCATCTGCTGCTCAAGCGGGGCGGGCTGGCCATCGAACGGTGCGGCTTCGATGCCGAACCATTCGGCAATGCGCCCCCACATCCATTTCCAGCGGAACACATCTCCGTTGACGATATTGAAGGCCTGGTTGGCCGCCGCCGGCGTGATCGAGGCCCAGCGCAGATGCCTGGCCAGCTGATTCGCATCGGTCATGTCGGTCAGGCTGTTCCACTGCACGTCTGAGCCCGGGAAGCGGAATGGCCGACCGGTAAACCGGCAGACGGAAGCGTAGACGGCCAGCGTGGTCGCCATATTCATCGCGTTTCCTACGGCGACGCCTGTGACGGTATGGGGGCGGTGGACACTCCAACTGAAGCCGTCGCGGTCTGCTGCTGCGAACACCTCGTCTTCCTGGGCGTAGTAGAAGTTCTCCACATCCAGCCGCCCCTGTTCCTCACGAAACGGCGTCTGCGGCAGCGAACCCTTGCCGTAGGCTTCGAATGGGCCGAGGTAATGCTTGAGGCCGGTGACCAGCGCTACGTGGCGAACCGAGCCTGCCGGGCGGACAGCTTCGAGTACATTGCGCACCATCTGCGCGTTGACGCGAATGTTCTCCGCCTCCGTGGCCTGACGGGCCCAGGTGCTGAGGAAGATGTGCGTGGGCGACACGTTGCTCAACGCTGCGGCCAGGGCCTGTGGGTTCAGCAGGTCCGCGCTGATCGGCGTGATGTCTGCTTCGGCATTTGGCCGGCGTGCCAGCCCGGCGACGGCCCAGCCCTCTTTGGTCAGCAGGCGCGATATTGCGCTACCGACGATGCCACTCGCGCCGACCACCAGTGCTTGATTTGTCATATTCAGACCCCACAAAACGAAACAGGCTACACCTTACCCACTCGAAAAGCCGATCCAAGTCGACAACGGCGGGGGTAACGACGAACTGGAAAACACCACGGTACGTCTGGGACGCGTTATTTGTTTGCGTGAAGGCTTGATCCGCGGGGCTTGGCGACTCAAACAAACTCAGCTGTGGATGCTTCGGCAGTCGCAAGCGCTCAGAGCAATTAATGCAAGCGCTTGGCTGCAGTGTAAGTCTCAGCCAGATGAAGTGCCTGTTGAGCCAGTTGGTCAAGCAGGCGGTCGCGCTCTTTCTCCGCATCGCTCATGGCTTTTTCACCCTGCTGTTTCACGAGATAGCTGTGAATCTGACGGACTTCTTCAGAGTGGAAGATAGGCTCCAGATCCTGCACCGCCAACAGGCCGTTTGAAGTCTGGCTCCGGGTATTCATCACCACCTGCGGGCCGCGGGCGGCCAGAGGCAGAAAACCCAAGGCTTCAAAATACGGCACCTTGCCGGCCACGCACGCAACCTCCGCATGGGGGTGGCGGGACACCATCTTCTCGACCATGGCCCGACCAATGCCCTGCCGGCGATGGCTGGCCTGTACAGCCAGATAAACCAGCGAGCAGGCTTCAGCGTCATCGATATAGGGCAGGTACAGCGCAAAACCGAGCAGGCAGGCCGGGTCGTCGCCATCCAGGGCCATGAGTAGTTCGGGCTTGCCCGCCTGCGCGCCGTCCATGCTGTCCAGATAGCGATGCACCTCGAAACCCACCACGTACTGATAAAGCGGATAAAGCGGATTGCAGGGCGTGAGCGAAACCGGGCTGATCTCGCTGAGATAGTCCACCACCATCTGCAGCACCTGGCTTTTCATCGATTCCGGTGGTGGTGTGTCCAGGTGGATGAGGGTGAACATGGGCTGGCTCCGGGAGATGCGGCAAAGGCGGCATTGTAGCGGGTGATATGCATCGCGCGAGGGAGGTGAGAGAGTCGTTTCGCGCTGATCCGGATAGTGCTCACGCTCCGGTATGGAAACAGTAAAGGCGTAACTTGCCCGAAAGGCCGTGAGCCGCTTGGCGAAAAGCACATGGCCGAAAGGCAGACGCAGCTGCAAGGGGCAAGAATGCAAAAGCCCTGACATGGTCAGGGCTTTTGTGACGCTCAGGAAGACTTCAGGAAGACTTCAGCGTTTGGCTAGCGGATCAAAATGGCAGATCACGCTTGGTGTGGCCAGTGTAGAGCTGACGCGGGCGACCGATTTTCTGGCCGCTGGCGATCATTTCCTTCCAGTGGGAAATCCAGCCGACAGTCCGCGCCAGGGCGAAGATTACGGTGAACATGCTGGTCGGAATGCCGATGGCCTTGAGGATGATGCCCGAGTAGAAATCCACGTTCGGGTAGAGGTTGCGCTCGGCGAAGTAGGGATCTTGCAGGGCAATCTCTTCCAGCTTCATGGCCAACTCAAGCTGTGGATCATTGATGCCCAGTTCGGCCAGAACCTCATCGCAGGTCTGCTTCATGACCTTGGCGCGCGGATCGAAGTTCTTGTAAACGCGGTGTCCGAAGCCCATCAGCTTGAACGGATCGTTCTTGTCCTTGGCCTTGGCCAGGAACTTCTCGATGTTCGAGACATCACCAATTTCATCAAGCATGGTGAGAACGGCTTCGTTCGCGCCGCCGTGCGCAGGGCCCCAGAGTGCTGCGATACCGGCAGCGATACAGGCGAAGGGGTTGGCGCCGGTGGAGCCGGCCAGTCGCACCGTGGAAGTGGAGGCGTTTTGCTCGTGGTCGGCATGGAGAATGAAGATGCGGTCCATGGCCTTGGCCAACACCGGGCTGATCGGTTTGATCTCGCACGGGGTGTTGAACATCATGTGCAGGAAGTTTTCCGAGTAGCTCAGGTCATTGCGCGGATACATCAGCGGCTGACCCATCGAGTACTTGTAAACCATGGCGGCGATGGTCGGCATTTTTGCGACCAGTCGAACTGCCGATATCTCACGGTGCTTCGGATCGTTGATATCCAGCGAGTCGTGATAGAAGGCTGATAGTGCGCCGACAACGCCACACATGATGGCCATCGGGTGAGCATCGCGACGGAAACCGTTGAGGAACGACTTCAGTTGCTCGTGAACCATGGTGTGGTTCTGTACGGTGCTCAGAAACTTGGTTTTTTCCTCGGGAGTGGGGAGCTCTCCATGCAGTAGCAGGTAGCAGGTCTCGAGGTAGTCGGTTTTGGCGGCCAGCTGTTCGATAGGGTAACCACGATGCAGCAGAATACCTTTGTCACCATCAATGTAGGTGATCTTGGATTCACAAGAGGCTGTCGACATGAAGCCAGGATCGAAAGTAAAACGACCCGTGGAGGTCAGGCCTCGTACGTCGATTACGTCAGGTCCCATGGTACCGGTTAGAACGGGCAGTTCGATGGCGTCTGAGCCCTCGATGATCAACTGCGCTTTGTTGTCAGCCATGTATGGCCTCCTGTTTTATGCTTGGAATCATCATGGCCCCCCACGCAGGGCCCGCATCACTATAGTGAGATAAATCACAAAGTCAATTTGCAGGGGAACCCTATCGCAGAGGGGGTTTCGGGGTGAATTCTCAATACAGGAAGCCTGTTTACGGCATTTATATAAGGGTCGCTATCCACCTTTAGTGGCACTTCACCACATTGTGATTAGCGACCTAACTGTTTATACTCGGAAACCGACCGGCAGGGCCTAACAGGCAGTTTTTCTGCGGGTCGTCACTCGTGGGTGGCGGGTGCCGCTGAGTACTCTTCCCAACAACTTTGCCCTGCGCCTTGGGGCCTCAAGTGTGAAAAAAGCCGTGAAAAGCCAACGACCTGTAAACCTAGATCTTAGGACAATAAAACTCCCAATCACTGCCTACACGTCGATCCTTCACCGTATCTCCGGCGTCATTCTGTTCGTCGGTGTGGCCATTCTGCTGTTTGCGCTGGACGCTTCGCTTTCTTCTGCCGAAAGCTTTGAAGAGGTTAAGGCGTGCTTCGGTAGTCCGTTGGCCAAGCTGGTGGTCTGGGGGTTGCTGTCTGCGCTGCTGTATCACCTGGTGGCCGGTGTGCGTCACCTGGTCATGGATACGGGGCACGGCGAGACGCTGGAAGGCGGCAAGCTGGGCTCGAAAATCGTTCTGGCCGTTTCGGCGGTGCTGATCGTTCTGGCGGGAGTGTGGATATGGTAACCAACGTCACGAACTTTTCGCGTTCGGGTCTCTATGACTGGATGGCTCAGCGCGTTTCCGCAGTTGTTCTGGCGGTTTATTTCCTCTTTCTGATCGGGTACCTGGTTGTCAATCCGGGGCTTGAGTACGCGCAGTGGCATGCGCTGTTCTCGACGAGCTGGATGCGCATTTTCAGTCTGCTGGCGCTGGTATCTCTGAGTGTTCATGCGTGGGTTGGTATGTGGACCATTTCCACTGACTACCTGACCAACATGGCCATCGGCAAGTGGGCTACCAGTGTACGTTTCCTGTTCCAGGCCGTGTGTGGCATCGCCATGTTCACGTTCTTCGTCTGGGGTGTGCAGATTCTTTGGGGTATCTGATTCATGGCTAGCATTCGCACTCTTTCTTATGACGCCATCATTATCGGTGGCGGTGGCGCAGGCATGCGCGCTGCACTGCAACTGGCTCAGGGTGGTCACAAGACCGCTGTAGTCACCAAGGTATTCCCGACGCGTTCGCATACCGTTTCCGCTCAGGGTGGCATTACCTGCGCCATTGCTTCGGCCGACCCGAACGATGATTGGCGCTGGCATATGTACGATACCGTCAAGGGATCCGACTATATCGGTGACCAGGACGCTATCGAGTACATGTGTTCCGTAGGTCCCGAGGCCGTATTCGAGCTCGAGCACATGGGGCTGCCGTTCTCCCGTACCGAACAGGGCCGTATTTATCAGCGTCCGTTCGGTGGCCAGTCCAAGGACTACGGCAAGGGCGGGCAGGCTGCTCGTACCTGCGCTGCTGCCGACCGTACCGGTCACGCACTGCTGCATACCCTTTATCAGGCCAACCTGAAGGCAGGTACGTCCTTCCTGAATGAATGGTATGGCGTGGATCTGGTGAAGAATCAGGATGGCGCCATTGTCGGCATCATCGCGATCTGCATCGAAAACGGCGAAACGGTCTATATCCGTTCCAAGGCTGTGGTGCTGGCTACCGGCGGTGCCGGGCGTATCTACGCATCCACGACCAACGCCCTGATCAACACCGGCGACGGTATCGGCATGGCGCTGCGCGCTGGCGTGCCGGTTCAGGATATCGAGATGTGGCAGTTCCACCCGACCGGCATCGCCGGCGCGGGCGTGCTGGTGACCGAAGGCTGCCGCGGCGAAGGCGGCTACCTGATCAACAAGCACGGCGAGCGCTTCATGGAGCGTTACGCGCCGAACGCCAAGGATCTTGCCGGACGTGACGTGGTTGCACGTTCCATGGTCAAGGAAATCCTGGCTGGCAACGGCTGCGGTCCGGACGGCGATCACGTGATGCTCAAACTCGACCACCTGGGCGAGGACGTGCTGCACAGCCGTCTGCCAGGTATCTGCGAGTTGTCAAAGACCTTCGCACATGTCGACCCGGTTACTGCTCCGGTGCCGGTCGTTCCGACCTGCCACTACATGATGGGTGGTGTTGCCACCAATATTCATGGTCAGGCGATCACTCAAGACGCCAACGGCAACGACAAGATTATCGATGGTCTGTTCGCTGTGGGCGAGGTGGCTTGCGTGTCGGTTCATGGCGCCAACCGCCTGGGCGGCAACTCGCTGCTTGATCTGGTTGTATTCGGTCGCGCCGCCGGCCTGCACCTTGAGAAAGCCCTGAAGGAAGGTGTTGAGCACCGCGGTGCCAGCGAAACCGATCTGGATGTGGCTCTCAATCGTCTTGCCAGCCTGAACGAACGCACCACCGGTGAAGACGTTGCACCGCTGCGCAAGGAACTGCAGAACTGCATGCAAAACTACTTCGGCGTGTTCCGTACCGGCGAGTACATGCAGAAGGGTATCGCTCAGCTGTCCGATCTGCGTCAGCGCATTGCTAACGTGAAGATTTCCGACAAGAGCCAGGCTTTCAATACCGCGCGTATCGAAGCACTGGAACTGCAGAACCTGCTGGAAGTTGCCGAGGCTACCGCTATTGCTGCCGAGACTCGCAAAGAGTCGCGTGGTGCGCATGCGCGTGAAGATTTCGAAGAGCGTGACGATGAAAACTGGCTGTGCCACACCCTGTATTTCCCGGGTGAAAAGCGCGTAGCCAAGCGTGCCGTCAACTTCTCTCCGAAAACAGTTCCGACTTTCGAACCCATGGTTCGGACTTACTGAGGTCGCCGATATGTTGCAAGTGAGTGTCTATCGCTACAACCCGGATAAAGATGAAAAGCCGTACATGCAGGATTTCCAGATCAATACCGATGGTAAGGATCTGATGGTTCTGGACGTACTGGCGCTCATCAAGGAACAGGACGAAGGTTTCTCCTATCGTCGTTCCTGCCGCGAAGGAGTCTGTGGCTCCGATGGCATGAACATGAACGGCAAGAATGGCCTGGCCTGTATCACTCCGCTGTCAGCTGTCGTCTCGGGCGGTAAGCTGGTGGTTCGTCCTCTGCCTGGTCTGCCAGTCATCCGTGACCTGGCCGTCGATATGAGCATCTTCTATAAGCAGTACGAGAAGGTTCGCCCTTATCTGATGAACGATACACCGGCACCGGCTATCGAACGTTTGCAGAGCCCGGAAGATCGCGAGAAGCTCGATGGTCTGTACGAGTGCATTCTGTGCGCTTGCTGCTCGACCAGTTGCCCGTCCTTCTGGTGGAATCCGGACAAGTTCCTCGGTCCAGCGGCACTGTTGCAGGCCTATCGCTTTCTGGCCGATAGTCGCGACACCGAAACTGAAGAACGTCTGGCTGCTCTGGATGATCCGTTCAGCGTATTCCGCTGCCGTGGCATCATGAACTGCGTAAGCGTTTGTCCGAAGGGATTGAACCCCACCAAGGCAATCGGGCACGTGCGTAATATGCTGTTGCAGAGCGCGACTTGATGAGTCATGGCAAGCGACTATTAGCTTAGTCGCTTGCCTGTAATGTTTTACCGCGACACCTACGGCGCTGAGTTCAACCTCGGCGCCGTAGTTTTAGTAGGAATCCCAGCTCACAAAGCCGGGGTTCCACTCTGAAAATTTGATGACCAGCAGGAGCATCCGGGGTGGTTCTCGGAAACTATCTGCGCGGTCCGTAGTGGCTTTACCTGGGTCGCTGCTTCAGAACTTGGGAAGTCATGCTGCGGTCTCCACGCTGGTGGTGTCTCCTTATCGAAGGTGACCAGACATGCAAGAAAGCGTAATGCAGCGCATGTGGGACAGTGCCCACCTATCCGGTGGTAACGCTGCCTATGTGGAAGAACTCTACGAGCTCTACCTGCACGATCCCAACGCTGTGCCCGAAGAGTGGCGCACCTACTTCCAGAAGCTGCCCGTCAGCGGTGGCAATACGGCCGATGTTTCGCACGCTACGATTCGCGATCATTTTGTGCTGCTGGCTAGGAATCAGCGTCGTACACAGCCTGTCTCCGCAGGCAGTGTGAGCAGCGAGCACGAAAAGAAGCAGGTCGAAGTACTGCGTCTGATTCAGGCCTTCCGGATGCGTGGTCATCAGGCTGCACAGCTTGATCCGCTTGGGCTGCAGCCGCGCAAGGCTCCAGCCGACCTGTCGATCAATCATTACAATCTGACTGATGCCGATCTGGATACGGTTTTCCGTACCGGCGATCTCGCCGTGGGACGCGATGAGGCAACCTTGCGTGAAATTCACCAGGCGTTGCAAGAGACCTACTGCCGCACCATCGGTGCGGAGTTCACCCATATCGTCGATTCCGAACAGCGCAACTGGTTTATCCAGCGCCTGGAAAGCGTACGCGGGCGTCCAGAGTTCTCGTCGGAAATCAAAAGCCATCTGCTTGAGCGCCTGACCGCTGCCGAGGGCCTGGAAAAGTATCTGGGCACCAAGTATCCGGGTACCAAGCGTTTCGGCCTGGAGGGCGGCGAGAGTCTGATCCCGCTGCTGGACGAGATCATCCAGCGTTCCGGCTCCTACGGTACCAAGGAAATCGTCATCGGCATGGCTCACCGCGGCCGTCTGAACGTGCTGGTCAATACCTTCGGCAAGAACCCGCGCGATCTGTTCGACGAGTTCGAGGGCAAGAAGGTCGAAGGCCTGAGTTCGGGTGACGTGAAATACCACCAGGGCTTTTCCTCCAACGTGATGACCCCTGGTGGCGAGATTCACCTGGCCATGGCATTCAACCCATCCCACCTGGAAATCGTTTCCCCGGTGGTAGAGGGTTCGGTGCGTGCACGTCAGGATCGACGTTGCGACCCGATCGGCGACAAGGTGTTGCCAGTGACCATCCACGGTGACGCAGCTGTTGCTGGCCAGGGTGTGGTCATGGAAACCTTCCAGATGTCGCAGACCCGTGCCTACCGGACCGGCGGCACCATTCGCATCGTGGTCAACAACCAGGTTGGTTTCACCACCAACAAGCAGGAAGACGCGCGCTCCACGGAATACGCCACCGACGTTGCGAAGATGATCCAGGCGCCGATCTTCCATGTGAATGCCGATGATCCGGAAGCCGTGCTGTTCGTTACCCAGCTGGCTGTCGATTACCGCATGCAGTTCAAGCGCGATATCGTCATTGACCTGATCTGCTACCGTCGTCGTGGCCACAACGAGGCTGACGAACCAAGCGGCACCCAGCCGCTGATGTACCAGAAGATCGCCAAGCAGCGCACCACGCGTGAGCTGTATGCCGATTCGCTGATGCACTCGAGCGTGCTTGATGAGACGGGCGTCCAGGCGAAGGTCGATGAATACCGCACTGCATTGGATAACGGCCTGCATGTGGTCAAGAGCCTGGTCAAAGAGCCCAACAAGGAGCTATTCGTTGACTGGCGTCCTTACCTGGGCCATGCCTGGACCGCGCGTCACGACACCCGTTTCGATCTGAAGACTTTGCAGGAACTGTCGAGCAAGATGCTCGCTGTGCCCGAAGGCTTCGTGGTTCAAAGACAGGTATCGAAGATCCTCGAAGACCGTCAGAAAATGGGTGCCGGTGCCCTGGCCATCAACTGGGGTTATGCCGAGACACTGGCATACGCCACATTGCTGTTCGAAGGCCATCCGATTCGCATCAGTGGCCAGGACGTAGGCCGCGGTACCTTCTCGCATCGCCACGCTGCGTTGCACAATCAGAAGGACGGCAGCACTCATATCCCGCTGCAGCACCTGTACGAAGGTCAGCCCCGTTTCGACCTGTATGACTCCTTCCTGTCGGAAGAAGCGGTACTGGCATTCGAATACGGCTACGCCACCACCATGCCGAACGCACTGGTGGTCTGGGAGGCCCAGTTCGGCGACTTCGCCAACGGTGCCCAGGTTGTCATCGATCAGTTCATCACCAGTGGCGAGCACAAGTGGGGTCGTCTGTGCGGCCTGACCATGCTGCTGCCGCATGGCTATGAAGGGCAGGGACCGGAGCACTCTTCCGCGCGTCTGGAGCGTTATCTGCAACTGTGTGCCGAGCAGAATATCCAGGTATGCGTGCCGACTACGCCGGCACAGGTCTACCATATGCTGCGTCGTCAGGCGATCCGTCCGCTGCGCAAGCCGCTGGTTGCCCTTACGCCGAAGTCGCTGCTGCGTCACAAGCTGGCGATCTCGACCCTGGAGGATCTGACCGAAGGCTCGTTCCAGACCGTGATCGGAGAAATCGATCAAATCGATCCGGCCAAGGTCGAACGACTCATCATGTGCAGCGGCAAGGTCTATTACGATCTGTTGGACAAGCGTCGCAACGAAGGCCGCGAAGATATCGCTGTCGTGCGTATCGAGCAGCTGTATCCGTTCCCGGAAGAGGATCTGGCGGAGGTGCTTGCGCCTTACCAGAACCTCAAGAGTATCGTCTGGTGTCAGGAAGAGCCGATGAACCAGGGCGCGTGGTACTGCAGCCAGCACCACATGCGTCGTGTGGCCGTAGCGCACAAGAAAGAGTTGCTCCTGCAGTACGCGGGGCGTGAAGCCTCCGCCGCCCCTGCCGTCGGTTATGCCTCCATGCATGCCGAACAGCAGGAAAAGCTGCTTCAGGACGCTTTCACCGTTTAATCATTCGAGCAAGAGGCCGCGAAACATCGCGGCCTCGCCGTAGAAACCGAATCAATAGGACCCCAGCTAATGGCTATCGAGATCAAAGCCCCCCAATTTCCCGAATCGGTCGCTGACGGCACCGTTGCCACCTGGCACAAGCAGCCGGGTGATGCGGTCAAGCGCGATGAGCTGATCGTCGACATCGAAACCGACAAGGTCGTGATGGAAGTCCTCGCCGAAGCCGATGGCGTGCTCACTGAAATCGTCAAGAACGAAGGTGACACCGTGCTCAGCGGCGAACTGCTCGGCAAGCTCGAAGCCGGTGCGACTGCAGCTGCAGCTCCTGCGCCTGCTGCAACCTCAACCGCCGCAGCCGCTCCCGCCACTGATGCCAGTGCCGAAGACGCGATTCTCGCGCCGGCTGCGCGCAAGCTGGCTGAAGAAAACGGCATCGATCCCAACAGCGTGAAAGGGACTGGCAAGGATGGTCGCGTAACCAAGGAAGATCTGGTTGCCGCCATCGAAGCCAAGAAGTCCGCGCCGGCTGCCAAGCCTGCCGCGGCTGCTGTCGCACCTGTGGTTGCCGTTGGCGACCGCGTCGAGAAGCGCGTACCAATGACCCGTCTGCGCGCCAAGGTTGCCGAGCGTCTGGTCGAAGCACAGTCTTCCATGGCCATGTTGACTACCTTCAACGAAGTCAACATGAAGCCGATCATGGAGCTTCGTGCCAAGTACAAGGACCTGTTCGAGAAAACTCACAATGGCGTGCGCCTGGGCTTCATGTCCTTCTTCGTCAAGGCTGCGGTCGAAGCCTTGAAGCGCCAGCCAGGTGTGAACGCTTCCATCGATGGTAACGACATTGTCTACCACGGCTATCAGGATATCGGTGTAGCCGTATCCAGCGACCGTGGTCTGGTGGTGCCGGTCCTGCGCAACGCTGAGCACATGAGCCTGGCCGAGATCGAAGGTGGTATCAACAACTACGGCAAGAAGGCCAAGGCTGGCAAGCTGACCATCGAAGAAATGACGGGTGGCACCTTCACCATCTCCAACGGTGGTGTGTTCGGTTCGCTGCTGTCCACTCCGATTGTCAACCCGCCGCAGACCGCTATCCTCGGCATGCACAAGATCCAGGAACGTCCGATGGCCGTTAATGGCCAGGTCGTCATCCTGCCGATGATGTACCTTGCGCTGTCTTATGATCACCGTCTGATTGATGGCAAGGAAGCCGTGACCTTCCTGGTCACCATGAAGGACCTGCTGGAAGATCCGGCACGCCTGCTGCTGGACATCTAAGAAGCAGCGGCAAGCTGCAAGCAGGTGCTGCGTTGAAGCAGCTTTGCTTGGGGCTTGCCGCTTTTCGCTTGAAGCTAGAGAGGATTTGCAATGAGTCAGAAATTCGACGTCGTCGTCATTGGTGCCGGTCCCGGCGGCTACGTGGCTGCCATTCGTGCAGCGCAACTGGGTCTGAAAACCGCTTGTATCGAAAAATACCAGGGTAAGGAAGGCAAGACTGCGCTGGGCGGTACCTGCCTGAACGTGGGCTGCATTCCATCCAAGGCGCTGCTGGACAGTTCCTACAAGTTCCATGAAGCCCACGAGAGCTTCAACGTCCACGGCATCAGCACGGGCGACGTCAAGATGGACGTGCCGACCATGGTGGCGCGCAAGGATCAGATCGTCAAAAACCTCACCGGCGGTGTTGCCGCTCTGCTGAAGGCCAATGGCGTGACCGTGTTTGAAGGCCACGGCAAGCTGCTGTCCGGCAAGCAGGTCGAAGTCACCAAGCTCGATGGCAGCACCGAGATGCTGGCTGCCGAGAACGTCATCCTGGCTTCCGGTTCCAAGCCGGTGGACATCCCGCCAGCTCCGGTCAATCAGAACACCATCGTTGACTCCACTGGTGCGCTGGACTTCCAGAGCGTTCCGGCGCGGCTGGGCGTTATCGGTGCAGGTGTGATCGGTCTGGAGCTGGGTTCGGTCTGGGCACGTTTGGGCGCTGAAGTGACCGTTATCGAGGCGATGGACAAGTTCCTGCCGGCTGCCGATGAGCAAATTTCCAAGGAAGCCTTCAAGGTGCTGTCCAAGCAGGGTCTGAAGATTCTGCTGGGTGCGCGTCTGACCGCGTCCGAGGTCAAGGGCGATGAAGTGACTGTCAGCTTCACGACTGCCGAAGGCGAGCAGCAGCAGACCTTTGACAAGCTGATCGTTGCGGTTGGCCGTCGTCCGGTGACTACCGATCTGCTGGCTGCCGATGCAGGCGTAGACATGGACGAGCGTGGCTTCATCTTCGTTAATGACCAGTGTGCGACCAGCGTTCCGGGCGTTTATGCCATTGGTGACGTGGTTCGTGGCGCAATGCTCGCCCACAAGGCTTCCGAAGAAGGTGTGATGGTTGCCGAGCGTATCGCTGGCCACAAATCGCAAATGAACTACGATCTGATTCCGTCGGTCATTTATACCCACCCGGAAATCGCGTGGGTGGGCAAGACTGAGCAGGCGCTCAAGGCCGAGGGTGTGGAAGTCAACGTGGGAACCTTCCCCTTCGCCGCTAGCGGTCGCGCCATGGCAGCCAATGACACTGCCGGTCTGGTCAAGGTTATCGCCGATGCCAAGACCGACCGTGTACTGGGTGTCCACGTGATGGGGCCGGCTGCGGCCGAGCTGGTTCAGCAGGGCGCCATCGGCATGGAGTTCGGCACCAGTGCTGAAGACCTGGGCATGATGGTGTTCTCGCATCCGACCATGTCGGAAGCGCTGCACGAAGCAGCGTTGGCCGTAAATGGCCATGCAATCCACATCGCCAACCGCAAAAAGCGTTAACGGCTGTGTGAGATGAAGAAGCCCGCCTTGTTCTTGCGAACACTGCGGGCTTTTTAACAGGTCTTTGAAAGGTATCCACGATAGTTTTCAGTGACTTGGAGGTGGCGGGGCAGAGATGCCGCGTCTGATGTGTATCAACCAAATGGTAGCCAAGCATGAATCTCCACGAGTATCAGGGTAAGCAACTTTTTGCCGAGTACGGGCTGCCGGTTTCGGCGGGTTACGCGGTAGACAATCCTCGGGAAGCAGCCGAGGCGTGCGACAAGATTGGGGGTGCCGAATGGGTGGTCAAGGCCCAGGTGCATGCGGGCGGTCGGGGCAAGGCCGGTGGCGTCAAACTGGTTCGCAGCAAGGACGAGGCCCGCGCGTTCGCGCAGCAGTGGCTGGGCGAGCGGTTGGTAACCTACCAGACAGATGCCAATGGCCAGCCGGTCAGCAAGGTGCTGGTTGAAGCCTGCACCGAGATCGAGAAGGAGCTTTATCTGGGGGCGGTGGTTGATCGCTCCACGCGCCGGATCGTGTTCATGGCCTCCACAGAAGGTGGCGTGGATATCGAGAAGGTTGCTCACGATACCCCGGAGAAAATTCTCAAGGCTACTGTCGATCCGCTGGTTGGCGCGCAGCCATTCCAAGGCCGCGAACTGGCCTTCCAGTTAGGTCTCAAGGGCGATCAGGTCAAGCAGTTCGTGCACATTTTCGTCGGCCTGGCCAAATTGTTCGTTGATTACGACCTGGCACTGCTGGAAGTCAATCCGCTGGTGATCAAGAAGGACGGCAACCTGCATTGCCTGGACGCCAAGATCAATATCGACAGCAACGCCAGCTACCGGCAGCCCAAACTGCGTGATATGGCCGACCCGTCCCAGGATGACCCCCGTGAAGCCCATGCGGCACGCTGGGAGCTCAACTATGTGGCGCTTGATGGCAACATCGGCTGCATGGTCAACGGCGCCGGCCTGGCCATGGGCACCATGGACATCGTCAACCTGCATGGCGGCAAGCCTGCCAACTTCCTTGACGTCGGTGGCGGCGCAACAGAAGAGCGGGTTGCCGAAGCATTCAAGATCATCCTCTCCGACCCCAATGTTGCAGCCGTGTTGGTGAATATTTTCGGTGGCATTGTGCGCTGCGACATGATTGCCGAAGGCATCATCGGTGCCGTCAAGGAGGTGGGCGTGAAGGTGCCGGTGGTGGTGCGCCTTGAAGGTAACAACGCCGACCTTGGTGCCCGGATGCTGAGCGAAAGCGGGCTGAACATCATCGGTGCGAACAGCCTCACCGATGCGGCCGTTCAGGTCGTCAAAGCTGCGGAGGGCAAGTAATGAGTATCCTGATCAACAAGGAAACCAAGGTCATCTGCCAGGGTTTCACCGGTTCGCAAGGCACTTTTCATTCAGAGCAGGCCATCGAGTACGGCACCCGGATGGTCGGCGGCGTGACGCCTGGCAAAGGCGGTAGTACGCATCTGGGTCTGCCGGTCTTCAATACTGTGCGCGAAGCGGTCGAGGCCACTGGCGCGGATGCATCGGTGATCTATGTGCCGGCACCCTTCTGCAAGGACTCGATCCTCGAAGCGGCGATGGGTGGCATCAAACTGATCGTTTGTATCACCGAGGGGATTCCAACCCTCGACATGCTTGAAGTGAAAATCAAGTGTGACGAACTGGGTGTACGCCTAATCGGACCGAACTGCCCCGGCGTGATTACTCCAGGCGAGTGCAAGATCGGCATTCAGCCGGGGCATATCCACCAGCCGGGTAGGGTGGGGATCGTTTCGCGTTCCGGGACTTTGACCTATGAGGCGGTCAAACAGACCACTGATGCAGGCTTTGGCCAGTCCACGTGCGTCGGTATTGGTGGCGACCCGATTCCGGGCTCAAGCTTCATCGATATCCTGAAGATGTTCCAGGAAGATCCCCAGACCGAGGCGATCGTGATGATCGGCGAGATCGGTGGTTCTGCCGAGGAGGAGGCCGCGGCCTATATCAAGGGCAATGTCACCAAGCCGGTGGTGTCTTATATTGCTGGCGTGACTGCGCCGCCCGGCAAAAGGATGGGCCATGCCGGTGCGATCATTTCCGGCGGCAAGGGTACAGCCGATGAGAAATTTGCAGCGTTACAGGATGCCGGCGTGACGACTGTGCGTTCTCTCGCTGATATCGGCAAGGCGCTGGCCGAGGTTACGGGCTGGGCAAGCAAACAGGCCTGAAGCCAGGTCTGCCTTGAAAATGCCAGTCAGTCTTGACTGGCATTTTTATTATTGGCGCACCAACCCTGTTCGCCGGGCAAGGTAACCACATCCGTTCGGCAAAACCTGACCGTTCGGTCACTGATTTCGCCGCAATAAACTCGTCTGATGGCGGCAATTCCAGTAAGGTGCGACGTCTTTTTTGCGCGCGCCTTCACGCCGCAATCAACCGAATAGCCTCGGACGCGTTCGCGTCTCCTTGCGGTAGGTATTTCCATGATTCGACTGAAAAGCCAGGATCTCCTGGCGCTTGGTTTCATGACCTTCGCCCTGTTTCTGGGCGCGGGCAACATTATCTTTCCACCCAGCGCCGGTATGGCTGCCGGTGAGCGGATTGTGCCGGCTGCGATCGGCTTTCTGCTGACCGGTGTCGGCTTGCCATTGCTGACAGTGGTGGCACTGGCTCGTGTGGGGGGCGGCATGGACCGTCTGACCGCACCGCTGGGTCGCTGGGCTGGTATGGCACTGGCAGTTGCAGTCTATCTGGCAATCGGCCCGCTGTTCGCGACACCGCGTACGGCTACGGTGTCATTCGAGATGGGCATTGCGCCCTTTATCGGTAGTTCGGCAGGCCCATTGTTTGCCTATACCTCGATGTTTTTCCTGGCTGTTTTGCTGCTGGTGCTGAACCCTGGACGACTGATCGACCGGGTCGGCAAGTTCATCACACCGGTGCTGCTGGCAGCCCTGCTGGTGCTGGGTGGTGCTGCGCTTTTCGCACCGGCGGGCACTATTGGCGAGACAGCGGAAAGCTATCGTGCCAGCCCGTTGCTCAAGGGCTTCCTTGACGGGTATCTGACCATGGATACCCTCGGTGCGCTGGTATTCGGCATTGTGATCGCCACTGCCATTCGTGACCGCGGCGTAACGGAACCAGGGCTGGTTACTCGCTATTCGATGATTGCCGGCGTGATCGCCGCGATCGGTCTGTCGTTGGTGTACCTGGCGCTGTTCTACCTCGGTGCCACCAGTCAGGGCATCGCTGGTGATGCATCCAATGGCGTGCAGGTTCTGACAACCTACGTGCAGCACACCTTCGGCAATACCGGCAGTCTGCTGCTGGCTGTGGTGATTTCATTGGCGTGCCTGACGACTGCAGTAGGCCTGACGACAGCCTGCGGTGAGTTTTTCAGTAGCGTGCTGCCCGTCAGCTACCGCACCGTGGTGATCGTGTTTACGGGGTTCAGTCTGCTGGTTTCCAACCAGGGGCTGACCCAGCTGATCAGCATTTCCGTCCCGGTGCTGGTGGGGCTGTATCCGCTGGCCATCGTGCTGGTTGCTCTCAGTCTGCTGGATCGTCTGTGGGTATCGCAGCAACGGATATTCATCCCGACAATGGCGGTCACGCTGATCTTCGGCGTGGTGGACGGCTTGGCTGCAGCAGGCTTCGATCAGCTGGTCCCGGAGTTCTTCAAGCAGTTGCCCCTGGCCGCGCACAGCATGGGCTGGGTGCTGCCGGTGCTGGTTGCCTTGCTTGTCGCGATCATCCTGGATCGGATGATGGGCGTGCGTCCGGCAAAGTGAGTTCTGCGTAAGGGCCTTTGCCTGCCGAACCTTTCAATCAGGTTCGGTTTGGCAAGCCTCGACAGCCCTGCATTTGTGCTGGCTATAATGCGGCGCAGTGCCAGTGGGAGGTCCGATGTTTATTCCTGAACATTTGTTGCCGCATCTGATCGCCGTCGTCTGGTTTGTTCTCTGCTGGGTCGGTTACACCCGATATGCCATCTGGCGCGGTCGTGATACGGCCTGTCTGGCCAGCGTGCTGCATCTGTATCGCAAGGACTGGATGCGGCGCCTGATGCTGCGCGACAACCGTATCGCCGATGCCAACGTGATCGGCAATCTGGAGCGCAACGCTTCCTTCTTCGCTTCCAGTACGCTGATCATTCTGGCTGGCATCCTGACGGCGCTGGGCGCATCCGATCGTGCCGTAACGCTGCTGGCTGATCTGCCGTTCGCCCAGCCAGTGAGCCGGGAGCTTTCCGAGGTCAAGCTGCTGGCCTTGGCGGTGGTCTTCGTTTATGCCTTTTTCACCTTCAGCTGGTGCATGCGTCAGTACAACTTTGCTGCCGTGCTGGTTGCTTCCGCGCCCATGGTGGGGGAACGCAACGTCAGTGACCAGGAGCGCAAGTCGTTCGCCGAACGGGCGGCCAGGGTGATGTCGATGGCCGCCAACCAGTTCAATTTCGGCTTGCGCGCCTACTATTTTGGAATGGCGACACTGTCCTGGTTCATCAATCCCTGGTTTTTCATGGCGGTGACGACGGGTGTTGTGCTGATCCTGTATCGCCGCGAATTCCATTCCGATGTGCTCAAGGTGATGGTGTTCACGCCAACCTTGCCGAGCGAAGTGCCCAAGGAATAGGTAGTCCCGCAGCTGGGCGTTACCATGCGCAGCTTGTTTGATTGCCGAGACTTCGCCCATGAGCGACCCCGTGATTCTGGAGCGTACCCAGCGCTTCCTGTCCTTCCTGAGGCATTGCCAGGTCCTGGGCATGCGTGTCGAACGGGCCGACCGAACAGGTCTGACACTGCGCCTGCCCTACAGCGAAAACATCGTCAGCGATCCTGAAACAGGGATTATCCACGGCGGCGCCATCACTACATTGATGGATACCACCTGCGGCATCTCCACGGCCTGCGCACTGCCGGAGCTGGAGATCTGCCCGACCCTGGACCTGCGCATCGACTACATGCATCCCGCCGAGCCGAATCATGATGTGTTTGGTTTCGCCGAATGCTACCGGGTCACACCGACCGTGATCTTCACCCGGGGCGTGGCTTATCAGCGCGACATCAACGAACCCATAGCGCATGTGGTCGGTGCGTTCATGCGGATGGGGAGGGGCAAACAGGGTGGGGCAGCTGCCGAAGAACGAGGAGCCGGTGCATGAGCGAGCGGAATCTGAATGACTGGGTGCGCCAGGCTCACGAAAGCAACAATTATGATCCCTTGTTGCAAATGGTCCCCTACGCGCGACTGATCGGTATCGAGTGTCTGCGTCTGGGTGACGAGATGGTGTTCAGGCTGCCCAGCAACAAGGACAACATCGGCAACCCCACGTTGCCGGCGCTGCATGGCGGAGTTATCGCCGGCTTTATGGAGCACGCGGCGATGTTGCATCTGCTGATGTTCATGGGCAGCCCGCATTTGCCCAAAATCATCGACTTCTCGATAGATTATCTGCGTGCCGGTCATTATCGTGACACCTTTGCCGCCTGCCAGGTCTGGCGCCAGGGGCGTCGTGTGGCCAATGTCGCCGTTACGGCCTGGCAGACGAATCAGACCGAGCCCATCGCCACCGCGCGTTGTCATTTCAAGGTCGACGAGCCCTGAGGTTTCAGGTGGCTAACACTGCAGATGCCTCAAGGGTGCTGAATGGATGCGTTGTTGATACTCGGTGGATTGCTGCTGATTATTGTCTCTGTTGTCTGGCTGGTGGTGCTGGCCTTTGGCACCAGCCTGATGTGGGGTGTGGGGGCGTTGATCCCGCCGATCACGCTCATTTATGCCGTGGTTCACTGGAAGACTGCACGTAAGGCAGTCGGGCTTTTCGGGTTGGGGACCATCCCGATTGTGGTGGGTTTCACGTTGCTGGCGAGTCAGGCGCCGGAGCGATTTGAAACCATTGTCGGCCTCACATGGCTGGAGTCGCGCGAGCAGGCACAGGGCAGCAGGTTGGCCATCGGCGTGCATGGGCAGCTGTACGGGCGAGCCTTCAATCCCAGCGTCGGCACGCTTGCAGACGGGGTGCTGACGTTGCGTGAGGGCAGTGACCCCTTTGCTCGCCAGCAACTGATTATCCGTCTTGGCAGCTTCCAGCCCGGCGCCTTGCGCCTCGATGTCCTGCCGGAAGACGCTAATCCTTCAGCCGAAATCGAGATCAGCTGGGCACGACCGGAACAGGAACTGCCTGAGACGCGGATAATCCGGAGTGGCTACACACTGCATCTGAATCTGCAGCCGGTGCAGCCCAACAAACTGGCCGGTGACTTTCATCTGGTTCTACCCCTGCATTTACGCACCAGTATCAGCGGCAATATCGAGCTGCTCATGGATGAACTGCAGGCTCATAAAGAACAAGTGAACCCGTCCCGAAAAGCCCAGACAAGCGACGAACAGGCAGTTTCTGCGGAAGACTCGCCGGCCCCAACCGACCGCCGTCATGGTTTTACCCTGCAACATCTGCTGCATGATCCGGCGCGCTATTCGCAGCTGTTGGTACGCGCCCATACGGAACGGGGCAGTATGGCGGAGGGGCGCTTCATCGGTATCGACGAGGAGGGCAATCTGGCCATCAGGCACTTGCTCCAGGGCTCTGGCGTAGCCATCTACAATCTCGCGCCGGACGATATTGTGCTGCTCGAATTGCTTGAGCCTTAGATGCACGCTTGAAATTCTGCTCACAGCCCCCATCTGTCTGCCATCGCCGCAAATGCGGTCCGTGCCATTGACGATGTGGAGTTTGTAGACGATGAGTGTGGAAACTCAAAACAAAGAAACCCTGGGCTTCCAGACCGAGGTGAAGCAGCTGCTTCACCTGATGATCCATTCGCTGTATTCAAACAAGGAGATTTTTCTTCGCGAACTGATCTCCAACGCTTCCGACGCGGCAGACAAGCTGCGTTTCGAAGCGCTCGCCAAGCCTGAACTGCTCGAAGGTGGCAGTGATCTGCGGATCCGCGTCAGCTTCGACAAGGACGCCAAGACCGTCACCCTGGATGACAACGGCATCGGCATGAACCGTGACGACGTAGTGACCCATCTGGGTACGATCGCCAAGTCCGGCACAGCTGATTTCATGAAGCACCTGACCGGCGACCAGAAAAAGGATTCGCACCTGATCGGCCAGTTCGGCGTGGGTTTCTATTCGGCATTCATCGTGGCCGACCAGGTGGATGTGTACAGCCGTCGTGCCGGTACTCCGGCGGAAGAGGGCGTTTACTGGTCCTCGAAGGGTGAGGGCGAGTTTGAAGTCGCCACTATCGAGAAGGCCGAGCGCGGCACCCGCATCGTCCTGCATCTGAAGGCCGGCGAAGAAGAGTTCGCTGACGGCTGGCGTCTGCGCAATGTCATCAAGAAATACTCCGACCACATCGCACTGCCGATCGAGCTGCCGAAGGAATTCCACGGCGAAGAGAAGGACAAGCCGGCCGAACCCGAGTGGGAAACCGTCAACCGCGCCAGTGCCCTGTGGACCCGACCGCGCACCGAGGTGAAGGACGAGGAGTACCAGGAATTCTACAAGCACGTCGCTCATGACTTCGAAAACTCGCTGGCCTGGAGCCACAACAAGGTCGAAGGCAAGCTGGAATACACCTCGCTGCTCTATGTGCCGGGTCGCGCGCCGTTCGACCTGTACCAGCGCGAAGCGCCCAAGGGCCTCAAGCTCTATGTGCAACGCGTATTCATCATGGATCAGGCTGATGAGTTCCTGCCGCTGTACCTGCGTTTCATCAAGGGTGTGGTCGATTCGAATGACCTGTCGCTGAACGTCTCTCGCGAGATCCTGCAGAAGGATCCGGTGATCGACTCCATGAAGTCGGCGCTGACCAAGCGCGTGCTGGACATGCTGGAAAAGCTGGCGAAGAACGAGCCGGATCAATATGCCTCCTTCTGGAAGCAGTTCGGCCAGGTACTCAAGGAAGGCCCTGCCGAAGACTTCGCCAACAAGGAGAAGATCGCCGGCCTGCTGCGCTTCGCCTCTACCCATGACGCCTCCGGCGAGCAGACGGTTTCGCTGGCTGATTACCTGGGCCGTGTGAAAGAAGGACAAGACAAGGTCTACTTCCTGACTGGTGAATCCTACGCGCAGGTCAAGAACAGCCCGCACCTGGAAGTCTTCCGCAAGAAAGGCATCGAAGTGCTGCTGCTGACCGATCGAATCGACGAGTGGCTGATGAGCTACCTGACCGAGTTCGACGGCAAGCAGTTCGTCGATGTTGCGCGCGGTGACCTGGATCTTGGCAAGCTGGACTCCGAAGAAGACAAGAAGGCCCAGGAAGAGATTGCCAAGGCGAAGGAAGGCCTTGTCGAGCGTCTGAAAGGTGCGCTGGGTGACGAGGTGGCTGAAGTGCGCGTATCGCATCGTCTCACCGACTCGCCGGCAATCCTGGCCATCGGTGAGCAGGACCTGGGTCTGCAGATGCGCCAGATTCTGGAAGCCAGCGGCCAGAAGGTGCCGGACTCCAAGCCGATCTTCGAGATCAACCCGCAGCACCCGCTGATCGAGAAGCTGGATACCGAGCCCGACGAAGACCGCTTCGCCGACCTCTCGCACATCCTCTTTGATCAGGCGGCACTGGCCGCGGGCGATAGCCTGAAAGACCCTGCGGCCTATGTGCAGCGTCTGAACAAACTGCTGGTGGAGCTTTCTGCATAAGCTGGCGTTGAATAAGCAAAAGGCCCGTCATTGACGGGCCTTTTGCGTTCAGGCCAGCACGCTGATCAGCCGTGTGCCGTGAGTCAGGTTGTCTGCGACCGGGCAGCGTTTTTCGATCTGTTCGAGCAGGGCCTGTTTTTCCTCGCGACTGAGTTCCGCGTCAATCTCGACTTTTATGCGCAGCTCCTGAAACCCGGGGCGTACCTCGGCATCGCGACCGAGCAGACCAGCCGGATCGTAGTCAGCTTCTATTTCGAAGCGCATGCCGCGCAATTCCACTTTCTGCTGGTGGGCGATAAAGCGTCCTATGGTGCCGAAGCAGCCTGCCACTGCGGCGAGTATCGCTTCCAGCGGTGTCGGGCCCAGATCCTGCCCGGCAGCGTTTTTCGGCTGATCCATGACCAGTCGGTGGTTGCCGCACTGTACCGTGATACTCATGCCGGCATTCATTTCGCCTTGGGCGCTGATGGTCTTGATGGCCATATTCGGTTCTGCTCCTGATAGGTAGGTGATCGTGGCTTAGCCTAAAGGCGTACCGAGCGCTTGGCGTTGATTATCGTCAACATACCCTGTGGGGTATATATGGGTTTAAATCCTGAACCCACTTGCCGGCTGGTGGTCTATCCGCTTGGCTGTCAGGAGGGCATCAGTGTTCAGTATTCAAAAGTGTTTTGCTGCGATCTGTCTGATCGTATTCATTGCGCCCGTTCAGGCGCGTGATTACCGCTACAGCGATGCGCACCTGCATCTTGTGGATTTCTTTCAGGAAAGCGCCGGCGTCTCGAAACTTATCGAGGAGATGGATGCCGGCGGCATCGATCATGTGATGGTCAGCGGCATTCCGGTGGCCAAGAAATGGCACGAAAACGAGCCGAAACGACCCCGTTACTATGCCGGCGACGATGCGCCGGTGTACTGGTACAGCGCAACCGATGTGATCATCGCTGCCGCCATGGAGGAGCTGGATGAACAGCAGCGCAAGCGTTTTCATCCCTTCCTGTCCGGGTTCAACCCCAACGACAAGAATGCCGCTGCACACATCCGTAGAATGCTCGAACTCAATCCCGGCCTCTGGCAGGGCATAGGTGAAGTCTTTACTCGCCACGACGACATCACTGCGCTTACTGAAGGCGACACTCCACGTGCCAACAACGAGGCGCTGGCGAAGGTCTATCATTTGGCTGCCGAGTTCGATCTGCCCGTGATGCTGCACTCCAATATCACTTCCAAGCGCGAGCGTAACCCGCTGTACCTGGCGGAGCTGGAAGAGCCATTGCGTAATCATCCGCACACTCGCTTCATCTGGGCACATGCAGGCACCAGCATGGAGCTGCATCGTCATCAGGAACAGCTCGATTTCCTCCTGCCTACGGTCACGCGATTGCTCGATGACTATCCAAATCTCTATATAGACCTGTCGTGGACCATGCTTCAGCCCTATCTGCTGGATGCGCATGGCAAGCCACGAAACGAGTGGATCGAACTGGTCGAGCGTCATCCTACGCGGTTCATGCTCGGCAGCGATGTGGTGGGTCGTTTCGACAGCCTTGTCGAGGGTATGCAGGCATTTACGCCCTTTCTCGATGCCCTTCCTGAACGAGTTGCCCACCAGGTGGCGCGCGACAACTTCCTGGCAATTCTGCCGAACAAGCGTTAGTCCTTACTCTCCCGACAGGCATGGCCTGATAACACGGCCATGCCTTTTGTCGAATCCTGTCAAGTTGCAGCGCTTCGTGCCGATACCGATTTCATCGATTCAGTATTACGAGAGGCGGTGAACATGTTCAGGCAGATGACCATTGCATTAAGGGCCGGGTTGGGCTTCGGTGTGGTTGCCTTGCTGGTTTTTTTGCTGGGTGGCTTTGCCCTCCTGCAAATATCCTCAATGCAGAAAGAAGCGCGTGAAGTGGATACTCGCTGGCTGCCCAGCATCGTGTCGTTGGGGGAGGTCAATCAGGAGTTCCTGCGCCTTCGGGCGGCAACGCTTCGGTTGCTGTTGACCGAGCAGGGTGAAGGGCTTCGTCGTGCCACTGCCGCCACCGAAGAATTGAAAAGCTCGCTTGCATCGGCGCGCAACCGGCTCGATGGGCTGATCATCAGCCCAGAAGGCAGGGCAGTTCTTGCGCGTTTTGAACAGTCGTTCGCCAGTTACGAGCGCTTTCAGGGCCAGATCGTCGATCTGGCCGGGCAGGGCCGCCTGCAGGAAGCCATTGCGCTTACCAATGGTGAGCTGAATCAGCACGCCAGTGATACCTCGGCGGCATTGAGAGAGCTTCTTGAGTTCAATGAGAAAAACTCCGATAACGCCGCACTGCGGTCGGAAGAGGCGGCATCCAGTGCATTCAACGGGGTGATACTGGCCATGCTGCTCGCCGCGTTCACAACGGTCATCCTTGCCATGCTGCTCACCCGCAGCATCGTCGGCCCCCTGAATGAAGCGGTTGCAATCGCTGAAGTCGTAGCCTCCGGGGACCTGACCCGGCGTGTCGAGGTGGTCGGGCGTGACGAGCCGGCGAGGCTGCTGACAGCCTTGAAAACCATGCAGGAAAATCTGCGTAGCACCATCCAGGGTATTTCCGATTCCTCGAATCAGCTGGCATCGGCGGCCGAAGAGCTGAATGCGGTGACTGAAGATTCGACCCGCGGTCTGCATCAGCAGAACCACGAGATCGAGCAGGCGGCAACAGCGGTAAACGAGATGACGGCAGCGGTCGATGAAGTGGCGCGTAATGCCGTGGCGACTTCCGAAGCCTCGCGCGAGTCGGATGCCACTGCGCAGCAGGGTCGCCAGCAGGTGATCAGGACGGTCGATTCCATCAATTTGCTGGCCGGCGACGTGACCACTACGGCTACGCAGGTCGAGCAGTTGGCAGGTCAGGTACGTGATATCAGCAAAGTGCTGGAAGTGATTCGCTCGGTTGCCGAGCAGACCAATCTGTTGGCATTGAACGCAGCAATTGAAGCTGCGCGCGCCGGTGATGCTGGTCGTGGCTTTGCCGTAGTGGCCGATGAGGTTCGGGCGCTGGCACACCGCACGCAACAGTCCACCCAGGAAATCGAGCAGATGATCGCGGATGTCCATCAGGGCACCGACAAAGCGGTACATGCCATGCAGACCAGCAACGAACGTGCGCGCACCACATTGGAAGTTGCACGGGCTGCCGGCGAGGCGCTGGACGGCATTACCGCTGCCATCAGCCAGATCAGCGAGCGCAACCTGGTGATCGCCAGTGCGTCGGAGGAGCAGGCTCAGGTCGCACGCGAGGTGGATCGAAATCTGGTCAACATCCGTGACCTGTCGTTGCAGTCTTCTGCCGGCGCCAACCAGACCAGCGCGGCCAGTCAGGAGCTGTCCCGGCTCGCCATCGATCTCAACAACCTGGTCGCGCGTTTCCGCATCTGAACCGGTGCGTGACGCCCGGCACAACCGGGCGTCACGCATACCTCTCAAGTGCTGGGCAGATGGGCAGTAGATGCGTACCATCCGGCGTTTTTATCGGGTCGTGTGGGTGCCTGTCAGGCACCCACATCTGCACCCTTATGCCGAGACTTTTCGTCATGTCAGACCTGTCCACTCGTGTTTTCAGAGCCTATAGCCGTATCAGTCTGGTAGCGCAGATCGTTATCGGACTGGTTGCCGGCTTTCTCTTGGCCTGGCTGTTCCCCGAGGCTGCGCGTTCGGTCAGTCTGCTGGGTGATCTCTTTGTAGCGGCCCTGAAGGCCGTAGCACCGGTGCTGGTGTTTGTACTGGTCACCGCTTCGCTGGCCAACCATAAGCAGGGGCAGCCCACACATATTCGTCCGATCATGCTCCTGTATGCCTTTGGCACTCTGAGCGCCGCAGTGGTAGCGGTAATTGCCAGCAGCCTGTTCCCGACGGGGCTGACGCTTGTCAGTCCGGCAAGTGGTGTGGTTCCACCGGCGGGAGTTTCAGCAGTACTGAAAACACTGCTCTTCAATATCGTGGACAACCCTGTACATGCGCTTATTGAAGGCAACTACATCGGTATTCTGGCGTGGGCGATTGGGCTGGGTTTTGCCTTTCGCCATGCAGGCGAAGCTACGCGCGAACTGGTCGGTGATATGTCCAATGGGGTGATGCTCATCGTCCGGGTAGTGATCCGCTTCGCTCCCCTGGGCGTATTCGGGCTTGTCGCCGGAACGCTGGCACAGTCTGCGGATTCCACGCTGACTCGGACACCCATTCCACGCACATCCGGACAGTGATT
>ERZ1673962.94-NODE-94-length-74654-cov-143.291331_pt1 | contig 74654 bp, 67 predicted proteins | sample MGYA00580188_ERZ1673962 | MGnify/ENA primary metagenome ERZ1673962 (study PRJEB41334, sample SAMN05608104) | rock metagenome | biome: terrestrial subsurface; feature: shale formation; material: shale | place: USA: Pennsylvania ...
AGCGCGAAGACCTGAACCACACCGGCGCGCACAAGATCAATCACTGCCTGGGCGAAGCGCTGCTGGCCAGATTCATGGGCAAGAAGAAAGTGATCGCCGAAACCGGTGCCGGCCAGCATGGGGTGGCGCTCGCCACCGCCTGCGCGCTGGTGGGCATTCCCTGCGAGATCCATATGGGTCAGGTGGATATCGAGAAGGAACACCCCAACGTCACCAAGATGAAGATCCTCGGCTGCACGCTGGTGCCGGTAACGCGCGGCGCCGCGACCCTCAAGGAAGCGGTGGACAGCGCCTTCGAGGAATACCTCAAGGACCCGCAGAATTTCATCTATGCCATCGGTTCGGTGGTCGGCCCGCACCCCTTCCCGAAGATGGTGCGCGACTTCCAGTCCATCATCGGTCGCGAGGCCCGCGAGCAGTTTCTGGGCAAGCATGGGCGCTTGCCCGACCATGTGGCCGCCTGTGTGGGTGGCGGCTCCAATGCCATGGGTATCTTCACCGCGTTTCTCGGTGACGCAAGCGTTCGCCTGGTGGGCGTCGAGCCTGCGGGCGAAGGTATCGACAAGCCAGGCCGCCATGCGGCAACCATGTCGGTGGGCAAGCCGGGTGAACTGCACGGCATGGCCTGCTACGTGCTGGAAGACGAACAGGGCAACCCGGCGGCAGTGCATTCCATTGCGTCGGGGCTTGATTACCCCGGCGTCGGCCCGCAGCACAGCTACCTGAAGGATGCCGGTCGCGTGGTCTACCAGTCGGTCACCGACCAGCAGTGTCTGGACGCCTTCATGAGTCTGTCGCGCACCGAAGGCATCATCCCGGCACTGGAAAGCGCACACGCCGTGGCCTGGGCCATGGCCATCGCGCCGACACTGGGCAAGGATGAGCACATTCTGGTCAACCTGTCCGGTCGCGGCGACAAGGATGCCGACTACGTGGCGAAGCTGCTGGGGCTGTAACGAACCATGCGCCACAGCATCGAACCCATTGGCTATCTGCGGTCCTGCTTCAGGGAGAAGTTCGCCATTCCGCGTCAGCCTCGACTGGCGCCTGCCGCACGTGGTGTGCTGGAGCTCGTGCCGCCGTTCGACACGGGCGAGGCGGTTGAGGGACTGGAGCAGGTCAGCCATGTCTGGCTGCTGTTCCTCTTCCACCAGGCGCTGGAGGAAAAACCGCGCCTCAAGGTTCGACCGCCGCGGCTGGGCGGCAACAAAATGGTCGGCGTCTTCGCCACCCGCGCCACGCATCGGCCCAATGGCATCGGTCAATCAGTGGTCAGGCTCGATCAGGTCGAACCAGGGCGCCTGCTGGTGTCGGGTATCGATCTGCTGGATGGCACGCCGATCATCGACATCAAACCCTACGTGCCCTATGCCGACGCCCTGCCCGAGGCCCGTAACGACATGGCCGCCGATGCACCCGCCCTGATCGAGGTGCACTGGAGCGAAAGTGCCCTCGCCCAGGCCCACAGCGAGGCCCTGCGACTGGCCGAGCCGGTGGTGGAGCTGATCGAGCAGTGTCTGGCCCAGGACCCGCGCCCGGCGTATCAGAAGCCCGACTCCGAACGACGCTACGGCGCGCAGTTTTGGGATCTCGACGTTCGCTGGCATTACCCCGAAGCCGGGCAAATTCGCGTACTGGAAGTGGTGCCTGCATAGGTGGAAAAGCCTTTGGCGTTTTCCACCCTACGAAAGCCTTTGTTTCAGAGGTCGTTTTTCAACGCTCTGCTAGCGTTCAGGCACCAGCCATAAGCGCTGGTTGCCGTACACCTTGTCGATGTTCTGTGCCTTGAACGGGAAGCTCATGTAGCGGCCCTTCATCCACGCCTCGATACCATCGGCATAATGCGGGCTGGCCGGGTTGCCGGACTGCCCCGAACTGTTCAGGCCGATCAGCGGCTCGTCACGCCCAAAATCGACAACGATGCGCATGGCCGGGATTAGCCAGGTATCGAAATCCTGTCCCCAGCGGTAGGCAGAAACATTCAGCGTGCTGTGATCGCCGCCCGCTGGATAGGGGCCGCGATCCAGGTAGTCGCGGATGGCATTGATGCCGCTGCGCTTGCTGGCCGGCATATAGGGCGCCAACTGGGTGGTGCCGGTAGCCCAGGTGTAGCGGTGCAACTTGCCCCACTGCCAGGCACTGCTGTCGCCGCCCAGTTTTGTGCTCAGGTGATCAACTGCCGCCGCCAGGCTACGCGCCAGAATGGTCGGCTTGTCCTCTTTCTGCAGCGTGGTCACATCATCCCAATAGGGACTGTCGTCACGCCCAAGCAGATGATCGGCCTGTGCAGAATAGGAGGCGTTGGCGGTCTGCACCAGCGCCTGCCAGGCAGGGCTGTCGTCCGGACCGAGTTCATCCAGGAAGGTCAGCCGGGCACTTTCGTGGAGGAAGGCCGAATAAAGTGCGGCATCGGCGGATGCCGCGTCCATCACACCATCAAATTTCAGCAGCCGCGACAGCGCCATGTGGGCCTTGTCGCGCTCGCTGGCCGGCAACGCCGCGATTGCCTGCTGCAAGGGTTCGCCCATGGACGGCCCCTCGAACATGGCGGCCAGTTTGGCAGCGAACGGGGTTTTGCGGTCGTACTGCATGGCAATCATGCTGGCGGTGTCATGACGCCCCTGCCCGGCCAGCTCGGCCATGCGCTCGGCACGCTCGGGGTAGTACCAGGAATTAGACAGCTGCATACCGTAACCTCGCGGCACCGTGCGCTGGTTGGCGGTGCCCAGCCAGCCTTGTGTCGGGTCCTGATCGTAGGGATGCAGCATGGGGTCGGCAAAACCATCCCAGTCGTATAACCCGTCCCAGCCCGGCGATGGCAACAGCCCCAGGCCACCACGGCGATTGGGATAACGCCCGGTAACCTGCCAGCCGATGCCCTGCTCGTCGGCAAACACCATGTTCAGCGCCATGGCGCGGATATCGCGGGTGGCCTCGAAGGCTTCATCGACATTTTTCGCCCGCGTCAGGTCGAAGAAGGCATCGAGCGACTTGTCCGCTTCCAGCTGGGTAGTCTTCAGCGCCAGCCCATAGCCACTGCTCAGTTGCTGGGGCTGCAACGGATGCTTGCGCTCGCCCAGCACGCTGTTAAGCAGCGGCCCGTTGCGCGTCTCGTAGATCGTCTCGCGAACGGGGCGCTGGCCCTTGATGATGAATGTCTCGTGGCGCTCGCGTGCCGCTACCCACTTGCCATCGGCCAGATACTGCAGGCGCCCGTTCTCGCGCCGGACCTTTTCCAGAAACAGGTCCTGATTGTCGCCCATGACCATGGTCATGCCCCATCCAAGCTTGCCGTTGAAGCCGGCCACCACCGCCGGAACACCCGCGACCGTGACCCCTGCCGCATTGAATTTTGGCGAGCGGATCTGCACGAAATTCCAGTACGAGGGCATCGACAGCGGCAGATGGGTGTCGTTGGCCATCAGCGGCTTGCCACTGCGCGTGCGGCTTCCGGAAATGGCCCAGTTGTTGGAGGCCGCCACACCCAGCATGTTCAACCCGGCGACCTGCGCAGCGGCACGGTCGAGCTCGGCCAGGCCGGGAATCTGTCCGCTCAGTTGCAAGCCTTCGAGCTTGGCCGCTTCCTCGAAAGGCAGCGGCTCATCGGGATAGGTCGGCAGCAGCCAGGCGAGGTTGTCGCTGCCGACACGCTGGGCCAGTATCAGGGCGGCGATTTCCTCCTGCAGGTTAACCGCCAGACCGAAGTTCAACAGGCAGAACACCAGCACCGAATCCTCGGGCTTCCAGTATTCGGGCGTGTAATCGGTAGCGGCCAGATCCATCGGCAGCTTGTTGCGATGCCTGTACAGGTAGGCGTTGACGCCACGCGCATAGACCTCGAAGAAGCGCTTCATACGTGGCGAGCTGTCGCGGTAGAGCAGTTCGGCACTCTTGCGCAGATTGACCGCTCGCATGAAACGGTCGATCTCCAGCACGCCCGGCCCGGCCATCTCGGCCAGCCGTCCCTGGGCCATCAGGCGCAGGCTGACCATCTGACTCAGGCGGTCGGTGGCATGTATGTAGCCCAGGCCGAACAGCGCGTCATGGAAGGTGCTGGTTTCGATCAGTGGCATACCCAGGGCGTTGCGCCGGATACTGACGCGCTCGGCCAGCCCGGTCAGCGACTGTACGCCCTGCTTGGGCGGCAGGCTGTCGCTGTAGCGGCTGTCAAGATAGGCCTGACAGCCCGTCAGACTGACGACAGCGGCAGTGGCGCCGAAAATCAGGCGAACCAGATGAAATGGCAGACGCAGTGACATCGACGGCTCCTTTGAGCTGAGCGCAACAGGGACAACATTCAGGATAGAGGGAAAGGCTGAGGTAGCCGAATCAGGCGGCGCGCCGGGCCAGTGCTTCGTCCAGCAGCCAGCGTGCCGAACGACGTGCAGCAGCCTTGTGCTGCAGTTCAAGAGCGCTGAAATGCGCTTCATGACGGCGACGCTCAGCTTTGTCCAGAGCCTTCCAGGCGGCGTGGGTCGGCACCTGCGCGGTTGCTTCGTACAACGCCTGGAACACCTCGCAGTGGGGGTCCTGGCTCAGGTTCGCATCGTAGTTGTCGAGCAATACCTTGATGCGGATCGCCCCTTCGATCAGGGGGAGCTGTTCATCAAGCAGGCTGCTGGCCAGAATCCGCAGGTCCGCCGCAAGCTCGGCATGCTGTCGAGCCTGCTGCGCTGCCTGCTGCTGTTCGTGACGCCAAACCCTTCGCCACAGATACAGCGCGTAGGCAGCCATCGCCGCAAGCAGCAGCAGGGCGAGGATTGACAGGACAATCGCGAGCGGCGTCATCGGCGGCTCAGGCTCCGTGGCATTTCTTGAATTTCTTTTCGCTACCGCATGGGCAGGGGTCGTTGCGACCGACGTCCTTCAGCGGATTGCGCACCGGATCATGGCTGTGGTTGCAGTGCGGGCCATGAACATGCCCGTGGCCATGATCATGCTGATGATCGTGATCGCAGTCGGGACCATGTACATGAGGTTCGTGATTCATCGAGTTGCTACTCCGGAATAAAGGTGCCGGGGATTATCTCGCCATTGGTTGAAATGTGCACCTTCCGTCCCATCAACAGGCCGATTTTCAGCTCGCCGTCCAGACGATAGGCGATGGGCCGATCGGGCTTTTCCAACAAGCGCACGATGTACTTCATGTGCCGCCATAGGTTGGTGTACACCGGAACTTCGTAATAGTCGAAGCTGTTCGCCGGCACGGTCAGCCAGCCGCTGGATTCGCCACTGGCCAACTGGACGTCATTGAGGTGAACGTTATAGCGCAGGCCGCGCACAGGCAGGCTGTGATCGTTGGGATTGTCGATGCGGAAACGCAGCATGAACTGCTGCTCCAGCAAGCGCGCCTTGATGATCTCGACCTTGGCCAACTGGACTTGCGGGTTCTCGAAATCGCTGCCCAGCCAGGTCGAACAACCCGACAGACCGGCCAGAAGGCTAAGTAACGCCATCGTTCTAAGTATTTTTATAGTGCGTTCCTGGCAAAGCATTCCGGTACTCCAAAGGACGGCCAAGTGTAGCAAGCGTCAAACCGTCTGCAACGGGCTGGCGCACGAATTTCGCACACCCGCGTTACACCTTGCTGACAGGTTTTTATCAGGCCAATACACGCGCCAGCACAGCTCGCACCTTGACGATACCTTCGACCAGTGCAGCTTCGATCTCGGCCATGGTGATGATGCTGGCACCCTTGCCCGCTGCCGGATTGACCACTAACGCCAGACACGCATAAGGCAGTTCGAGTTCACGCGCCAGTACGGCTTCCGGCATGCCGGTCATGCCGACCATGTCGCAACCGTCGCGTTCCATTCGCGTGATCTCGGCCACCGTTTCCAGTCGCGGCCCCTGGGTACAGCCATACACGCCATGACTGCTGAAGGGGTATCCCGTGGCCATCAGAGCGGCAATCAGGCGCTGGCGCAGCGCTTCGTCATAGGGATAGCTGAAATCGACATGGGTGACATGCTCAATGTCGCCCTCGAAGAAGGTATGTTCTCGGCCATGGGTGTAATCGATGATCTGGTGCGCCACACACAGATGGCCGCTGCCCATCGCCGGGTGGATACCACCGACCGCATTCACCGCGATGATCGCCTGAGCGCCGGCCTGCTTCAGCGCCCAGAGGTTGGCGCGATAGTTGACCTGATGCGGCGGTAGCCGATGAGGGTGGCCGTGGCGAGCGAGAAACAACACCTCGCGCCCGGCGTATTCACCCCGCAGGATCTCCGCCGATGGCGGTCCGTAAGGTGTCTGCATGAGCAGCCTTTCCTGCAGGACGAAGCCGCTCAACTCGGTCAGCCCGGTGCCGCCGATGATGGCATGAACAGTCATGGAGCCTTCCTTCTCAGTCGATCAGTTCTGCGGCTTTCAGCGCAGCGATGGACGCACGCCAGCGAGGATTCTGCTTGTATTCGGGCGTCACATCGAAGCGCCCGCGCATTCTGCCCAGGCGTTCCGAAGGCGTCACCTTCAACTGTTGCAGGGCGACCAGCGCCAGCTCGGCAGCAGCCCGGTCATTGCACACCAGCCCCATGTCGCAACCCGCCGCGAGTGCAGCCAGAATACGCTCGCCCGCATCGCCCGCCACATGAGCACCGGCCATGGACAGGTCGTCGCTGAAGATAACCCCGCGAAAACCCAGCTCGCCACGCAAGATGTCCTGCAGCCAACGCCGCGAAAAACCTGCCGGTTGCGTATCGACGCTCGGATAGATGACATGGGCCGGCATAACCGCATCGAGCTCGCGACTCAACCGCTGGAACGGGAGCAGATCAGCTTCGCGCAACTGATCGAGGCTGCGTTCGTCCACCGGGATCGCCACATGGGAATCAGCCTCGGCCCATCCGTGCCCCGGAAAGTGCTTGCCCGTGGCAGCCATTCCCGCCTCGCGCATACCCTTCATGAAGGCCCCGGCCAGATCGGCGGCGCGCAGCGGATCACCCTCGAAGGCCCGCGTGCCAACCACAGCGCTACGCTGATGATCCAGATCCAGCACTGGCGCAAAGCTGATATCCAGCCCCACCGCCCGAACTTCGGTGGCCATGACCCAGCCGCAGATTTCAGCCAGTTGCAGCGCATCGCCGCGCCGGGTGAACTCGCGCATCGCCGGCAAACGGACGAAATCGCGCCGCAGCCGCTGCACCCGGCCACCTTCCTGATCGACAGCCAACAGCAGATCGGGCCGTATCGCACGAATCGACCGGCACAATTCCAGCACCTGCCGGGGATTGTCGATATTGCGGGCAAACAGAATCAGTCCGCCGACTTCCGGCTGGCGCAACAGATGGCGATCCTCGGCAGTCAGCCAGGTGCCGGCGATGTCCAGCATCAATGAACCTTGCATAGTGAAAGTGAATCCTTAATTCAGTGTGGTGCCGGACCAGTGCGGGCAGGCTTCTTCCTCTATCAGCACCGCACAACCAGCCGGCACAAGAGAAAAAAGATCAAGCAGGTCAGCATTGCGCAGCCTGATGCAGCCATGGGAAAGCGGTACGCCCATGGGTTCCGAATCGGGTGTGCCGTGCAGATAGATATAGCGGCGAAAAGTATCGACTGAGCCCATGCGGTTGTAGCCAGGCTCGCAACCACTGAGCCAGAGAATGCGGGTCAGAATCCAGTCGCGGCCCGGAAACTGCGTGTGCAGTTCGGGGCTCCAGACTTCGCCGGTCCAGCGCCGTCCACGCAGCACGGCGCCAACCGGCAGTCCTTCACCGATCCGCGCACGCACCCGATGCTGTCCGCGGGGCGTACAGCCGGAGCCGTTGCGCTCCCCGGGGCCATTCAGCGCGGTGGATACGGGCAAGCGAATGCGCAGTCTGCCGGCGCTAAAGCCGTAGAGCATCTGGTCGGCGATGGATATATGCAGCTGATCGAGATCGGACATGCTCGCCAGCTTACCGGGCAATCGGTGATCGCGCATCCAGGGCTATTACGAGCTAGCCCTTGGGGGTCATCGCCAGTGCATTGCGCCGCACGATGGGATACGCCTGGGCCAGGGTTGAATCAGCCACGCCCGAGTCGGCACGCATGCCCGCTGCCAGAAACGGAACCATCATCCGCATGACCTGCTCGATGGACGTCCTCGCCCCGAAGTCATTTTCGGCGATGGCGCGCAATGCCTTGATACCGGACATACTGAACGCCGCCGCACCCAGCATGAAGTGCACGCGCCAGAAGAGCTCGATCGGTGGTATCGAAGGTGCCGCCTCGTGCACCCGCAGCATGTAGCGGCGGAACACCTTGCCGTACATGTCATCCAGATAACGGCGCAAGTGCCCTTGGCTCTGGCTGAACGACAAACCGAGCAGACGCATGAAGATCGACAGGTCATCGCCACTTCGCGGCTTCACTGCCAGCGCCTGGTCAACGAGTATCTCCAGTAGCTCTTCGAGACTTTCCTTGCGGTCGGACTGAGCTTCGCGCCTGTCCAGCTCACGCTCGAGACTGACGCAGAAAGGACCGAGGAAACGTGAGAAGACGGCCTGGATAAGCGCCTTCTTCGAGCCGAAGTGATAGTTGACTGCCGCCAGGTTGACGCCAGCCTTGCTGGTAATCAGGCGAAGCGAAGTCTCGGCGAAACCTTTCTCTGCAAACAGCTGTTCCGCTGCATCAAGAATCCGCTCCACTGTTTCCGACTGCGCCATGCCCCCTCCAAACGACAAACATCTGTTTGAAACTTACGTTTCATACGCGACCAAGTCAACCGCGACCATGCGCCATCATACGCAACAGACTCACTCCCGAGGCGACCTGCTGCTGCACGAAACAACGATTGCCAAGCCACCTGCACTGTATATAATCCCAGTCACTGTATAAAAGAACAGAGACCGCCATGATCAAGCTGACCCCACGCCAGTCGGAAATCCTTGCCTTCATCAAGCGTTGCCTGGAAGAGCACGGCTACCCGCCGACGCGGGCGGAGATTGCTCAGGAACTGGGCTTCAAATCGCCCAACGCCGCCGAAGAGCATCTCAAGGCGCTGGCTCGCAAAGGCGCTATCGAAATGACGCCCGGCGCGTCACGCGGGATACGTATTCCCGGTTTTGAACCCGCAGTTGAAGAAAGCGGCCTGCCGATCATCGGTCGTGTTGCCGCCGGTGCGCCGATCCTGGCTCAGCAGCATATCGAAGCGTCCTGCCAAATCAGCCCTTCCTTCTTTCACCCCAGCGCGGATTATCTGCTGCGTGTACATGGCATGAGCATGAAGGACGTCGGCATCTTCGATGGCGACCTGCTGGCCGTCCACACCACCCGTGAAGCACGGAACGGCCAGATCGTCGTGGCACGCATTGATGACGAAGTAACGGTCAAGCGCTTCAAGCGCGAAGGAAAAAAGGTCTGGCTACTGGCGGAAAACCCCGAGTTCGCCCCTATCGAAGTCAATCTTGAGCAGCAGGAACTGGTTATCGAAGGCTTGAGTGTCGGCGTCATCCGACGCTAGCACACCGATGAAAAAGTAAGGCAGCGCAGGTTGTTTCAGCGACCTGCAAAGGAGAGGTTCATGCAGTATCAACCCCAACCCACCGCCGGAAAACCACCCCAGCTTTCCCTGTTCGAAGGGCTTATCGCCCACCGCATGACGCCCTTTGCGGATATCACTCGGACGCCGACTCGAACGAACGATGATTGTCTGAGCGAAATGACCCTGAGTGGCAGCCATGACCACTGCCGCCTGCTGCTTGCACCCATCCTGCGTGAGCTCAGCGAAGCTGCAGATACCCGCTGGCTGACACTCATCGCACCACCGGCATCACTTTCCCAGAACTGGCTGCGGGAAAGCAGCCTCAACCGTGACCGTATTCTGCTGTTGCCTGCCTGCGAGAATGCACTGGAGCTGGCCTGCAAGGCGCTGATGTCAGGCTGTAGCCACACGGTGATCACCTGGTTTACGCGCCTCGACCGGGCAAGCCGGTTGAAGCTGCGTGCCGCCGCTGAGCTTGGTCGCGCGCAAAGCCTGAACATACGTCTGGGTAACTGACGTTCGCGGCACACGGATGTGCCTTCCCCTGAAGTATTTCCGCCCTTCTCCCACAATCACTCTCGTACCGCTGCAATCAATGCAGCACGTGCGCAACCTCTTCCTGCGCGAACTCTCCCTCTACCATCTGCCCGGCCATCTGCACACCTACAGTGAACATCGCCTTGGCGATCTCGACATGCTGCCCTTGCAGAAACACTTTCGCGTCCTCGGAAAAATCCAGCGTGACCAGCACTCCCTCGTCCTCGGCACGACGCAACACTATGCTGCCGTCGGGTAGCTCGACGATTTCCAGAAAAGACGTTGGCATGAATCTGCTCCCCGTGAAAGGCGCGCATTGTAACAGCCGACCGCCCCAGAGGCAGCCCTTGGGGGGATCGAACCGTCCAGTGGTGCTCGCAGGTGCAGATTCAAAAATGGCTGCAGCGTCGGTATTGGAGGTACGTTGCAGCATGACTGCGCTAGCATGCAGACCACACCGCAAAGCGCCGCCACTCGGGCGGTGCTTTCACAAAGGGAATTTGCGCGCATGACCGCCCGCACTCTGCTGTTGATCACGCTAGCCATGCTCGCCTTCGCCGGCAATTCGCTGCTGTGCCGCGTCGCACTGCGTGACACGAGTATCGACCCAGCCAGCTTCACCGCGCTGCGCCTGCTGGCCGGCGCACTGGTCCTTTGGCTGCTGCTGCGTTTACGAAAAAGCCATTCTGCACGCGCTGGCAGCTGGGCAGGCGCTTTTGCACTCTTTCTCTACGCAGCCGCCTTTTCCTGGGCCTACGTGCAGCTCGATGCAGGCGCCGGGGCGCTTCTGCTGTTCGCGGCAGTGCAGTTGAGCATGATCGCCTGGGGGGTTTTCAGGGGCGAGCGGCTCTCGCCCATGCAGGCATTGGGATCAGCCCTGGCACTGGCCGGGTTGATCGGCCTGCTATTACCGGACGCCGATGCTCCTGCGCTGACTGCCGCGCTGTTGATGATTCTGTCGGGAGCGGCCTGGGGGGCCTATTCGCTGCTGGGCCGCAGCACCATTGATCCGCTGGCGGCAACTGCCGGCAATTTCGCCCGTGCAGTACCTATGGCGGCGGTGTTGTGTCTGGTGACATTGCCAGCGTTGGAATGGGACCTGGCGGGGGTGATCTATGCACTGTTGTCCGGTGGTTTCACCTCGGGCGTCGGCTATGCCCTCTGGTATGCCGTGCTGCCGCGTCTGGCGGCAACTCAGGCCGCCAGCATTCAGCTAAGCGTGCCACTGCTGACCGTTCTGGCAGGAAGCCTGATGCTGGGCGAGGCACTGACCAGCAGGCTGCTGATCACTGGCCTGGCGATTCTCGGCGGCATCGTACTGGTGTTGCGGGCAAGACCAAGCGCTTCCTGACACCCGAAAAGCTATCGCATTACCATTCACCATTCACCATTCACTAAGCGCTTCGCGGTAGCGCAGTGCCAGGATTTTCAGCTGCTCCCGCCAGCCTTGCACATCCGCAAGCGACAGTGGCGGTACCTCATCGCCCACGCCAACCGCCTCGATCAACGGCATACGCGGATCGGTCTTGGGCTTGACCGGTTCACGGGGCGGCTCGAACAAGGCGGCATACGCAGCCAGCAAATCCGCCACCCAGGACCCAGGCTGCCCAACGAGCTCCATAAGCTCGGCCAGCTCCGGGCAAGCCGGCGCATCCTCAGGCGAGTGCATCAACAACAGCTCGACTCGGGGCGCATTGGCGCCTGGCAAGCGGTAGTAGCCGGTGATCTCGTGACAAAGTCCGAGCAGCGCCCCGTAAAGATGAAAAAGACTGGCCTCGCGCTCGGCCTGGATGAGACCCGACGAGTTCACCCCACCCTGCTTCTCGGCCTGCCGCCAGTTGTCCAGAGCCAGTCCGGCAAAGTAGAGCTTCTGATTGGTTCGGGTATATCGCTCGTGAGCCATGGCGGCGGTCTCGTGGGTCAGCTTCAAGATCAGTCTTCAAGCCTGAAGAAATGTATGCGACGCAGAGGTCAGCGCCGGACCATGAAGACTGCAGGCCGCTTCTCCTTTAGCCTGCAGCTTCTGGCACTTTTACCTATTTGGTACTTTTGTCCTCAACCTTCCACTTGCCGCCGTCGAAGAATGCCTTCCAGCCCGTCGGTTTGCCGTTTACCTCGGTCTGCACATACTGCTCCTTGGTCTTTCGACTGAAGCGGATGACCGCAGGGCGACCTTCCGGGTCCTTCTTCGGCGCATCCAGCAGGAAGTGGTATTTGGGATCGATCTCGTCCTTGTGCGGGATCAGTTCCAGCACCAGCGGCGCGCGGGTTTCGCGATTCTTAGGAAACTGGCTCGCGGCCAGGAACAACCCCGAGGCACCGTCGCGCAGCACGTAAGTGTCGTCAACCTTCTCGCACTTGAGCTCGGGCATCTTCACCGCATCCATCTTCGGCGGCGCCGCCTCGCCACTCTTGAGCAGCTTGCGGGTGTTCTTGCACTCGGCATTGGTGCAGCCGAAGAACTTGCCGAAACGGCCTGTCTTGAGCTGCATTTCGCTGCCGCACTTGTCGCATTCCAGGCTCGGCCCTTCGTAGCCCTTGATGCGGTACTGACCTTCTTCGATCTCGTAGCCGGTGCAGTCGGGGTTGTTGCCGCAGATATGCAGTTTGTGCGTCTCGTCCAGCAGGTAGGCGTCCATTGCCGTGCTGCAGATCGAGCAACGCCGCTTGCCAAGCAATACCAGCGATTCGGACTCGCCTTCGTCATCGGCGGCGATCTCGTCGCCGGGAATCAGGTTGACCGTGGACTTGCAGCGCTCTTTCGGCGGCAGGCTGTAGCCGGAGCAGCCGAGGAACACGCCGGTGGAGGCCGTGCGGATCATCATGGGCCGGCCACAGGTCTTGCAGGGAATATCGGTCAGGGTCGGCTGATTGGCACGCATGCCATTTTCACCTGACTCGGCGATTTCGAGTTTTTTCTTGAAGTCACCGTAGAACTCGTCCAGCACGTGCTTCCACTCGCGCTCACCCTGTGCGACGTCATCGAGGTGCTCTTCCATGCCGGCGGTGAAGCCGTAGTCCATCAGGTTGTTGAAGCTCTCGGACAGACGCTCGGTGACGATGTCGCCCATCTTTTCGGAGTAGAAACGGCGGTTGTGCAAAGACACGTAGCCGCGATCCTGAATGGTGGAAATGATCGCCGCATAGGTGGACGGGCGGCCAATACCGCGCTTTTCCATTTCCTTGACCAGACTCGCTTCAGAAAAGCGCGCTGGCGGCTTGGTGAAGTGCTGGCTTGGATCGAGCTTGAGCAATGCCATGGCATCACCCTTGTTCATGTCAGGCAGCACATCGTCCTCGCCGCTCTTGCTCTGCTGCGGCATGACCTTGGTGTAACCGTCGAACTTGAGGATGCGGCCCTTGGCACGCAGCTCAAAGTTGCCTGCCGCCACCGTGACACTGGTAGACAGGTACTGTGCCGGCGGCATCTGGCAGGCGACGAACTGGCGCCAGATCAGGTCATAGAGACGCTCAGCATCGCGCTCCATCCCTGCAAGCTGTGTCGGGCGCAGGTTGACGTCGGACGGGCGGATGGCTTCGTGCGCTTCCTGCGCGCCTTCCTTGCTGGAGTAGGCGTTGGGCTTCTCCGGCAGGTACTTGTCGCCGAACTCGTCCTGGATGAAACCGCGCACCATCTCGACGGCATCGGCCGAGAGGTTGGTGGAGTCGGTACGCATGTAGGTGATGTAGCCGGCCTCATACAAACGCTGCGCCATCATCATGGTCTTCTTCACGCCAAAGCCGAGGCGATTGCTCGCCGCCTGCTGCAGGGTCGAAGTGATAAAAGGCGCGGACGGCTTGCTGCTGGTCGGCTTGTCTTCGCGCTTGCTGACGCTGTAGCTCGCGCCCTGCAATTGCTCCAGCGCGGCCATGGCATGGCTTTCGTTCAGCGGCTTGAACGCCTGACCATTTTCCCGCGCAACCTCGAAGCGAACCTTGGCCTTGTCAGCCGTGGCCAGGTCGGCGTGAACTTCCCAGTATTCTTCCGGAACGAAGGCACGGATTTCGCGCTCGCGCTCGACTACCAGCTTCACCGCCACTGATTGAACGCGCCCAGCCGAGAGGCCACGCGCAATCTTCGACCACAGCAGCGGCGAAACCATGTAACCCACCACGCGGTCGAGGAAGCGCCGCGCCTGCTGCGCGTTGACGCGGTTGATGTCCAGCTCGCCCGGCTTGGAGAAGGCTTCCTGAATCGCCTTCTTGGTGATTTCGTTGAACACCACGCGCTTGAAGCGGCTGTCATCACCGCCGATGGACTCGCGCAGGTGCCAGGCAATGGCCTCCCCCTCTCTATCCAAGTCGGTCGCGAGATAGATGGTGTCGGCTTCCTTGGCCAGGCGACGCAATTCCTCGATCACCTTCTCCTTGCCCGGCAGGATCTCGTACTTGGCCTTCCAGCCGTGTTCCGGATCGACACCCATGCGGGTGAAGAGCTGGCGCTTGGCTTTCTCCTTGGGCGACAAGGCAGGCGCTTCGGCAGCTGCGGCCTTGCCACGCTTGACCGGCTCGCGGGAGGCAGAACCGCTGGTGGGAAGGTCGCGGATGTGGCCGATACTCGATTTCACCACGTACTGGTTGCCCAGGTACTTGTTGATTGTCTTGGCCTTGGCCGGTGATTCCACGATGACCAGCGATTTACCCATGGAGAGGAGAGTTCCTGAATCGAGAGGTGAACTGAGAAGATTTGCTCCGCAGTGTCGAAATTTCGCACTGTCGGAAAGAAGCGACGCAGCGTTTTTCAAGCGCCACACAGAGCATTCCATGCCCCGAAGATATTCATCATCCGCTGGCAGCCTGGCTGTCCAGCGAGTCTTGCATCAAGCCAATTCGGGCAGCATCGCCTTCGCTCTGCCCCGAAAGCACCGCTATATATAGTGGCGAGCGAGCCGAGGTCAAGCGCAAGGGGCATGCCCACCGGCAAGTTCAGCCGCCAAAAAGGCTCGATTCTTCTTCGATCAGCGCGAAGCGAGGTAGTGTCTCGCCATCGACTTCGACTGCTTCGGTGAACATCGAAAGCGGTCGGACCCAAAGCCCGAAGTCCCCATACAGCGCCTGATAGAACACCATGAACTCTTCCGTTTCCGAATGCTGGGCCACTGCGAATACCCGGTACTCGGGGCCCTTGTAATGTCGGTAACGCCCTGGGGTGATCTGCATCTCGCTGCCTCTGAAAAAACATGTAGCCCTGCAAATAAAAACCGGGGCACAAGGCCCCGGTTCTTCCTTGCTCGAACAGCTTAGACGCGTTCAAACACGGTGGTGATACCCTGGCCCAACCCGATACACATCGTGGAAACGCCAAGCGTACCGCCCTTCTGCTTCATGACGTTCAGCAGAGTGCCGGAGATACGTGCCCCGGAGCAACCAAACGGATGGCCCAGCGCGATAGCGCCTCCGTGCAGATTGACCTTCTCGTCCATCTTGTCGAGCAGTTTGAGGTCCTTGAGCACCGGCAGCGCCTGTGCCGCGAAGGCCTCGTTCAGTTCGACGTGGCTGATGTCATCCATGGTCAGGCCGGCGCGTTTAAGCGCTTTCTGCGTGGCCGGTACTGGACCATAGCCCATGATCGCCGGATCGACACCCGCCAACGCCATGGAACGGATTACTGCCAGCGGCTCAATGCCAAGATCCTTGGCCCGCTGCGCGCTCATCACGATCATGCAGGACGCGCCATCGGTGATCTGCGAGGACGTACCCGCCGTCACGGTGCCGCCCTTGGGGTTGAAGGCAGGCTTGAGGTTGGCCAGGCTTTCCAGCGTGGTTTCCGGACGAATGGTTTCGTCGTAGTCGAAAACCTTGAGGAAGCCGTTCTCGTCATGACCCTGCATCGGGATGATCTCATCCTTGAACAGGCCTTCGACGGTGGCCTGATGCGCCAGGCGGTGCGAACGCTCACCGAAGGCATCCTGCTGCTCGCGGGTGATGCCATGCATCTTGCCGAGCATTTCGGCGGTCAGGCCCATCATCCCGGACGCCTTGGCGGCGTACAGCGACAACTGCGGGTTCGGGTCGACGCCATGCATCATGCTGACGTGGCCCATGTGCTCGACACCCCCGATGACGAATACATCACCGTTGCCGGTCATGATCGCCTGGGCAGCAGTATGCAGTGCGCTCATGGACGAGCCGCACAGACGGCTGACAGTCTGCGCCGCGCTGGTATGCGGGATGCGGGTCAGCAGCGAAGCCATGCGGGCAATGTTCCAGCCCTGTTCCAGGGTCTGGTTGACGCAGCCCCAGATCACATCTTCGACTTCAGCCGGATTGATCTTCGGGTTGCGCGCGAGCACACCATCGATCAGTTGCGCGGACATGGTCTCGGCGCGGGTGTTGCGGTGCATGCCGCCCTTGGAACGACCCATCGGGGTACGGCCGAAGTCGACAATGACGACGTCTCTCGGATTAAGGCTCATTATCTCTATTCCTCGATTAACCGTAGAAGCGCTGGCCGCTGGCAGCCATCTCACGCAGCTTCGCAGTCGGGTGGTACAGCGGACCCAGGTCGGCATACTTGTCGGCCAGTGCCACAAACTCGGCGACACCGATCGAATCGATGTAGCGCAGTGCACCACCGCGGAAGGGTGGGAAACCGATACCGTAGATCAAGCCCATGTCGGCTTCGGCGGCAGTTTCGACAATGTTGTCTTCCAGGCAGCGAACGGTTTCCAGGCACAGCGGGATCATCATAAAGTTGATGATGTCCTCGTCGGTGACTTCGCGCTGCTCGTAGACGATCGGCGCCAGTACGGCCTTGACGCTCTCGTCGACCACCTTGGCCGGCTTGCCACGCTTGTCGGTCTCGTAGCTGTAGAAGCCCTTGCCGTTCTTCTGGCCCAGACGATCAGCCTCGTACAGCGCGTCGACGGCCGTACGACGCTCGTCCTTCATGCGATCAGGATAACCTTCGGCCATCACGTCGCGGCCATGGTGACCGGTGTCCATGCCGACCACGTCCATCAGATAGGCCGGACCCATAGGCCAGCCGAACTTCTCCATCACCTTGTCGATGCGCACAAAATCAACGCCAGCACTGACCAGGCGAGCGAAGCCGCCGAAGTACGGGAACAGCACACGGTTGACCAGGAAGCCAGGGCAGTCGTTAACCACGACAGGGCTCTTGCCCATCTTCTTGGCGTAGGCGACAGTGGTGGCGATGGCGGTTTCGCTGGTCTTCTCGCCACGGATCACTTCCACCAGCGGCATCATGTGCACCGGGTTGAAGAAGTGCATGCCGCAGAAGTTTTCCGGACGCTTGAGCGCCTGGGCCAGCAGGCTGATGGAGATGGTGGACGTGTTGGAGGCGATGATCGCATCGTCCTTCACCAGTCCTTCCACTTCAGCCAGTACTGCCTGTTTGATCTTCGGATTCTCGACCACGGCTTCGACGACGATATCGACGTTGCCAAAATCGCCGTAGGACGTGGTGGGACGGATGGCGTTGAGCGCCTCGGCCATCTTCTCCGGTGTCAGACGACCCTTCTCCACACGTTTGCCAAGCAGCTTGGAGGCCTCGTTCAGGCCCATCTGGATGCCTTCCTCGCGGATATCCTTCATCAGGATCGGCGTGCCTTTGACAGCCGACTGATAGGCGATACCGCCACCCATGATGCCGGCGCCGAGCACGGCAGCCAGTTTCACGTCACGGGCCTGCTTGTCATAGGCCTTGGCCTTCTTCTTCAGTTCCTGGTCGCTGAGGAACAAACCGACCAGGCTTTCAGCGACCGAGGTCTTGGCCAGCTTGACGAAACCGGCAGCCTCGACCTCGATGGCCTTGTCACGCCCAAAGTTGGCGGCTTTCTGAATGGTCTTGATCGCCTCGACCGGCGCCGGGTAGTTCGGCCCTGCCTGGCCGGCCACGAAGGCCTTGGAGGTCTCGAACGACATCATCTGCTCGATGGCGTTGAGCTTGAGCTTCTCCAGTTTCGGCTGGCGCTTGGCCTTGTAGTCCAACTCGCCGGAAATGGCGCGCTTGACCAGATCCAATGCCGCTTCCTGCAGTTTCTCAGGTGCGACTACGGCATCGACGGCATGTACTTTCAGCGCGTCTTCGGCGCGGTTCTCCTTGCCGGAAGCAATCCACTCGACGGCATTATCGACACCGATCAGGCGTGGCAGGCGAACGGTGCCGCCGAAGCCCGGGTAGATGCCCAGCTTGACTTCCGGCAGGCCGACCTTGGCAGCAGTGGACATGACGCGATAATCAGCCGCCAGGCACATTTCGAAACCGCCACCCAGGGCGATACCGTTGATGGCGACCACGGTAGGCACGCCCAGGTCTTCGAAATCGCTGAAGATCTTGTTGGCTTCGAGATTGCCGGCGACCAGCTCCTCGTCCGGAAGCTTGAAGTTGCCGACGAACTCGGTGATATCGGCACCGACGATGAATACGTCCTTGCCGCTGGTGACGATGACGCCCTTGACCGAAGCGTCGGCCTTGATGGCGTCGACGGCCTGGCGCAGGTCGCTGAGGGTGAGGCGATTGAACTTGTTGACGGACTCACCCTTGAGGTCGAAATTCAATTCGACGATGCCGCTCTCAAGAGCCTTAACCGTGATGGCTTTACCTTCGTAAATCATCAACTGATCTCCAGGTATGGAAGCTGAACGTTACGTGTCGCACGTCGTCGGTCTTCATGACCGTCATCGAATCCGATGAACCGACACCCACCGACACGATAATCAGGGTAGACGGCATTTGCATGGCAAACGCTCGATTCATACGCCCGTTTGATTGGGTGGACACACCTTCATGGAAAAGCGACATCTTGTCAATCACAGGCTGCAGTGTGAATGCCCGGACCAACCTGCCTGTTTATCTGGAATCTCTGGTTGCACGCTCAGCAAACCACATGCAGGGCTTCATCGCGAAGCCTTGCTACGCAAACAACCGCCAAACTCAAGCACCCCCGCTGAACCCCGACGTGCTCCTACCCTCACAATTGCACAAGCGCCTTGTACACTGCGCAGCCCGAATCATTTCCGCCGGCTCAACAGCCACCGTCTCGCCAGGAGTTTCCCATGCCCACACCCATTGCCCGCGCCGATCATGGCCAGGATCCGTACAAGTGGCTGGAGAACCGCGACGCACCGGAGGTACTCGATTACCTGAAGGCGGAAAACGCTTACCTGGAAGAGCAGTTGCTCGACCAGGCCGAGCTGCGCGACGTGCTGTTCCAGGAAATCAGGGGCCGCATCCGAGAAACCGACTTGTCACTGCCCTCCCCCTGGGGGCCGTGGCTTTATTATCAGCGCACCACCGCAGGCGACGAGTACCCCCGTCACTACCGCTGCCCGCGCCCTGCCGACGGCTCGTTCAGCGTAGACGAAACTGCCGAACAACTGCTGCTCGACCCCAACGCGCTGGCCGGCGGAGGCTTTCTGTCGCTGGGCGCCTTCAGCATCAGTCAGGATCACCGCAAGCTGGCCTACAGCCTCGACACCCAGGGCGATGAAATCTACCGACTGTTCGTCAAGGACCTGGCCAGCGGCGAAGTCACCGCCCTGCCCTTCGACAATTGCGACGGCAGCATGGTCTGGGCCAACGACAACCAGACGCTGTTCTTTGGCGAGCTAGACGACACCCACAGGCCACACAAAATTCATCGTCACCGTTTGGGCGACGAAGGCTGCCGCGAGGTCTACCACGACCCTGATGGCCGTTACTTCGTGCATTGCTACCGCGCCAGCTCCGAGCGTCAGCTGGTGATCCTGTCCAACAGCAAGACCACCAGCGAAGCCTGGGTGCTGCCAGCCGACGAACCCGAAGGCCGCTGGAGCTGCCTCGCCCCGCGCGAGGAAAATCACGAGTACTATCCCGACCACGGCCTGCAGGATGGCCAGTGGTGCTGGTTCGTGCGCAGCAACCAGGCCGGTATCAACTTCGCCCTGTACCTGGCAGCGGAAAACACCCCACAGCGTGAAAGCTGGAAGGAGCTGATCGCCCACCGAGGCGACGTGATGCTTGAAGATATCAGCCTGAACGCCAGCGCACTTACCCTCAGCCTGCGTGAGGCTGGTCTGCCCGTCATCGAAGTACGGCCACAGGGCGGCGTTCCCTATCGACTGCAACTGCCAGACGCCGCCTACAGCCTGCATGTGCAGAACACACTGGAGTTCGAGGGCGCGGTGATTCGCCTGCGCTACGAAGCGCTCAACCGCCCCGCGCAGATTCGCCAGCTGCAACTTGCCGATGGCGAGCAAAAGGTCTTGAAAGAAACCCCGGTGGAAGGTCCCTTCGACGCTGATGCCTACGAAAGCAGGCGCATCTGGGCCAGCGCAGCGGACGGCACCCAGATACCGATCAGCCTGGTAGGCCGACGCGAGAATTTCGGCAAAGCCGCGCCGCTCTACCTTTACGGCTACGGCGCCTACGGCCACAGTCTCGACCCCTGGTTCTCCCACGCGCGACTATCACTGCTTGAGCGTGGATTCATCTTCGCCATCGCACACGTGCGCGGCGGTGGCGACCTGGGCGAAGCCTGGTATCGCGCCGGCAAACTGGAACACAAGACCAACACCTTCAACGACTTTATTGCCTGCGCGCAAAAGTTGATCGCCGACGGCTATACCTCGCCAGCGCAACTCGCGATCAGTGGCGGAAGTGCCGGTGGCCTGTTGATCGGTGCGGTACTGAACATGCGCCCGGAGTTGTTCGGCGCCGCCATCGCCGAGGTGCCTTTCGTCGATGTGCTGAACACCATGCTTGATGAAGAGCTGCCGTTGACGGTCACCGAGTACGATGAGTGGGGCAACCCCAATGAGCCGGATGTGTACGCCCGGATCAAGGCCTATGCGCCCTACGAGAACATCCAGGCGCAGGCCTATCCGGCAATCCTGGCTATCGCCGGCTATAACGACAGCCGGGTCCAGTACTGGGAAGCGGCAAAATGGGTCGCCAGACTTCGCGCCAGCAAGACCGATGATCACCTGCTGCTGCTGAAGACTGAGTTCGGCGCTGGCCATGGGGGCATGAGTGGCCGCTATCAGGCGCTCAAGGATGCTGCGCTGGAATACGCTTTCGTACTGAAGGTGTTCGGCCTCGCAAAAGCCTGAGGCACACATCCGACCTGCGGCTGGAACGCTCCAGAGCTGCGACAGTCATCCATTCAGACCATCCAGCTGGAGCGAGCATCATGAAAAGAAACTCTTCGCAGACGACCCCCAACGTGCATGGCTGGGAGCGCGCAGCTTCCATTGCAGGCGGGCTTTATTTCATGGGCAAAGGCCTTGGCCGCGGTGGCCTGGGTGGAATCGTGCAACTGGCCATGGGCGGCATGGCGCTGGCGCGGGGCATCAGCGGCCATTGCGAGGCCAAGCGGGTGCTCTGTGAGTTGAACGAACATACGACGATGGCCGAAGGCAGCTCGTGCAGCATGCCACTCCATCGCGAGCCCGACGAGCAACAGCTCAAGACCAACGCCCAGGCTGCAACGGGCACGGCGACCGTGACCGGTAACGACTCGCTGAACAATCCGCCAGCAGGCGTTTGAGGGATATTGCACAACGGCTGCGCCATCAGGGCAGCCGCCGCTGAATCGTCAATCAGTGATTGTGGCCACAATCAGGGCCGTGCACGTGCTCTTCGTCGCCCGCTTCCATCGGCTCCATTTCCAGCTCAAGGCTGACCAGATTGGTCGCCAGCGGGCGAAGCAGCAGATTGGCGTATTCGGTGTCGCCATCCTCGACGTCGACGCCAATCATCAGTTGATTGTTGCCGACCTGCTGTATCCACACTTCGCGCCCCTGCCACATCACGGCGAATCGCGTGCAGGAAGTCTCCAGCTGGGTGCCATCCACGTCTTCAAGAATCAGTTGCAGGCTATCGCTCATATCGGTTCTCTCTGTCTGGGAAATGCGGGCCGGCACAACCGCCCCGCGAAGGAAAAATCAGGCCTGGGTCAGCTTCGCCAGGGCACGCTCGAAACGCGCCAGCCCTTCGGCGATATCCGCTTCTTCGATCACCAGGCTTGGCGCCAGACGAATCACATCGGGACCTGCCTGCAGCAGCATCAGCGCCTCCTGCTCTGCAGCGCCGAAGATCTCTCGCGCGCGACCCTTCCAAGCCTCATTGAGTACGCAGCCGATCAGCAGCCCCATACCGCGAACCTGACTGAATACGCCGTAGCGCGCTCCCAGCTCCAGCAGGCCGGCTTTCAACCGCTCATGCCGATCTCGAACGCCCTGCAGCACTTCGGGCGTATTGACGATATCGACTACTGCCTCCGCCACCGCGCAAGCCAGCGGATTGCCGCCGAATGTGGTGCCATGGGTACCGACGCTGAAATGCTGGGCAACCTTGTCGGTCGCGAGCATCAGCCCGATCGGGAAGCCGCCGCCGAGGCTCTTGGCATTGGTCAGAATGTCCGGCAACACACCGTAATGCATATAGGCGAAAAGCTTGCCAGTACGGCCCATGCCGGTCTGCACCTCGTCGAAGATCAGCAAGGCGTCGTGTTCATCGCACAATTTGCGCGCGCCTTCCAGATAAGCCTGCTCAGCCGGCAACACGCCGCTTTCGCCCTGGATCGGCTCCAGCACCACGGCGCAGGTCTTATCGGAGATGGCGGCCTTCAGCGCCTCAAGATCGTTGTAGGGGACATGCTTGATGCCTTCGATCTTCGGACCGAAGCCATCGGAATACTTCGGCTGACCACCGACCGTGACGGTGAACAGGGTGCGGCCATGAAAGCTGTTGACCGCCGAAATGATCTCGTACTTCTCAGGGCCAAAGGTGTCGTGAGCATAACGACGCGCCAGCTTGAATGCCGCCTCGTTGGCTTCGGCGCCCGAGTTGCAGAAAAACGCGCGGTCGGCAAAGGTTGCCTCCACCAGCTTTTTCGCCAGACGCAGCGCCGGCTCGTTGGTGAAGATATTGGAGATATGCCACAGCTTGCCGGCCTGCTCGGTGAGTGCCTGCACCAGCGCAGGGTGGGCGTGCCCGAGCACGTTCACGGCGATGCCGCCGGTGAGGTCGATCAGTTCTCGCCCGCTCTGATCCCATACTCGCGAACCCTGGCCACGCACCGGAATGAAGGCGGCTGGAGCGAAAGTGGGGACAATGACCTGGTCGAAATCGGAACGTTCTACCGGGGTGTGCGGGGCGGACATCAGGACTCTCCTGCGATGCATCACGAATGGGAAATGAAACGCCCCACAGTGGCGGGGCGTTTCGATCGCAGTTTAAACGCAGGAATGGCCGGAATGAGCGTCGACCGGAAAATTCTCTTCCAGCTCAGCCGAAATGCTGCTGGTCCAGCGCAATGGCCTGGTCCAGGGTTTCCAGCAGGGCCTTGCGCACCTTGCGCTTGGTGTTCTTGTGCGCAGTCATGTTGATCTTCTGCAGTTGCGCGGCGGTCGCCCGGGCCGCCGACATCAACTCCTCTGGTGCAACCACCTTATCGAGGAAGCCTGCATCCAGCGCGCCCTGCGGGTCGAACATCTCACCGTTAATCACCGAGCGATGGAACGCCGACTTGCGCAGGCGATCACGCGCCAGCTCGATGCCGGCGTGGTGCATGGTCATGCCGATCAGCACTTCGTTAAGACCAATGTTGAATGCGCCTTCGACACCGATGCGGTAATCAGCCGACAGCAGCAGGAAGGCACCCTTGGCGATGGCGTGGCCCGGGCAAGCCACGATGATCGGGAATGGATGCGCGAGCATCCGCCGTGACAGCGTAGAACCCGTGGCCACCAGCGCCATGGCGTTCTCGGGGCTGGAGGTCATCACTTTGAGGTCATAACCGCCGGATAGAATGCCCGGCTGCCCCGTGAGAATCACCACGGCACGATCCTGCTCGGCACGATCCAGAGCCGTGTTAAGCGCCTCGAAAACCGCCGGAGACAGCGCATTGACCTTGCCGTTGTTCAGCGTCAGCGTGGCGATGCCGTCTTCAAGTTGGTAGGCAACCAGATCGCTCATGACTCGATTCCTTGCTATAGAAGTGGGCCGACGTTACCCAGCACACCCGGTCACGTAAAGCGCCGTGACTGACTGGCAAGTCACAGATGTGCTGAGCACTTTCACCCAAACGACGCTGAAAAACACGCTCCTGCTTCCACCGCCGTCGCACCAATAACCACTTAAGCGCATGAAAAACCAAAAAACTTTTGCCAACCGGAAAGTGTTCCGCTACATTAGCGCGCCTCGACGGACAGCACGCCCGTCGAGACCCGGTGAGGTGTCCGAGCGGTTGAAGGAGCACGCCTGGAAAGTGTGTATACGAGAAATCGTATCGTGGGTTCGAATCCCACCCTCACCGCCACTTTCAAAACTTAAAGCCCTGAACCCGAACGGTTTCAGGGCTTTTTCGTTTTCGCGTCAGTCCGGCTTACGCTTCTTCCGCTACCGCCCACGGTATTCAGGCCGCTGCGGCGTTACCCTCTATTGTTCCGTTTCCACCCGCTGCCCATCGAACAGCTGCGGCGCAATGGCAGCAGCATCAGCAAGCTTCGCGGCAAGACAGCTATCCAGCGCCTCACAGGTCGACAGCGTGGCCTGCTGGTCACTTCCCGCGCGCTGGTCTGCAATTTGCTTGTTTTCATGACAGGTAAAGTCAGAGCGTTATGCAAGTCTCTGCAACTTTTAGCAGAGCACGAGAGTGCTGCCGGAAAATCACCGTGTAATAACAATAAAAAGGGCGCCAGCATGTTCAAGCAGAAGAAGTTCAAACAGGCGACGCTGATCCTGATTGCCATTACCATCATTCTGATCCTGCCAAACCTGAACCGTCTGGTCGGTTGAACGCCACGCACGAAGCCATCCGAGAGAACCCCATGTATCGATTACTCGCTCTGCTCATGACATTCACCGGCGCCAGCCTGGCCGGCGAGATTGATCGGTCGGCAGCTCTTGCCGCCTTGCAGAACCCCGAAACCATTCTGATCGATGTGCGCACGGCGCCGGAGTACGCACAGGGCGCCCTCCCCAGGTCCCAACGGATAGAAACCGGAAATCTTGCCGAACGCATTGCCAGTGTTGCGCCCGACAAGGATGCCACCATCGTCCTCTACTGCCGCAGCGGTCGGCGCTCGTCAGCCGCCCAGGAGCTGCTGCAGCAACTGGGCTACTCTCAGGTCATCAACGCGGGTGGCTATGACCAATTGCGCGAGCTCGTTCCCTCTCACTGAGGCCGCCCTGTCGTGGGCATCCACATGCCTCCCCCACCTTCCTGCCCCTCAACATGGAACTAATACGTGGCAATGGCTACTGAAAAAGTAGCCATTGCCTGGCGCTTGGCCGCGTCTGTCGTAGGAGTTGAATGATGAACTGGGATGCGATCCTGAACGAAATACTATGGATCAACATTGCCATCGTCGCTGGCGCCACCCTTGTCAGCTACCTGGTGCTGCAAACCGCTCTCAAGATCGTCACCAATCGTCTACGCAAACTGAGCAAGGGATCGCCAAGCGGCTTTACCGGCATGTTCGCGGAAATGCTCAGTCGCACCAGTCAGTTGCTGCTCATTGCCATGGCCTTGCTGATCGGCCTGAAGTTTGCGGAGCTGCCTGACCGCTGGGAATCGACGATGTCCCATGGCTGGTTCATCGCGCTGGCGTTCCAGATTGCGCTCTGGCTCGATACTGCCGTCCATTTGTGGATGGACAGCCTGACACGCGATGGCAAGGCGCGTAATCCGGTTACGACAACCATCATCGGCATCATGCTGCGTATCGTCGTCTGGACCATGATGCTGCTGTCCATCCTCGCCAACCTGGGCGTGGACATCACCGCGATGGTGGCAAGCCTGGGCGTCGGCGGCATCGCCATCGCGCTGGCGGTGCAGACGCTGCTCAGCGACGTTTTCGCCTCGCTTTCCATCGGTATCGACAAACCGTTCGAGATCGGCGACTTCGTGGTCTTTGGTGACATCGCCGGCAACATCGAACATATCGGTCTGAAAACCACACGCATCCGCAGCCTGAGCGGCGAGCAGGTGGTGTGCGCCAACGCCGACCTGCTGGCGCAGACGATTCACAACTACAAGCGCATGAATACCCGGCGGATCGTCTTCAAATTCGGCATCAGCTACAAGACACCGGCCAGCAAGCTGCGCGAGGTCAGCCAGCTGGCGCGCCGCATCATCGAAGACATCAAACTGGCCAAATTCGATCGGGCGCATTTTCTGGCGTTCGATAACAGCCAACTGACCTATGAGGTCGTCTACATCATGCAGACCGCCGACTACAACGCCTACATGGACGTGCAGGAAGAGATCAATCTGCGCCTGCTCGAAGGCATTCACGAACTGGAGGTGGATTTCGCCCATCCCATCCGGCAGGTGGAATTCATCGGCGGCAGCCTGCCGGAAATGGTGGTCGTCCGCACACCAGAAGACGAACAACCGACGGCACAAGCGCCATCCCCGGCATCCTGATTCAGGCCATTCGCGGCTGGCCGAGGCCGCCCGCCGCCCACTTCAATCAGCCTCCTTGCATGGCCATGCGGCTATCGATCAGCTGCTGTACCACGCTCGGGTCGGCCAGCGTGGACAGGTCACCCAGCGAGTCGAAATCATTCATGGCGATCTTGCGCAGAATGCGCCGCATGATCTTGCCCGAGCGTGTTTTGGGCAATGCCGCGGCCCACTGGAGGGTGTCCGGTACGGCAATCGGGCCGATTTCCCGGCGCACCCACTGGCGCAGTTCCTCACGCAGCGAATCGCTTGACTCCTCGCCCTGCAGGAGCGTGACGTAGACATAGATGCCCTGCCCCTTCACCGGATGCGGCACACCGACTACGGCAGCCTCGGCGACCTTGCGGTGTGCGACCAGGGCACTTTCGATTTCTGCCGTGCCCATGCGATGGCCGGACACGTTAAGCACATCATCCACGCGCCCGGTGATCCAGTAATAGCCGTCCTCGTCGCGGCGCGCGCCGTCGCCGGTGAAATACATGCCGCGGAAGGTCTTGAAGTAGGTGTCGACGAAGCGGTCGTGGTCGCGATAGAGGCTGCGCATCTGCCCCGGCCAGGAATCGAGGATCACCAGATTGCCTTCGGTAGCGCCTTCGAGCAGGTTGCCAAGGTTATCCACCAGCCCCGGCACTATGCCAAAGAAGGGCCTCGTGGCCGAACCCGGTTTGAGCGCGGTGGCGCCGGGCAAGGGGCTGATCAGGATGCCGCCCGTCTCGGTCTGCCACCAAGTATCAACAATGGGGCAGCGCGACTTGCCCACCGTCTCGTAATACCAGTTCCAGGCTTCGGGATTGATGGGTTCGCCCACCGTGCCGAGCAAGCGCAGGCTCGAACCATCAGCCCCTGCCACTGCCGCATCGCCTTCGGCCATCATCGAGCGAATCGCCGTGGGTGCGGTGTAGAGAATGTTCACCTGATGCTTGTCGATGATCCTGGCAATCCGCGTCACGTCCGGATGGTTCGGTACGCCCTCATACATCAGCGTGGTCGCACCGTTGGCCAGCGGACCGTAGATGATGTAACTGTGCCCGGTGATCCAGCCGACATCGGCGGTACACCAGTAGATCTCACCGGGGCGATAATCGAAGACGCGCTCATGGGTCAGCGCGGCGTATAGCAGATAACCGCCCGAGGTATGCATCACGCCCTTGGGTTTGCCCGTGGAGCCGGAGGTATAAAGAATGAACAACGGCTCCTCGGCGCCCATTTCCTTCGGCGCGCAGACGTCACCAGCCACATGCATCAGTTCGTGATACCAGACGTCGCGGTGCGGGTTCCATCTGATCTCGCCACCGGTGCGCCGCACCACGATGATCTTCTGCACGCAGCGGGTTCGGGGATTGGTCAGGGCATCGTCGACGTTAGCTTTGAGCGGCACAGCCTTGCCGCCACGCATGCCTTCGTCAGCGGTGATCACCACTTTGGAGTCGCCATCGATGATGCGCCCCGCCAGTGCTTCGGGTGAAAAACCACCGAAGACCACCGAATGAATAGCGCCAATGCGCGCGCAGGCCAGCATGGCCACCGCCGCCTCTGGAATCATCGGCATATAAAGGGTGACCACGTCGCCGCGATGCACATCCTGGCCGCGCAGCGCGTTGGCGAACTTGCTGACTTCCTGGTGCAGCTCGCGATAGGTGATGTGCCGGCATTCAGACGGATCATCGCCCTCCCAGATGATCGCCACGGCATCACCGCGCGTCTCCAGATGGCGATCCAGGCAGTTGGCCGATACGTTCAGGGTGCCGTCGGCGAACCACTTGATGTCCACATGATGATCGTCAAAAGACGTCTGCTTGACCTTGGTGAAGGGCCTTATCCAGTCCAGTCGCGCGGCCTGCTCGCGCCAGAACCCATCAGGATTGACCACCGACTGCTGATACAGAGCCTTGTATTCGGCCTCGTCGGTCAGCGACCGCGCCGCCGCTTCCGGCTGCACGGGATACAGGGACGCAGCGCTCATGGGCTATCACCTCATGTGTGTCATGGCATCAGCAAACTGTTGAAAAACTACCTGCGTTGGCAATACGTCGTTAAAAACAGCCTCAAAATGCTCATTTACAACAGTAAACTCCGCTTTTTCGGCTGCTTTGACTCGCTGCGCTCACCCTTCGGGCCAGCCTTCGGCTGTTACTCCCGCTGGTCGTTGCGCCTCGTCTTGCCTGCCTCGCCTACGCTTTTCAACAGCCTGCTAGTTGTCACTCCTGTCTCACAGGCGAAACCCTGTTCCCATCCACGCGCCTGGCAGACATTTCGTTTGAGCCCCGGCGGAGCGGTTGCGTTCAGTCACAACCCGCACGGGCTTTCACAAGCATAGACCCTCATCTGCCTGCCAACGCCTGAGCCAAGGTCTGGATTGCCCAAGCCGGTAGCGCTCAGTCATGCTCCACCTCGAATGACCGCACACAGGCAGCACATGCATGGAACAACACGACAGCAACCTGCCCCTGCAGGGCATCAGAGTCATCGAAATGGGTCAGCTGATTGCCGGCCCCTTTGCCAGCAAGCTGCTGGGCGAATTCGGCGCCGAGGTGATCAAGATCGAGCCGCCGGGCGCCGGCGACCCGCTGCGCAAGTGGCGCAAACTCAAGGACGGCACCTCGCTCTGGTGGCATGTGCAGTCACGCAACAAGCACTCGCTCACCCTCGATCTCAGGGAGCCTGAAGCCCAGGACATCGTTCGCCGACTGGTGGCCGAGGCCGATGTGGTGGTGGAGAATTTTCGCCCCGGCACCTTGGAAGAATGGGGGCTGGGCTGGGATACGCTGTCGCAGCTCAACTCCCGTCTGATCATGCTGCGCATCTCCGGCTACGGCCAGACCGGACCCTATCGCGACCTGCCAGGGTTCGGCGTGATCGGCGAAGCCATGGGCGGCCTGCGTCATCTATCCGGTTATCCGGGTCAGCCGCCGGTACGCGTGGGTGTCAGCATCGGTGACTCGCTCTCCTCGCTGTATGGTGTGATCGGCGTGCTACTGGCCCTGCAGGAGCGCAACCGCAGCGGCCTGGGCCAGGAAATCGATGTGGCGCTGTACGAATCGGTGTTCGCCATGATGGAAAGCCTGGTGCCCGAATACGACGCCTTCGGCTACGTACGCGAGCCGGCGGGCAGCGCCCTGCCCGGTATCACGCCGTCCAACTCCTATCTGTGCAAGGACGGCACCTGGGTGCTGGTCGCCGGTAATGGCGACAGCATCTACAAGCGTCTGATGACGCTGATGGGCCGCCAGGATTTGGCCGACGATCCGCGCTTCGCTCATAACGATGGCCGCGCCCGACATGCCGAACTGATCGACACAGCCATCGGCGAATGGACCGCGCAACACAGTCGTGACGAAGTAATCGAAGCCCTCAAGGGCGCCCGTGTGCCGGCAGGCTATCCATACACCGCCGCCGATATCGTCGCGGACCCGCACTATCTGGCGCGACAGATGATCGAGCAGGTCGAAACCTTTGCCGGGCCGCTGAAGGTACCAGGTGTATTACCCAAACTGAGCCGTACACCGGGCCGTATTGGCCAGGGCGGCCCACAGCTGGGTGAACACACCGAAGACATCCTCGCCGGCCTCGGCCTGACCCAGGCACAACGCCAAGGGTTGCGCGAACGGGGAATCATCTGACGAGTCCCTACAGCAGGCACGCGACTACAGGGCAGTAGCTGCTTGCGACGCTGATGCGGGCCGTCATTGCGCGTGGAATTACTCAAAAAAACATGCTGGAAAGGTGCCTTTTCAGCAACTTTCGTAATAGCAAACCCCACCATGTTCGCCATACTTTACAGTCCGTGCTATATTCCGCCCGCTTGACGCGTCAGGCCATGCGCCAAAAGACGTGATTTCATCTGTCGACTGACTGCCGGCACCCCTGGCGACAGGCCGGAGCACCGAAGCGTAAAACGCTTCGCCTATGCTCAGGATCGCAGCGTGCGATCTCTTCCTGTCTGCTTTCCTGCTCGCAACCCCCGAGCCAGTGCTCGACCATGCCTGCCCTGCGCAGTGACCGGGTTGCTTATAAACGCCTGCCGTAAATACGGCCCTGCGTCGCGCCTGCGGTGCTTGAGGCTATAAGAGGAGACCTCGTGTACCAACTCGCCCTACCCACCGTTCTGCTGTTGCTGCTGGGCTTCTACGGCCTGACGTTTCTGATGTCGACCCGCATCGGTCAGAAGAAAGAGAACGTGGACAGCTACATGGTTTCCAACAATTCGGTGGGTTTCGGCATGTCTGCCGCCAGCATGACCGCCACCTGGATCTGGGCCGCCTCCTTCTACGCTGCGGCCAGCGCGGGCTATAAGTACGGTCTGTCGGGCGCGCTGCATTACGGGTTCTGGGGCGCGCTGATGATTCTGTTCATCTACCCCTTCGGCAAACGCTTCCGCCAGCTGGCGCCCAAGGCGCACACCCTGGGCGAGATCATGCACGCACGCCACGGGCGCTCCAGCCAGATGATCCTGGCCGGCTCCAACATCCTCGGCAGCTGCATCAGCCTCACAGTCAACTTCACCGCCGCCGGCGCACTGGTCGAAATCCTCTCGCCGCTGAGCTTCGTGCATGGCGTGCTTTTCGCGGGCTTCGGCGTGCTGTCATACACACTGTGGTCGGGCTTCCGCTCTTCGGTGCTGACCGACTTCGGCCAGTTGATGGCGATGATCCTCGCGGCAGTCATCATCATTCCGATGATCTTCTTCCAGCTGGGCGGACCCGAGCTGTTCGAGGCGGGCATGCCACGCCTGGCGCCAGAGCAGGCAAGCTTTTATTCGCCCACAGCAATTCTTGAACAGGGCGCGCCCTTTTTCGTCGCGGTACTGGCCTACGCCATTGGCAACCAGACCATCGCCCAGCGCCTGTTCGCCGTGCGCGAAGACCTGATCAAACCGACCTTCCTCACCGCAACCGTCGGCTACGGCGCCATTGTCATCGGTCTCGGCATGCTCGGCCTGCTGGCGTTGCTGGCCGGCGTCGAACCCATCGACGGCGACCTGAACAACCTGATCCCGCAGATGGCCTCGAACTACCTGCCGCCGTTCATGATCGGGCTGCTGTTCATCATGGTGATCGGCTCGCTGTCGTCCACCGCCGACTCGGACCTGTCGGCGCTGTCGTCCATCGTCATGACCGACATCTATGGCAAGACGCTGGCGAAGAACAAACCCAACCCGACAGTGATGCTGCGCGTCGGTCGCCTGACCATGATCGTCGCGACCATGATTGGTGTCATCTTCGCCAGCCTCAAGCTCGACATTCTCACCATGCTGATCTTCGTCGGTGCGCTGTGGGGCTCCATCGTATTCCCGGTGATCGCCAGCCTGTTCTGGGATCGGGTCACCAACAAGGCCTTCACCTGGGCGGCGATCTCGGCATTCGCCATGTTTCTCGTCACCCGCTTCGAGCTGGTTGCGATGGATGGCGTGCTGGCGGTGTTCTTCGAGCTCTGCGCGGCCGTTGGCGGCGGCGTGGTGATCGGCCTGATGGCCTTCGGTTTCTTCGGTCGCCGGGTCGGCATTCTGCTCGGCACGCTCACCGCGCTGACGCTGGCACCGTTCGCCGTGGGCTTCCTGCGTGACTACAGCGTTCTGCTCAGTTCGCTGACCGCCTACGGAGTCAGCATGATCGTCTGCGTGGCCATCAGCCTGCGCAACCAGGAGCGCTTCGACTTTGACCGGATCGGCGAACAGATCACCGCCTTCCAGACCGCACAACCTGAAATCAAGACCAAAGAAAAGGAGAACGTCCCATGTCCAGTATCGCTCTGACCGCCTATGTCCTCATCTGGCCGGCCCTGGCCGCCCTTGTCTTCGCCCTGCTCTGTACCGGCCTGGTAAACGACATCCGCGAAGCCAGGCGCAACGGAACAGACCTGGTCTGACCCCTGGCGCTGCAGTGACCCAAGGCCCGCAGCTTCGTGCGGGCCTTGGGTCACTCCCGCTCAGTTGCTTACCTGACCGGCCCGTTGCAACAGACGTCGGGCACGCCCGATGACAGGCGCGTCGATCATCTGATCATCCACCACGAAGACCCCTTCGCCGCAGGCGCCGGCAGCCAGTACGCGCTGTGCCCAGGCCAGCTCTTCAGGGGTGGGCATCAGCGTTTCGTGCACCACAGCAACCTGGCTCGGGTGAATACACAGCAGGCCGCCAAAACCCATGTCACGGGCGTCTGCCGTGGCTTTGGCAAGCCCCTGCAGATTCTTGATATCGGGAAAAATACTGTCCAGAGGCGGCGCCAACCCGGCCAGTCGTGACTGCAACAGCAACGCATAGCGCGCCTGATCGAGCATACGTTCGGCCGCTGCGCTACCGTTGGCCAGCCCCAGGTCGAGCCCCAGGTCCAGCACACCGAAGGACAACCGTTCCACACCTTCAGCCGCAGCGATCTCGCTTAACGCAGCCAGCCCGCGCGCGCTTTCGAGGATGGGCCACACCGGCTTGCCGCAGGTTGCAACAATCGCTACCTGGGACGGGTGTTCGACCTTGGGCAGCAGCACACCAGTCACCCCGGCATGCCTTGCACAGAGGGCGATATCCGCCGCTTGCTGCTCATGGCCGGGTGCATTGATGCGTACCAGCACGCGGGCGTCCGGATGGGTTGCCAGGTAGTCGTCGAGGTGGGTCCGGGCCTCGCTCTTGAGATCCTGTGCCACGGCGTCTTCCAGATCGACGATCACCGCGTCGGCGCCGGTGGCCAGCGCCTTGGGAATCCGCTCCGGGCGGGTTGCGGGAACAAAGAGTGCGCTGCGAATGATGGCCGAATTCATGGAGTGTTCCTTATCTGTCGTTCTGCGCAGGAGCAGCCTGGCCGGCTCTGTTATACCGCGCCGCGCTCATGCATGCGCTGGATATTGCCTGATTGAGGGGCAGGAAACCTGCCCTCGGACTGAATCCCGGCATCGCCTGATCCAGCCAGAAGCGAACGTTGGGTCGCGAATGCTGCCGAACAGCGGTAGCCCCGCTTCGGCGGACCACCGCAGGGAGCCACCATGTCCGCACTGACCAACAGGCTGTTTCGCCTGTATCACCGGGTGACCGGCAGCATCGCCTTTTATCCCACCCTGATCGCCCTCGGCCTGGGCATTCTGTGCATTGTCAGCATCGTGCTGGAGATGACCTGGCTGCAATCGTACAAGGAGAACCTCGACCTCGGTCTGGTGAAGAATGCCGAGAATGCACGTCTGATCCTCGGCACCCTGGTCGCGGGCGTCATTTCGCTGATGGTATTCAGCTTCTCGATGGTGATGGTGGTGCTCAATTCCGCCGCCTCGTCACTGTCACCGCGGGTGATTCCGGGACTGATCAGCAGCCGCAGCCATCAAGTGGTGCTGGGCGTCTACCTCGGCACCATCATCAACTCGCTGATGCTCATCTCCACCATTCAAGAGGGCGACGACATCAACGTGCCCAGCCTGGGGATATTCTTCGCCCTGGGCCTGGGGATCGTCTGCCTGTGCCTGTTCGTCTATTTCATCCGCTCCATCTCACTGTCAATTCAGGTGGATTTCATCCTGGGTCGCGTCTACAAGCAGACGCTGGTGCAACTCCAGCAGCGTCGCGAGCGGCAGGAACTGCACCCGGCGGCCGACTGGCCGAACGAAAGCGCCTGGGTGACGATATGCGCCCGACGTTCCGGCTATTTCAAGGCATTGAACACGTCCGCGGCGCTGGCGCTGCTGGAAGAGCAGGATGCGCGCATGACCGTGCAGGTGCACTACGGCTTCTTCGTGATGCCCGGACACCCGCTGATACGGCTGGATCAGCCAATGGATGAGCGTTGCGTGGAGCAATTGCTCGACTGCTTCGATTTCTATGTCGAGGAATATGCGCATCGGCACTTCTTCTTCGGCTACAAGCAGATCATCGAGATCGCCGTGCGCGCACTGAGCCCCGGCATCAATGACCCTGGCACGGCGATCAAGGCCATCGACATGATGGCTGCACTGTTCGCTGAACGCATGAACCTGCCGGATCATGACGTCGCCCCCGAGCAAGGCAAGCCACGCATCTACTTTCGCGAGCTGGACCTGCACCACATGCTGCAAATGGCCTTCGGTCCGCTACGCAGCTATGGCCGCAGCGATCTTCAGGTATTGCTGACACTGCTTCAGGCCTGCAAGAACCTGCTGTACTGCGCCCCCGATATTGAAAGAGAACGGGTGCTGCTACGCCATGCAAAGGCAATCGTGGAACAGGCGGAAGGTTCGCTGGAAGGCGCACTGGATCGGGCCGCAGTAGCCGAAGCTGTACAGCTGCTGAACCAGGCCGTATGTCATGCCGAGCCGTTGCAGAACAGTCTCATGCGGGAATCCTGAGCGCTTATCGCTGCCCAAGCAGTCGGCAAGCCAGTACCCTTTTCATCCAGAAACCCCGCTCGCCACACCCCCGTACACCTCATCTGGCTCATCCAGCAGTCGACTCGCTGGAGGCGCCGCAACTTGCTTTCGGTAATTCAGTTACCTAGGGTGTCGTTAATGAAGTCCTTGATCGCTCCCATCGGTTCGCTGCTCGCCGGCGTCGCCCTGCTCCTGCTGGGCCACGGCCTGCTCAATACTCTGCTGACGCTGCGCGGGGTGGCCGAAGGCTACTCGACGGGCATGATTGGCCTGTTGATGTCCGCCTATTTCGCCGGCTTCCTGGTCGGCACCTGGCTCGCGCCGTCACTGATCCGCCGCATCGGCCATATCCGCACTTTTTCCTTCTACGCGGCGCTCGCCGCCACCGTCGTGCTGCTGCACGTGATGATCGTCAACCCCTGGGTCTGGCTGGTACTGCGCCTGATGTACGGCATCGCTCTGGTGACGCTGTACATGGTCATAGAAAGTTGGCTCAACGCCCAGGTCAGCGGCGAAAAACGCGGCCAGGTCTTCGCCATTTACATGGCGGTCAACCTGGGTGCGCTGGCCGCTGCCCAGCAGTTGCTGAGCCTCGACAGCCCAATGGAATTCACCCTCTTCGCGATCGCAACCATGCTCATTGGTGGCGCCATGATGCCGATTACCCTGACCCGCCAGCCACAGCCGGCCCAGCCGGACGTGCCGCCCACCGACCTGCTGCAACTGGCGCGTATCGCGCCCATGCCGCTGATGGCGGCGGGTATCTCGGGGCTCGCGCTGGGTGGTTTCTGGGGCCTGGCGCCGGTCTATGCCGGCGAAGTGGGCTTCGATGCCGCCGGCATCGGCCTGATGATGAGCGTGACCATTCTTGGCGGTGCGGTCCTGCAGTGGCCCATCGGGCTCTTCTCGGACCGTCATGAGCGGCGCGTCGTACTGCTCTGGGTCGTGGCATTCGCGGCGCTGCTCGCCGCGGCCATGGCGCTTTTCAGTGCGGGCCCGCTGCTGCTCGGCCTGATGTTCGTCTGGGGCGGCCTGGCCTTTTCCATCTACTCCATCGCGGTGGCACAGATGGTGGACCATCTGCAACCGGACGAGATCCTCTCGGGGTCCAGCGGCCTGCTGCTGGCCAACGGCTTTGGCGCCGCATTCGGCCCGGTGATCGCCGGCGGACTGATGCACCTGGCCGGGCCGGTGGCGCTGCCGCTGTTCTTCGCGGTCACGCTCGGCATCCTGGCCTGCTATGCCTTCTACCGGCCGCGCAGGGTCATGGATCTGGTGAGCGAACCCCACGGCCACTTCACGCCGATGCTGCGGACCAGCCCCACCGTCATGGAGCTGATGCCCGATGCGCCGGAAGTGACCGTCCAAGAGTCGGCCAACGAGAACGAGCTGGACGACATGCCGGCAGCCGAGCCAGAGTCGGAAACAGAAACAGAGCCGGAGCCACGCACAGGCACCTGATTACGGTCTCTGAAGCATCAGAAGTCCACACGGCCTCGCCCGGTCTTGATCGCACCCCGCTTGGTCTTGCCCTCCAGCCTGCGTTTCTTCGAGGCAAGGGTCGGGCGTGTCGGCCGGCGAGTTTTCTCCACCTTGGTCGCACTGCGAATCAGCTCCACCAAGCGTTCCAGCGCATCGGCGCGGTTCTGTTCCTGGGTTCGATACTGCTGGGCCTTGAGGATGATCACGCCATCAGCGGTAATGCGGCTGTCGCGCAATCCCAGCAGCCGCTCCTTGTAGAAAACCGGCAGCGATGATGCGTTGATATCGAAGCGCAGATGCACGGCGCTCGAAACCTTGTTGACGTTCTGCCCGCCGGCACCCTGCGCGCGGATCGCTGTCAGTTCAACCTCGCTGTCAGGCAGGTGCACGGTGTTTGAAATTTCCAGCATTGCAGGCCTTCATTGCAGATGGATGGGCTGCGGCATTGTCTTGTGCTCCGGCTATCGCCGACACGCTTTCACATGATTTCCCGCCAACATGTTCGGGCGCTTCAGCTAATGTGTCAGCCCGACGTAACAGGACCCATCCATGGACTCGATCACCCAGGCCCTGCTGGGCGCCAGTGTACAGGCCTCGCTGCTCGGTCGCTGGCAAGGCCGCAAGGCATTGCTGTATGGCGCAATGCTCGGAACCCTGCCCGATCTCGATGTGGTTATCAATTACGGCGATGCCGTAGCCAACATGACCTACCACCGCGGCTTCAGCCATTCGCTGTTCGTGCTCAGCCTGGTCGCCGTGGTCCTGACATGGCTGGCACGACGAATACGGCCTCACCCCGACTATTCGGCCATGCGCCTGTTTCTCACCCTTTGGCTGGTACTCATCACTCATGTGACGCTGGATGCCTTTACCAGTTACGGCACCCAGCTGTTCTGGCCCTTGCAGACAACACCCGTCGCCTGGTCCAGCGTATTCATCATCGATCCGCTGTATAGCGTGCCCCTGCTGCTGGGCGTACTGGCCGGGGCGATCCTTGGCTTGCAAGGCCGTACGCCACGCTGGCCCGCGCTCGCCCTGCTGCTGTCATCGCTGTACCTGGGCTTCACCCTGGCCGGCAAGCAGATGACGGAAAACCGGGTTGAAACAGCGCTGGCCAGCATGAGCATCCAGCCTGAGCGGACATTCATCACCCCTACGCCGTTCAATAGCCTGCTGTGGCGCGCCATCGTGGTGGACGGTGACGACTACTACGAAACCCTGGTGAGCTGGTTCGACAACAGTCCGCCACAGCTGGTGCGCCTGCCCCGTAGTGCTGAGCTTGCCAACCTTCTCGCCGACTCGCCGCAGCATGCCCGCCTGCGCTGGTTCAGCAATGGCGTGTTGCGTTACGACGAAGTAAACGATCAGATTCTGGTAACGGACCTGCGACTGGGCATGACCGGGTTTCATCCGTTCCGCTTCGCTTTGGCCGAACGCAACGGCGAAAGCTGGCGGCTTATACCCCATGTGGAACGACTACCCGCCGAGCGCGGTGACCTCGACCGTCTCAAACAGATCTGGCAGCGCATCTGGCAGCAGCACCCCGGTCTGCCGCTGGCCGAGTGGGCGGCAGACCTGGATAAACGCTAGGGTCTGTTCCCCGCGATGGTGCTGGCCTGTAGGAGTGGGCCGCGCCCACGAACAGGACCTGCACCAGGCGTGGCCTTAAATTCGGCCCAACAGTCAGGTGCGGAAATGCCTCACCAAGCCTTGCAGCTCGACGCCCAGGCGCGCCAGCTCAGCGCTGGCGGCGGCGGTCTGTTCGCTGGCGCTGGCGCTCTGCTCGCCGATATCGTGCACCCGCGTCACGCTTTCAGAGATATTTTCCGCCACGGCGCTCTGCTCTTCGGCGGCAGCGGCGATCTGCTGGTTCATCTGCTCGATGGTGGAAACCGACTCGGTGATGCGCCCCAGCGCCGCGCCAGCCTCCTGGGCGAGCTCAACGGTGCGCTGGGTCAGGTCTCTGCTGCTCTGCATCTGCTCCACCGCCTGCTTGGCAACGCGCTGCAGATTGCCAATCAGGCCTTCGATTTCCTCGGTCGAATCGTGAGTACGGCGTGCCAGAGCACGCACTTCATCGGCCACCACGGCAAAGCCGCGGCCCTGCTCGCCGGCACGCGCCGCTTCGATGGCGGCGTTGAGCGCCAGCAGATTGGTCTGCTCGGCGACCGCACGAATGACTTCCAGAACGCTGCCGATGCGCCCACTTTCGGCGTGCAACGCCTCGATGGCATTGGTTGACTGTTCAACCTCAACGGCAAGATTACCGACCTGCACCACGGCGTCCTGCACCACCAGATCGCCCTGACGCGCCTGCCGGTCGGCTTCGCCTGCCGCCAGTGAGGCCTGCTCGGCGTTCTGCGCCACCTCCTGTACGGTGGCCGACATTTCGTGCATGGCGGTCACTACCTGTTCGGTTTCGAGACGCTGGTTCTGCACACCGGCACTGGTCTGGGCAGTAACTGACGAAAGCTGCTCAGCAGCCGTGGCGATCTGTCCGATTCCGCCGCCGATGCGCCCGATCAGCGTGCGCAGGCTTTGCGTCATGTCGCTCATGGCCTGCTGGAGCTGACCCAGTTCATCCTGGCGGGTAACCCTCTGCGTCTGAGTCAGATCCCCGCCCGCGACCTGCTGAGCCAGCTGCACGGTGTAGCGCAGCGGCACCACGATCATGCGCGTGATCAACATGGCAGCGGCCATCCCGATCAGCGCCGCCAGAGCGGTAATGACCGTCAACATCAGAAAGACATTGCTGCGCTGGGTCTGCATGGCCCCTGTCGCCTGCGCCAACGCCTGGTCGGCGGCGTCGAGGATTCGCTGAGCCTGATTCTGCATCGCCTGTTCCAGCGCGATCCGTGTACCACGGTTGCCGCGAAACTCGGTAAACGCCTTTTCATAGTTACCGATGGCCGTCAGAGCGCCGTTCATCGTGGCCTGCTGTTCCTCGTTGAGCCAGCGCTGGAGACCATCTCCGATACTTTTCACCTCGGCGTAGGCCTCGTTCCAGCTATCGACCGCCGCCTGGGAGCTGTTGCCGATGAACATGCTCTCGAAGGTACGCAGGTCGAGAATGCGCTTGGTCAGGCCCGAAGTCGCCTCGGCGACGGTCAGCGGATCGCTGCCCTGCAAACGCTCGCCTTCGATGCGCAGCAGCCGAACAGCGTCATACATACTGAGCTCGATGAACTCGAATTCCTCTCGGCTCGACTGTGCCGCCTCGTCCATGTGCTCGCGCAGCTGCGCGCCCCGGTCGATCAGAAAGCCGTATTCGTTGAACTGCGTGGCATAGAGTTCGGCATCGCTGCGAATCTGCCGCAACTGCGCCTGTTCAGCGCTTGTGGACAGCGCTTCCAGCTCGATCAGTTCCTGTTTGAGTCGGTCCAGCGTGCCGCGCAAGGCTTCAGCGGACGCTGCCTGTCGGGTCAGGGCGTAATCACGCTCCTGGCCACGGGCATCAAGAATCGCGGCATTGATGCGTGAAAGCTGGTTCATCTGCGCAGCGCGGGTGAGGATGGAATCCACCGCGTAAAAACCGGTGCCAGCAACACCCAGAGTCAGCAAAAGGACCATGGCAAAACCGAACAGCAGCTTTTTGCCCACGGAAAAGTTGGCGAAGATATCCACGGATTGCATCAGAAAAGCCCTACAAATGGGGTATTACGAAGTCGCCGGGGGGTGCGACTGGAGCGAGGGCGAAATCATAGCCTTTTAGTCGGTCATTGGCAGCAAAACGTCAACAATCCATCGCCATAAATCAGACAAAGTGCATGCTCACACTGCGTCCAGTGGCTCAGTGCTGCTGCAAATGCCCGTAGAGCCGCGCGTAAAGCCCACCCTCGGCGATCAACTGCAGATGCTCGCCCTGCTCGGCGATCCGCCCGTCGTCGAACACCAACACCCGGTCGGCCTGCTTCACCGCCGACAGCCGGTGGGCAATGATCAGGGTCGTGCGACCCTTGAGGAAGCGGTTCAGCCCCTGATGCAGGGCATATTCGGTGGCACTGTCCAGCGCCGAAGTCGCCTCGTCGAGAATCACCACGCTTGGCTCCGCGAGGATCATCCGTGCCACGGCCAGCCGCTGTCGCTGGCCGCCCGACAGGCGCACGCCAGAGCGCCCGACCACGCTGTCCAGGCCAGCGGGCAATTGGCGAATGGTGTCTGCCAGCTGGGCGATGTCCAGCGCTTCCCAGCAAGCCTGATCGTCACGTTCGCGGCCCATCAACAGGTTGGCTCGCACCGTATCGTTGAACAACGCCGGATGTTGCAAGACCACCGCCACATGTTCGCGCACGGTATCCAGCCCGATCTGCTCGAGCGTGGCATCGCCATAGCGAATCTCGCCTGTCTGAGCGCGATACAGCCCCAGCAGCAATTGCACCAGGGTGCTTTTGCCGCCACCGCTGGCGCCGACGATGGCGACCTTCTCGCCGGGTGCGATACTCAAGTCCAGACCTTCCAGCACCGGCTCGTCCTGATAGGAAAAACTCAGGCCGCGCACTTCGATACCCACCGTGCGACCCGCCACGAAGGGGTTGCGACCACCTTCGTATTGCGGTTCGTCAGCCCGTGCCAGCAACTGGTTGATTCGCGTCAGCGCACCACCGGCGGCATAGAAGGCGTATTGCAGGCTGAGCAGTTGCTCAACCGGTCCGATCATGAACCACAGATAGCTGAACACCGCCAGCATCTGCCCGATGGACAGGTCCGAGAGCAGCACGGTGATCATCGCGGCAGCACGGAACACGTCGATGCCAAATTGGAACAACAGGCCGCTGGCGCGATTGGAGGCATCGGTTTTCCACTGCGAAGCCACGGCATGATCGCGCACCTCACGGGCCTTGTGCCCCAGCCGCCCGAGGAAGAATCCCTGGCGGTTGCCGGCGCGCACTTCCTGAATCGCATCCAGGGTTTCGGTGAGCGCCTGGGTGAAGCGCGAGGTGCTGTCGTTTTCCAGTTTTTTCAGATGCTTGACGCGCTTGCCCAACTGCACCGTGGCATAGATCACCAGCGGATTGAACAGCAGGATCAGCAGCGCCAGCTGCCAGTGCATCCACAGCAGGATCGCCGCCGTGCCGGCAATCGACAGAATCGCCACCAGCAGCCGGCTAAGGGTTTCACCGATGAATTTGTCGATGGTTTCCAGATCGGTGACCAGATGCGCCGCCACCGTACCGCCGCCGAGGCTTTCGTATTCGGCCAGGGCGATACGCTTGAGACGTTCGATCAGGCGGATGCGTATCCGGTAGACGATGTCCTTCGACAGCCGTGCGAACAGCCGCGCCTGCAACACGTTGAACACCAGCGCAGAGCCTCGCAGCAACAGCGTCAGGCAGAGCATCAGGCCGATATAGCCAAGCGCCGTCTGCCACTCGGCTGGCAGGAAGCGATCCATGATCTGCAGCGCCGTATTGCCGTCGCCAAGCAGCACTTCATCAACCAGCAGCGGCAGCAACAAGGGAATCGGCACGCTGCTCAGGGTCGCCAGCACGGCAACCAGATTGGCCAGGATCAACGCCTTGCGGTGGTGCAGCGCGAGACGGCGGATTTCCGCCCAACTGAGCTGGTCAGGCATGCGCGTTGCGCTCCAGCCAGCGCGCCAGCAACGGACTCAGCGCTGCCAGGGGCTGGTAGCCGTTATTCAGCAACGCCAATTGGCCATCGTGTTCGGCGAGCAAGGTGGGAAAGCCGGCGATGCCAAGATTGCGCGCCCAGTCGAAATCGGCGGCGGTCGCATCGCGGATGGCCTGGGAGTCGAAACGGTCGGAAAACTCGCCACGCGGCAACCCTACGGATTCGGCCAGTCCCACCAGCTGCTGCGGCAGGGTGACGTCACAGCGCTCCACGTAGAAGGCCTGCTGGATACGCAGCGCCAACGGCCAGACGCTCTGCTCATCGAGGACACGCGCTGCCACCAGCGCCCGACAGGCGGGCTCGGTGTCGTAGATCAGCCCGTCGGGCAAGCCCTGCTCAAGATCGAAGGGTTGCGCGCTGGCTTCATGAACCGCGCGCCAATAGGACAGCGTGCGCTCGCGTCCGGCGCTGTCCATGACCAGGCGTTCGCGGCGCAGGCCGCCAACCACCAGCTGCATCCCGACGCCACAGGCGCGCGCCTGCTCCGCCAAAGCCTGCGCTACCGGCGCAAACCCCCAGCACCAGGAGCACATTGGGTCCATTACATAGATCAGTCGGGTGCTCATCAGCGCTCCTGAATCGGTGCTGTCACACACCCTGTTTGCGGTAGTTGTGACCGATGGGATGTGGCTGGTTGCGTTCGAGCGCCAGCTCGATCTGTTTTTGCCGTTCACGTGCGCTGGTGCGGGTTTTCTCGCTCAGCGTATTCCAGCAATGCGGGCAACTGATACCGGGAACGTAGTGCTCGGACTCGCGCTCCTGCGCCGAAACAGGCGTGCGGCAGGCATGACACTGAGCGAAATCGCCCTTGCCGAGATCGTGGCGCACGGTCACCCGGTTGTCGAACACATAACAGTCGCCGCGCCAGCGGGTTTGCTCCTCAGGCACGTCCTCCAGGTATTTGAGAATACCGCCCTTGAGGTGATAGACCTCCTCGAAGCCCTCGCCCAGCATGTAGCTCGACGCCTTCTCGCAGCGAATACCGCCGGTGCAGAACATCGCCACCTTCTTGTGTTTGGCCGGGTCGTAATTCGCCTTGATGTACTCGGGAAACTCGCGAAAGGATTGGGTCTGCGGATCGATCGCACCCTCAAAGGTACCGATCGCCACCTCGTAGTCGTTGCGGGTGTCGATCAGCAGCACTTCGGGGTCGTCGATCAGTGCGTTCCAATCCTTGGGTTCGACATAGGTACCGACGCGCCGGTTGGGATCGACACCCGGCACGCCGAGGGTGACGATCTCCTTTTTCAGCTTGACCTTGGTGCGATAGAACGGCGGTTCGTCGCAGCGGGATTCCTTGTGGTCGATATCAGCCAGGCGCGGATCGGTGCCGAACCAGGCCAGCAGCGCATCGATACCTTCGCGGCTGCCTGCAACAGTACCGTTGATGCCTTCCTCGGCGAGCAGCAACGTGCCCTTGATACCGTTGGCTTCAAGGACGGCAAGCAGCGGCTCACGCAACGCGACGTAGTCCGGCAAAGAGACGAACTTGTACAGCGCCGCGACGACGACTTTCTGGGTCATGAGGGATATTTCTCCAGTGGTCACCCTCGTAAAGGGCGGACCGGTAAAGACGATTTACAGCGGGTAGTCGAACGGGGCGGAGTTTACCTGTGGGAGCGGATTTATCCGCGAATATCGCGGCTGAAGCCGCTCCCACAAAAACAGGCCTGCTCGGCCTCAGCGCCCAACGACTATTTACTTATGCCCACCAGCACAGACGGGTGAAGCCGGCACCACGCTCTGTTGCTGCCATTCTTCCGGCGTGTAGGTGTGCAGCGCCAGGGCATGGATCTGCTGCATCAGTTCGCCCATTGCCGCATAAGCCTTCTGGTGACGCTTGACGGCGTTCAGGCCGGAAAACTGCTGGCTGACAATCACCGCCTTGTAGTGGGTTTCCTGCCCCCGGCTGTGCATATGGCTTTCATCGAGCACCTGCAGATGCTCGGGTTGCAGCGCCTGCAGGGCGTTTTCAATCATGTTCAGCATGGTCATGCCTGGCTAACTCCGTCAGGGCTTCTTCTGGGTATCGAGTTCGGCGGTCATTTCCGCCAGCAGCTTGTTCACCTGGGGCACGGCGTTTTCAAGCCTGGCCTGGGTCAGCTGTGCCGAGCGCGCGTTGAGTTGCGGCAACCTGGCCAGCACTTTCCTGCCCAGTTCGGAGGCATAGAATTCATTCAACTCGGCCAGCTCCTGCTCGCTGAACACTTCGCTGTAGAGTGCTATCAACTCGGGCTTGAGCTTGTCCCAGCCGATCTCCCGGTCCAGCACGGCATCGGCCTTGGACTGGTAGCTTTCCAGCAGGGCGCGCTTGCTTTCCGGCGCCTGCGTCTGGGCAAAGCGCTCGGCAAATCCCTGCTGGACCTGTGCATAGATCGGCACGGTCAGGCGATTGGCGCTGACCAGTTCAAGGAATCGCTCGGCCCGAGCGGCGTGGCCGGCATCGTCGGCGCTGACCTGCACGCTGAAGAGTGCCAGCGACAAGGCACTGCAAAGGCCGGCTATACGAAGAAAGTGCATTGAGTAATCCTTGGTGGGCGATAGATGAGCCTTAGTGGACACATTCTGCGCGCGGAGTTCCAATCACTCAAGGAACAGCAGGCCAGCCGATTGAACCCGTGCCGGTTCCGGGCGACCTAATGAGCTAGATACCATCATTCTCAATGGAGTACGGCATGACCCGCACCGAAACCGACAGCCTTGGCCCCGTGGAAGTACCGGAACAGGCCTACTGGGGCGCTCAGACCCAGCGTTCGTTGAGCAACTTTGCCATCGGTGACCAGCGCATGCCCCTGGCCGTCTGCCACGCCCTGGCGTTGATCAAGAAGGCAGCCGCGCGGGTCAACGACCGTATCGGAGATTTGCCACCCGATATCGCCCGCCTGATCGAACAGGCCGCCGACGAGGTTCTCCACGGCCAGCATGACGACCAGTTTCCCCTGGTGGTCTGGCAGACCGGCAGCGGCACCCAGAGCAACATGAACGTCAACGAAGTAATAGCCGGTCGCGCCAACGAACTGGCCGGCGGCACCCGCGGCGGCAAGAGCCCGGTGCACCCCAACGATCACGTCAATCGCGCGCAGAGTTCCAACGACTGCTTCCCCACCGCCATGCACATCGCGACCGCCCGGGCGATCCATGACCAACTGCTGCCGGCCATCGCCGAACTGTCCGGCGGCCTGGCCGAGCAGGCGGCGCGCCATGGCAAGCTGGTCAAGACCGGACGCACCCACATGATGGATGCCACACCTGTCACCTTCGGCCAGGAGTTGTCGGCGTTCGTTGCGCAACTTGACATCGCCGAGCGCGCCATTCGCCAGACACTGCCGGCGGTGCTCGAACTGGCCCAGGGCGGTACCGCGGTCGGCACCGGACTCAACGCTCCGCACGGCTTTGCCGACGCCATCGCAGCGGAACTGGCCGCGCTGTCGGGACTGCCTTTCGTCTCGGCGCCGAACAAGTTCGCTGCGCTGTCCGGCCATGAGCCGCTGGTGGCGCTCTCCGGCGCACTCAAGACCCTTGCCGTGGCGCTGATGAAGATCGCCAACGACCTGCGCCTGCTTGGCTCCGGCCCGCGCGGCGGCTTTGCCGAAGTGCGCCTGCCCGCCAACGAGCCGGGTAGCTCGATCATGCCTGGCAAGGTCAACCCGACCCAGTGCGAAGCGCTGTCGATGCTCGCCTGTCAGGTCATGGGCAACGACGTGACCATCGGTTTTGCCGCCAGCCAGGGGCATCTGCAGCTGAACGTGTTCAAGCCGGTGATCATCCACAACCTGCTGGAATCGATCCGCCTGCTGGCCGATGGTTGCCGCAACTTCAACAGCCACTGCATCAGCGGCATGGAACCGGACGCCGAGCGCATGGCCGAGCATCTGGAGCGCGGCCTGATGCTGGTGACGGCGCTCAACCCCCACATCGGCTACGACAAGGCCGCGGAAATCGCCAAGAAAGCCTATGCCGAAGGCAGCACCCTGCGTGAAGCAGCGCTGGAGCTGGGCTATCTCAGCGATGAAGAGTTCGATCAATGGGTGCGCCCGGAAACCATGCTGGAACCGGGCTGAGCGATCAGCGTACCGCTTCGAACAGACCCGACGCTCCCATACCGCCGCCCACGCACATGGTCACCACGCCGTAGCGCAGATTGCGCCGCTGCAGCTCGCGAAGCAGGTGGCCCGCCGTGCGCGAACCCGTCATGCCGAAGGGGTGGCCAATGGCGATGGAGCCGCCGTTGACGTTGAACTTCTCGTTGTCGATTTCCAGCCGGTCGCGGCAGTACAGGCACTGCGAGGCGAAAGCTTCGTTGAGCTCCCACAGGTCGATGTCCGCCACTTGAAGGCCCGCGGCCTTGAGCAGCTTGGGCACCGAGAAGACCGGGCCTATGCCCATTTCCTCCGGCTCGCAGCCGGCGACGGTGAAGCCACGGAAGAACGCCCGAGGCTTGAGACCGAGTTCGATGGCCTTGTCCAGGCTCATCACCAGCGTCATGGAGGCACCATCGGACAGCTGTGAGGCGTTACCGGCAGTGACGGAGCCGTCCTCGGCGAACACCGGCTTCAGGCCCGAGAGGTTCTCAAGCGTGGTATCCGGGCGGTTGCAATCGTCACGGTCGACCACGCCTTCGTGCTCGGTACGCTCGCCGGTCTGCTTGTCTTCGGTGAAGTAGCGAACGCTCATCGGCACGATCTCGTCGCCGAACAGCCCTTGCGCCTGGGCCCGCGCGGTGCGCTGCTGGCTTTGCAGCGCATAGATGTCCTGCTGCTCGCGCGTGACGCTGTAACGACGCGCAACTAGCTCGGCCGTCTGGCCCATGCTGTGATAGATGCCCGGCACCTGCGCCTGGATGATCGGGTTGTACAGATGGTCGGTGTTCTGGCTTTTGGCCGTCAGGGTAATGGATTCGACCCCACCGGCAACGATCACGTCGCTACAGCCGGAAGCGATCTGATTGGCTGCGATGGCAATGGCCTGCAGGCCCGAAGAGCAGTAGCGGTTCAGGGTCATGCCTGGGCAGGCGATGCCCAGACGGGACAACACGGCCACGTTACGCCCGATGTTGTAACCCTGCGCGCCTTCGTTGGAGCCGGCGCCGACGATGCAGTCATCCACCCGCGCAGGGTCCAGGTCGTTGCGCGACAGCAGCGCGTTCACGCAATGGGCTGCCATGTCATCCGAACGGGTCATATTGAACTTGCCGCGAAACGACTTGGCCAGACCGGTCCGCACGCTGTCGACAATCACTACTTCACGCATGGCATACCTCAGGGATCTTGTTGTTGAAGATATCCCCGAGAATAGTGGCGACAACGCGACCAGCGCGACGACCATTCAGGCCGCATATGCACGGCCATGGTCCGACAGGACTAGTTGGCGATAGCGGCTTCCAGCGCCTCGTTGAGCGTGCGCAGCACCTTGATCCGGGCAAAGCGCTTGTCGTTGGCTTCCACCAGCGTCCAGGGCGCAATTTCGGTGCTGGTGCGGTCGACCATGTCTGTCACCGCATTGCCGTATTCATCCCACTTCTCGCGGTTGCGCCAATCTTCCTCGGTGATCTTGAAGCGTTTGTGCGGGATGGTCTCGCGTTCCCTGAACCGCTCCAGCTGAGTCTGCTTGTCGATGGACAGCCAGAACTTGACCACCACCACACCGGCGTCGATCAATTGTTCCTCGAAATCGTTGATCTCGTTGTAAGCCCGCAGCCATTCATCCGCCGAGCAGAAACCCTCGACCCGCTCGACCAGCACGCGGCCATACCATGAACGGTCGAAGATGGTGAACTGTCCTCGCGCCGGAACCCCACGCCAGAAGCGCCAGAGCCAGGGTTTGGCCCGTTCGTCCTCGCTGGGAGCGGCCACCTGCACGGTGCGGTACAGACGCGGGTCCAGCGCACCAGTGATGCGGCGGATGGCACTGCCCTTGCCGGCTGCGTCATGCCCCTCGAAAAGCGCCAGCACGCCACGCTTGCGCAGACGGCGATCACGCAGCAAGCGGGAAAGACGCGCCTGCTCGTCGGCCAGTTGTTGCTTGTAAGCATCCTTGTCGAGCTTCTGCGAGAGATCCAGGCTACCGAGCAGGCTGATCTGATTCATGCTCATGTCCGCCTCGACCGGCGCCGAATGCGGCGCCACGGCATGACCATCGACTGCATCCAGCGCCGCATTCAGACCACCGAGCAACAGACGCCCGGCAATCAGGCTGCGGTAGCGCTCATCCGCCCCCTCGATCACATACCAAGGTGCGAAATTCCGGCTACTGCGACGCAGGATCAGTTCGCCATGCTGCACGAACTTGTCGTAGGTCTTGGACTGCTGCCAATCCAGTGGGCTGATGCGCCAGCTATGCAGCGGATCGTCCTTGAGCGAATCAAGGCGCTTGAGCATGCGGTCCTTGGACAGGTGAAACCAGAACTTGAAGATCAACACACCTTCGTCGCAGAGCATGCGTTCCAGGCGCTGCGCACGACCGATGGCCAGTTCCAGATCAACCTTGCGCGTGCGGCCATGCACGCGGTCTTCGAGCATCTTGCTGTACCAGTTGCCGAAGAAAATGCCGGTCTGCCCCTTCGCCGGCAGACGTCGCCAGTAGCGCCAGGCGGACGGACGCGCAAGTTCCTCGTCAGTCGGCACGTCGAAGCTGTCAACACGAATCAGGCGTGGGTCCATCCATTCATTGAGCAGCTTGATCGTCTCGCCCTTGCCCGCGCCTTCAATGCCGTTGATCAGGATAAGCACCGGAAAGCGCGCCTGTTCCCGAAGACGATTCTGGGCATTGAGCAAGGCTTCGCGCAGGATCGGCACTTCAGCGTCGTAGGTGGCCTTGTCGATGCTGTGACCGATTTCTGCAGACTCGAACATCGCATTCTCCAGCGTTGTTGCATTGATTTGAGGGTAGGCCTATGCCCGACAGTGGCCAAGTATCTCGCAAAAGCGTGGGCCTTAATTGACTGATGGCAGATAGCCGCAAGGTTTCCGGGCACTTGACGCAAAACAGGTTGCGACAAAGCGCGCCCGCAGTGCGTTTCGGTGGCTGCTAGAATCGCGCACCTCGATTTCCAGGACACCGCCATGCCCGCCGACACGCCGACGCCTCTGCAGCACGCCGAACTCGACTGGGACGCCAATGGCCAGCCTCAATCGCGCCGCTACAGTGACGTCTATTTTTCGCGCGCCTCAGGACTTGCCGAAACGGCACATGTGTTCCTGCAACCGAACCGACTGGCCGAGCGCTTCGCCGCTCTGGAGCAGGGGCAGCGGCTGGTCATCGGCGAGACAGGCTTTGGCACCGGGCTGAATTTCCTCTGTGCCTGGCGGCTCTTCGAGCAGCAGGCGCAGGCCGGCACTTACCTGCATTTTGTCAGCGTGGAAAAGCACCCGCTCAAGCCCGAAGACCTGCAACGGGCGCTGGCCTTGTGGCCGGAACTGGACGGCCATGCGCAGCAGTTGCTGGAGCAGTACGTGGCGGTGAATCCGGGCTTCCAGCAATTTCGCTTCGGCCCTATCACTCTGACCCTGATGGTGGGCGACGCGCTGGAGTGCCTGAGCAGCCTGGACGCCAGAATCGATGCCTGGTTCCTCGACGGCTTCGCCCCGGCCAAGAACCCGGACATGTGGCAACCGGAGCTGTTCACCCAACTGGCGCGCCTGTCGGCACCGGACGCAACCCTGGCCACCTTCACCAGCGCCGGCGTCGTTCGCCGCGGCTTGTTGATGGCGGGGTTCGAGGTGGAGCGCATCCCCGGTTTCGGGCAAAAACGCGAAAGCCTGCAGGGGCGCTTTGATACCCAGGTGTCGCGGCCCGAAAAACCCTGGTTTGCCCGCCCCGGCTTCAACCCGGCGCAACGCAAGGCACTGGTAATTGGCGCAGGACTGGCCGGCTGCGCCAGTGCCGCCAGCCTGGCCGCAAGGGGCTGGCAAGTGTCGCTGCTGGAGCGCCACGCAGAGATTGCCGAGGAAGGTTCCGGCAATCCCCAGGGCGTGCTTTATCTCAAACTCTCGGCGCACGGTACGGCACTTTCACAGCTGGTGCTCAGCGGCTTCGGCTACACCCGCCGGTTGCTGCGCAATCTGCAGCAGGGGCGGGACTGGGACGCCTGCGGGGTCTTGCAGATCGCCTTCGATGACAAGGAAGCCGAGCGTCAGGCCGAGCTGGCCAGCGTGTTTCCAGCAACGCTGCTGCACCGGCTCGATTGCGCCCAGGCCGAACAACTGGCCGGCGTCGAGCTGCGCAATGGCGGCCTGTTCTACCCGGATGCCGGATGGGCGCACCCACCTGCGCTCTGTCGCTGGCTGATCAAGGACCCGGCCATCAAACTGCTCAAGCATTGCCATCCCGTCGAGTTGCGGCGCAACGGCGAGCTGTGGCAGGCAATTGCGGACGGCGCGGTGCTGGCCGAAGCTCCCGTAGTCGTCCTTGCCGGCGCGGCGGATGTGGCTCGTTTCGAGCAGAGCGCCTGGCTTCCGCTCAAGCGCATTCGCGGGCAAATCACCGGCCTGCCGATGACCGGAAAGAGCAGCGCCCTGCGTACCGTGCTTTGCGCCAAGGGCTATGTCGCGCCAGCGCGCGAGGGCCTGCATACCCTGGGCGCGAGCTTCAATTTCGCCGACACCGACCCGGCACCCAGCGCGGTCGAACATCGCGCCAATCTGCAGATGCTGGAAGAAATCTCTGCCAGCCTGTATCAGCGTCTGCAGGCATACGACTACCAGATCGACCAGTTGCAGGGCCGTGTTGCCATGCGCTGCACCAGCCCCGACTACCTGCCGATCATCGGCCCGCTGGCCGAGGCCACGCTCTTTGCCGATGCCTATGCGGTACTCAGCCGTGACGCCAGGCAGGTGCCGCAAACGCCCTGCCCCTGGCTGGACGGGCTTTACGTCAACACCGCTCATGGCTCGCGCGGCATGATCAGCGCGCCACTGTCCGGCGAGTTGCTCGCCGCCTGGATCGACGGCAACCCTCTACCGGTGCCGCGCGCCATTGCCGAAGCCTGCCATCCCAACCGTTTTCTGCTGCGCAAGTTGATCCGCCGAAACGACTGAAACAACAGTTCTTGCACTGGCTCTCAGGCGCGCTAACATACCCCACCCCGTATAGCGAATTCTGGAAGACCTCATGAAAGCCATCACCCTGCTCAGTCTCGGACTCTTCTCGCTTGCCGCCAGTGCCGAACCCGTCACCCCTGAAGCGCTGCAGCAGGAAGCCAGCGCGCTGATCAAGCCATTTGCCGAACAGCTGCTGGGCACGGTGAAAAAGGCCAAGGCCGAAGGCGGCCCTTCCCAGGCCATCGAAGCCTGCCAGTTGCTGGCGCCGGATATTGCCCGCCAGCACAGCCAGGCGCCTTGGCAGATCGGGCGCACTGCACTGAAAGTACGCAATCCGGATAATGCCGCCGACGCCTGGGAACAGCAGGTGCTGGAACGCTTTGCCAAGCAGGCCGCTGCCGGCACACCCTTGACGCAATTGCGCCACGGCGAAGTGGTCAATGGCGAATACCGCTACATGCAGGCCATCGGCACGCAGGCTGATTGCCTTGGCTGCCACGGCGAGAAGATCGAGCCGGCTCTGCTTGGCCTGCTCGATACGCGCTACCCCGAGGATCAGGCCCGCGGTTTCCGCGAAGGCGATCTGCGTGGCGCCTTCAGCCTGCGTCGCGCCCTGCCGCAATAAGCCTGCGTATCTGGTGTCGCCGGAGTTTCGCTGCTGATCTTGCGCTAATCCGCCGCCGCACAGCGTTCAGCCCGGCCCGAAGCGATTCCTTCTCGCCGGGCCGGCTTTGTCGCCCGCACAGCAGTCGGAAAAGCTGAACTTCAATGACCGCCTGCCAGTCACACTCCCCAACGGCTTAACCGGTAAGGAACCTATGTGTGGCATAGCTGGCGAACTTCGCTTTGATAATCAACCGGCGGATCTGGCCGCCGTTGAACGCATCACCCACCACCTGACCTCGCGCGGCCCGGACGCCTGTGGCTTCAATAGTCAGGGGCCGCTTGCGTTCGGTCATCGGCGCCTGAAAATCATGGACTTGTGCGAGGCCTCAGGCCAGCCGATGATCGATTCGGCGCTGGGCCTGTCGATGGTCTTCAACGGTGCGATCTACAACTACCCTGAACTGCGCACCGAGCTTGAAGGGCTGGGCTACCGCTTCTTTTCCGAAGGCGACACCGAGGTACTGCTCAAGGGCTTTCATGCCTGGGGCGAGGCCCTGCTGCCGCGCCTGAACGGCATGTTCGCCTTCGCCATCTGGCAGCGCGATGCGCAGGAACTGTTCATCGCCCGCGACCGGCTCGGCATCAAGCCTTTATACCTGTCGCAAACCGGCGACCGTCTGCGCTTCGCGTCGAGCCTGCCGGCGCTGCTCAAGGGCGGCGATATCGCCGGCGTGCTGAACCCGGTAGCGCTCAATCACTACATGAGCTTTCACGCCGTGGTGCCGGCCCCGGATACGTTGATCGCCGGCATCGAGAAGCTGCCACCGGGCACCTTCATGCGGGTCGATGCACGCGGCAAGGCGAGCCAGCACCGCTGGTGGCAACTGCAGTTCGGAGCCCGTGAAGACGAACAGAACTACAGTTTCGAGGACTGGCAGGAACGTACCCTGGCAGCATTGCGTGATTCCGTGGCGCTGCGCCAGCGGGCGGCGGTAGACGTGGGTGTGCTGTTGTCCGGCGGCGTCGATTCGAGCCTGCTGGTCGGCCTGCTACGTGAAGCCGGTGCGGCAGACAACCTGCTGACCTTCTCCATCGGTTTCGAGGATGCCGGTGGCGAGCGCGGCGATGAATTCAAGTATTCCGACCTGATCGCCAGGCACTACCAGACCCGCCATCACCAACTGCGCATTCAGGAAAAAGAAATTCTCGAACAGCTGCCCGCCGCCTTCCAGGCCATGAGCGAGCCGATGGTCAGCCACGACTGCATTGCCTTCTACCTGCTGTCGCGCGAGGTCTCAAGACACTGCAAGGTGGTGCAGAGCGGCCAAGGCGCGGATGAACTGTTCGCCGGCTATCACTGGTATCCACAGGTCGATGGCGCCGAAGACCCGGCGGCGGCTTACCTCGCAGCCTTCCGTGACCGCAGCTATGAGGAGTACGCCGAAACCATGCAAGCGCAATGGGTCAAGGGCGACTTTTCCGGGGATTTCGTGCGTCGGCACTTCGCCCAGCCCGGCGCCGATGCGGCAGTGGACAAGGCGCTGCGCATCGACAGCACCGTGATGCTGGTCGACGATCCGGTCAAGCGCGTGGACAACATGACCATGGCCTGGGGCCTGGAAGCGCGCGTGCCGTTCCTCGATCACAATGTTGCCGAGCTTTCGGCGCGCATCCCGGCCAAGTACAAGCTGCCCGGTGGCGGTAAATACGTACTCAAGGAAGCCTCACGCAAGGTCATCCCCGCCGAGGTCATCGACCGGCCCAAAGGCTATTTCCCGGTACCCGGTCTAAAACATCTGCAAGGCGTCACCCTGAACTGGGTGCGCGAGCTGCTGACCGACCCAAGCCAGGATCGCGGTCTCTACAACCCGGCCATGCTGGACAGGCTGCTCAACGATCCCGAAGGCCAACTGACGCCGCTGCGCGGCTCCAAACTCTGGCAACTGGCAGCGCTCAACCTGTGGCTGAGCGAACAGGGGCTCTGACCGGCACGGCAAGCGAGGCACACAACTCAAGGAATGCACATGCAGAAGTCTCAAGCATACGGGCAGCGATTGTTGCGCGGACAGGCTCCGACCTACGAACGGCTCCAGGCGCGCCTGGCCGGCGACGGCCAGGCTGAGCAGTCAGGCCCGGTCACGCTGCATTGCGGCTGGGGGCGGATTCTGGTGGGTCATACCTACGCCGAACCGGCGGAGCTGGCCGCGGACCTGCTGGGCGAGCAAGCCGGTGAACGCGACATCGCGCTGTATGTCGCAGCGCCGCATCAGGTGCTCGCCCATGCGCCACAGCAGCTGTTCCTCGACCCCTCCGACACCCTGCGCATCTGGTTCACCGATTACCGCCCGGCACGCCGCAGTTTTCGCGGTTTCAGCATTCGGCGTGCGCAAAGCGAAGCGGACTGGAAGGCAATCAATGGCCTCTACCAGTCACGCGGCATGCTGCCGGTCAATCCCGAGCTGTGTACGCCGCGTGAGAAAGGCGGCCCCGTCTACTGGCTGGCCGAGGACGAAGATTCCGCTCAGGTAATCGGCAGCGTGATGGGCATCAATCACCAGAAGGCCTTCAATGACCCGGAAAACGGCTCCAGCCTCTGGTGCCTGGCGGTTGCGCCCAGCTGCACCCGCCCCGGCGTCGGTGAAGCGCTGGTACGGCACCTGATCGAGCAGTGCATGGGGCGCGGCCTGGCCTATCTGGATCTCTCGGTACTGCACGACAACCATCAGGCCAAAGCGCTCTATGCCAAGCTCGGCTTTCGCGATTTGCAGACCTTTACCGTCAAACGCAAGAACAGCTTCAACCAGCCGCTGTTCCTCGGTCCCGGCCCGGAAGCGACGCTCAACCCCTACGCCCGGATCATTGTCGACGAGGCGCGCCGCCGCGGCATCGAGACCAGCATCGATGACGCCGAGGCCGGCCTGTTCACCCTGACCCAGGGCGGTCGCCGGGTGCGTTGTCGCGAATCGCTGTCGGACCTCACCTCCGCCGTGAGCATGACGCTGTGCCAGGACAAGTGCCTGACCCATCGCACCCTGGCGCGCGCCGGCTTGCGCCTGCCGGCCCAGCGGCTGGCAGGCTCAGTCGAAGACAACGCCACCTTCCTGCACGAGCACGGCAGCGTGGTGGTCAAGCCTGTCGATGGCGAACAGGGCCAAGGGGTATCGGTGGACCTGCGCAGCAGCGACGATGTCGAGGAAGCCATCGTCCGGGCACGCCAGTTCGATCAGCGCGTACTGCTGGAAAGCTACCACCCGGGGCTGGACCTGCGCATTGTGGTGATCGGCTATGAAGTGATCGCCGCCGCAATTCGCCGACCCGCGGAAGTCGTAGGTGACGGCAGCCGCAGTATCGGCCAGTTGATCGAGACCCAGAGCCGTCGCCGCCAGGCCGCTACAGGCGGTGAAAGCAGCATCCCGCTGGATGATGAAACCCGGCGCTGCCTGCAGGATGCAGGCTTCGACTACGACAGCATCCTGCCCTGCGGCCAGCATCTGGTGGTTCGGCGTACCGCCAACCTGCACACCGGCGGCACCCTTGAGGATGTCACCGAGCAACTGCATCCCGAACTGGTAGAAGCCGCCGTACACGCAGCACGCGCACTGGATATTCCGGTGGTTGGGCTGGATCTGCTGATCACGGCGCCAGACCAGCCCGAATACGTTTTCATCGAAGCCAACGAGCGTGTCGGCCTGGCCAACCATCACCCCCAGCCAACCGCCGAGCGCTTTATCGACCTGCTGTTTCCCCTGAGCCACAGCGCCGGCCTGGCCCACTCTCAGCAACCTGAACAGGAGCGCAAGTGACCACCCGAATTCCCGAACCCGATCTCAACTACCTGCAGCGCGTACTGCTGGAAACCCTCGCAATCCCCAGCCCCACCGGCTTTACCGACACCATTGTGCGTTACGTGGCCGAACGCCTGAAGGAACTGGACATTCCCTTCGAGCTGACCCGGCGCGGCACCATCCGCGCTACGCTCAAGGGACGCCTGGACAGCCCCGACCGCGCCATCGCTGCGCATCTGGACACCATCGGCGCAAGCGTTCGTGAAATCCATAACAGCGGTCGCCTGGGCCTGTCACCGGTGGGCTGCTGGTCGAGCCGCTTCGCCGAAGGCAGCCGTGTCAGCGTGTTTACCGACGAGGGCGTGATTCGCGGCAGCGTCCTGCCACTGCTCGCCTCGGGGCATGCCTTCAATACCGCTGTCGATACCATGCCCATCAGCTGGGATCATGTCGAACTGCGCCTGGATGCCCGCACTGCAAGCCGTGCCGACACCCAGGCAATAGGCGTCAACGTGGGCGATTTCGTCGCCTTCGATCCAATGCCGGAATTCACCGACAGCGGCTATATCAGTGCGCGCCATCTGGATGACAAGGCCGGCGTGGCCGCCCTGCTGACCGCGCTGAAAGCCGTGGTCGAAAGCGGCCAGGAACTGCCCATCGATTGCCATCCGCTGTTCACCATCACCGAGGAGACCGGCTCCGGCGCGGCAGGTGCGCTGCCCTGGGACGTCAGCGAATTCGTCGGCATCGACATTGCTCCCACGGCCAAGGGCCAGGAATCCAGCGAGCATGCCGTTACGGTTGCCATGCAGGACTCGGGCGGCCCCTACGACTATCACCTGTCGCGACACCTGCTCAAGCTGGCGAGCGCTCAGGATATTCCTGTACGCCGTGATCTGTTCCGCTACTACCACAGCGATGCCCAGTCGGCGATTGCCGCCGGCCACGATATCCGCACGGCATTGCTCGCGTTCGGCTGCGACGCCACCCACGGTTATGAACGTACCCATATCGACAGCCTGACAGCCATGAGCCGGTTGATTTGCGCCTACCTGCTCAGCCCGCCGGTGTTCGCCAGCGACGCTCACGCAGGGAAGCACTCGCTGGAAAACTTCAGCCACCAGCTCGAACACGTGACGCAAATGGAAAATGACACGCGGGTGCCGCCTGTCGACGCGATTCTCGACAGGCCAACGGAGGGCAGGAAGGGCACCTGAGCCCGGCTGACGGTATGCTTGCCGACCCAACCCGTAGCCCGGCACACACTCGCTCCCATGCTCATTCCTTACGACCAGCTCGAACCCGACACCCTGACCCGCCTTATCGAAGATTTCGTAACCCGCGACGGCACCGACAACGGCGACGAAACCCCGCTTGAGACCCGGGTCGAACGGGTGCGTCGGGCGCTGGCCAAGGGGACGGCGGTGATCGTCTTCGATGTGGATCATCAGCAATGCCAGCTGGCGCTCAGGCACGAAGTGCCGCGCGAGTGGCTGGACGATTGAGGAAACGTTCAGGACGTAATATAGGGCCGAATTTATTCGGCCTTTGTACGACGCTGGTCGAATAAATTCGACCCTACAGGCTTGAAGACCGGTTCAGCCCAGCACGCCGCCATCACGCTCCCAGGCGCAGCGCATACGCAAGTCGCGCTGATGCGGGCTGTGTGAGCCGCTTTCGGTTTCCCAGCGGAAGGTATGCGTGCCGTTGAGTTCGGTTTCGAGATGAACCACCGCGCTGGTCCAATAGAGTTCGTCGAGCAGCGCCTCGAAGTTGCGCACCCACAAGGCCCATTCGTATTCCACCGCCCGATAGCTGGCGCCGAAGTGGATCACCTGGGTCTGGTACAGCCCCTCATCCTGGCAGCAGGAAAACATTTCTCGCCCGATAAAAGGCCAACCCTCTCCCTGCGGCAGGCTGTCCAGCGCGCGAAGGTTGACGGCGCGGCGCAAGCGACACTGCTCGGCATCGGCGGCGGGCCAGCCGCGGATACTGCCGTAGACGATGGATTCAGGCTCCACAGGCTCACTCCAGAGAAAAGCCCGACATGTTCAACCAATTCCCGCCGGCATTCCAGAGCCTGGAGCCTTCAACTCGGGCGTCGCATCGCACAGGGGTGATGCACACCACACTTGCGCCTCAACCCGGTGTCGCGGCCTGGTCGCGGCGCGGCGCCAGCCCCAGCGCCAATACGGACATTGTCGCCGCCATGCACGCAAGCACCAGGAAAGGCCAGCGATAATCACCAGCAAGATCACGCCCCAGACCAGTCAATACCGGCGACAGGCACGCCAGACAATAACCCGTACAAAGCATCATCGCAGTCAGGCGACTCACCGCCAGCGGCGTGCTCGCTTCATACATGGGCAGCACCAGCGACATGGAGAAGGTTCCATTCAGGGCTACTCCCAGCAGCATGCAGATCATCAGCGGCTGAACCTGCGGAATCCAGGCGATCAGCACCAGACAGGCTGTGGCCAGCACACCGCACCCCGCCATCAGCAAGTGCCGCTTGCCGAAACGCTGAGCCAGCCAGGGCAAAGCGAAAGCACTTGGCAAACCGATCAACATGAAACCGCTGAAGAAGGCATTGCTTTGCGTCAGACTGAAGCCCACCTCGTGATAACGCGCCACCAGCCAGGTCGCCAGCGCGTAAAACAGCCCGGCCTGCAGCGCGAAATAACAGCTCACCAACCAGGCTCTAGGATCGCCCCAGGGCAGGCCGGCGCGACTCTCGACGACCGGCTCCGGCTGGTTCGGCAAACGCCACCAGACCGCCAGCGCCAGTACCGCCGGAATCGCCCAGAGTGCCAACGCCCAGGTCCAGCGCTGTCCCAGCAGTTGCACTGCTGGCGCCGTCAGCACCACGCCGAGGGTGCCGCCAACCGCCATGCTCAACGAATAGAACGCCGCCGTCTTGCCCATGCTGTCGAGGAAATAACGCTTGATGAAGCCCGACAGCAGCGGCCCGGCCACAGCGATTCCGGCACCGACCATAGCTGCAGTGGCGATCAGCAGTACCGCATTGTCGCCAAACAGGCGCAGCGCCAATGCCACACCGATCAGCCCCAGGCACAGCGCAATGGTCCGCTCCAGACCGAAACGTACCGCCAGGCGAGGCGCCAGTGGCGCCAGCAAGCCCATCAGTAGCACCGGCAAGGCAGTGGTCAGGCTGATCAGACCGCGACTCAGATCAAGCGCTTCGGCGATACGCTCGATCAAGGGCGCAAAGGAGGTAATGCCAGGGCGCAGGTTGATGGCGGCGAGCACTAGAGCCAGCATGAGCAGCCAGCGGGATGGGTTGTTCACAGTGAATCCTGAAACCGGACCGGGAGCGGACCGGCCACCCTACTCCCGCCTCTTTGTCCGGGCAAGCCTTTTGGACCTGTCAGTCAGGTTTTCAGCTTGCTGAGCATTTTCTCCGACATCGCGGTCATCTCGTCGTAGATTGCCTGGGGATTGTGCTGCTTGGCCTTCCAGGCCATGCGGCCTTCTTCGTGAGGCAGGATCATGAACACACCCTTGGCGACCTGCTGATGAATATGCCCGGCAATATCGGCAGCGGTGATCGGCGAGGCTTCCAGCAGCTTGCTGACCTGGGCCTTCATGCTGGGCGTCGGACCACGGAAGGAATCCATCAGATTGGTCTGGAAGAATGATGGGCAGACCACATGAACGGCCACGCCTTGCGGCTTGAGCTCCACCAGCAGGCTTTCCGACAGCGCCACCACACCCGCCTTGGCCACGTTGTAGTTGCTCATGCCCGGCGCCTGCATCAGCGCCGCCATGGAGGCGATGTTGATGATCGTGCCGCGACTTTCCCGCAGCAGTGGCAGGAAGGCCTTGCAGCCCTTGACCACGCCCATCAGGTTGATCGCGATCTGCCAGTCCCAGTCCTCCAGCGAGAGCTCGTCGAAAAAGCCGCCCGAAGCGACCCCGGCATTGTTCACCAGCACATCGATGCCGCCCAGCTTGGCCTCGCACGCCTGTGCCAGTGCCGTCAGTTGGCTGTAATCACGCACATCACAGCGCTGGGTAAAGCCGTCACCTCCAGCCTCGCGAACCATGGCCAAGGTCTCGGCCAGCCCGGCTTCATTGATATCTGAAAGCGCCAACCGCCAGCCCTCGCGCGCCCAACGCAAGGCGATCTCGCGCCCCAGACCGGAACCGGCACCCGTAACCATCATGCGATTTTGCATCATTCGTCGCCTTTCGCTCGTTGAGTCGCAACGAGTCTAGCGAAAGCCATTGTGGGTCCTGACCTTCATTCAAGTACTGAATGACGAGCGCTTTTCCTGACAGCTGAAAATGCAAAAGGGCAGCCCGAGGCTGCCCTTTTGTGCATACCGCTTAGCCAATCATCAGTGAGCGACGGCGCCAGTGGCACCCAGGCCGGTCTGCGAGCGAACGAACTGCGGGAAGAACCGTGCGCGTTCCTCGCCGGCACTGTGGCTCTTGTCGGTGATCGAGAAGAACCAGATACCGAGGAAGGCGACGGTGACCGAGAACAGCGCCGGATAGGAGTACGGGAAGATCGCCTCGGCATTGCCCAGCACCTGCACCCAGACAGTCGGACTGAGAACGGTCAGGATCAGCGCGGTGAACAAGCCCATCGAGCCACCGATCAATGCGCCGCGGGTGGTCAGATCTTTCCAGTACATGGAAAGGAACAGCACCGGGAAGTTGCAGCTGGCGGCGATGGAGAAGGCCAGGCCCACCATGAAGGCGATGTTCTGCTTCTCGAAGGCGATGCCCAACAGGATCGCGATCACACCCAGCGAGAGCGTGGTGATCTTGGTCACGCGCATCTCGTCGGCTTCCTTGGCCTTGCCCTTCTTGATCACGCAGGCGTACAGGTCATGGGACACGGCAGAGGCGCCGGCCAGGGTCAGGCCGGCAACCACCGCCAGGATGGTGGCGAAGGCGACCGCAGAGATGAAGCCCAGGAACAGGTTGCCGCCAACCGCTTCGGCCAGGTGCACGGCCACCATATTGGTGCCGCCGATGATGGCGCCAGTGGCGTCCTTGTACTCGGGATTGGTGCTGACCAGCAGGATCGCGCCGAAGCCGATGATGAAGGTCAGGATGTAGAAGTAGCCGATGAACCCGGTGGCGTAGAACACGCTCTTGCGCGCTTCCTTGGCGTCCGACACGGTGAAGAAACGCATCAGGATGTGCGGCAGGCCGGCAGTGCCGAACATCAGTGCCAGACCCAGAGAGATTGCCGAGATCGGATCGGTTACCAAGCCACCGGGGCTCATGATGGCCTCGCCCTTTTCATGCAGCTTGACCGCTTCGGTGAACAACGCGCCGAAGTCGAAGTTGACCCCCTTCATCACCATGACGGCCATGAAGCTGGCACCGGACAGCAGCAGTACGGCTTTGATGATCTGCACCCAGGTAGTGGCCAGCATGCCGCCAAACAGCACGTACATGACCATCAGAATACCGACCAGAATTACCGCGACCATGTAATCCAGGCCGAACAGCAACTGGATCAGTTTGCCGGCGCCTACCATCTGGGCGATCAGGTAGAACGCCACCACGGTCAGCGAACCCAGGGCCGAGAGAATGCGGATCTGGGATTGGCCGAGGCGATAGGAGGCCACATCGGAGAAAGTGAACTTGCCCAGGTTGCGCAGGCGTTCGGCCATTAGGAACAGGATCAGCGGCCAGCCGACCAGGAAGCCGATGGAATAGATCAGGCCGTCGTAACCGCTGGTGAATACCAGCGCGGAAATACCCAGAAAGGACGCCGCGGACATGTAGTCGCCGGCAATCGCCAGACCGTTCTGAAAGCCGGTGATGCTGCCGCCGGCGGTGTAATAGTCAGCGGTGGAGGTGTTGCGCTTGGCTGCCCATTTGGTGATCCCCATCGTGAATGCGATGAAAACCACGAACATGATGATGGCGGTCCAGTTGGTCGCCTGCTTCTGGACTTCGCCTGTCAGGGCTTCGCCAGCCAGCAGCAGCGGGGATGCCGCCAGCAGTGCGGCAGCGATCAGGAAACGAAATTTCATGACTTCTGGACCTCGTCGAGGATTTCCTGGTTGAGGCGGTCGAACTCGCCATTGGCACGCTGTACGTAAATACCGGTCAGGATAAAGGCCATGAAGATCACGCCGATGCCCACCGGAATACCCCAGGTGGTGACGCTGCCCGCAGCAAGCGGAATGCCCAGAACTGCAGGCTCGAATGCGATGGTCAGAATGAAAGCCAGATAGGCGCCAAGCATCAGGCTCGAAAGCAGCCAGGCAAAACGTCCCCGCTTTGCGACCAACTCCTGGAACCGCGGATTGTCGTAGATCTGCTGGTAAAGATTTTCATTGCTCATAGCGTGTGTTCTCCGCACGTTCCTTCTCCCTCCAGTGAGGGCAGGGGGCGGTACTTTAGGGCCGCGCCAGCCGAACGCCACTCGACGATAGTCTTGTTTTTATTTCCTCGAAACACGCGCTCTAGACGCATCCGTGACATATTGCCGCGCACATAGAAGGCAACTATTCCGCTCATCAGGTTTCACGATTTCCCGCTCATGCCGCGCTGACGCATGCTCCACTCAACCGAGAAACGTTCTCGACTGCGTCGCCAGGAGGCAGCCATGACCAAGACCATTACCTTTACCCTGATGCATTTCTGTATCGCCTTCTCGGTGACTTACGCCTTGACCGGAAGCCTCGCTGCCGGTGGTCTGGTTGCAGCAATCGAGCCGTTGTGCAATTCGGTGGGCTTCTATTTTCATGAGAAGATCTGGCAGCGACTGGACAAGCGCCAGCCTGCAAAAACCGCAATCCCGGCCCATGCCTGGTTGCACCACCAGGCCTGAACCCTTTCATTACCCCTGCATGGCTTTCCAGTAGGCTAATGGCCATCGCAGCGCAACCAGACGGCTTCGCTGCGGTCAATGGATGGATACAGGAAGTCCGAAGCGGAGCGTGACTGCCGACTCAGACAATCACCCCGTAAATGGAGAGGTTTCGATGCGATTGCCGTTGTTGTCCGCCCTGCTCGCGCTGGTCATGACACCTGTTCATGCAGCCGATATCAGTATCGAGGAATACGGTTACCCCCTGAGCAACCCCTTCGAGGCGACCATCGCCTCGACCCCACCGGAGTTGCGCGCCGAAGTCCCTGCCGACGAGGATATCGATCAGGCCGATTACAGCCTGCGGATGCACCCCGAACGCGAATTCACGCTGCCGGACAACTTCTGGGCGGTGAAAAGGCTGACCTATCGTCTGGCCCGCCAGCCCGGTGCCGCGCCGCTGATATTCATCATTTCCGGGACAGGGGCAAGTTATGCCGCGGGCAAGACCGAATCGCTGAAACGCCTCTTCTACGGCGCCGGTTACCATGTCGTGCAGCTGTCATCGCCTACCAGCTTCGACTTCATCGCCGCCGCCTCGCGTTTTGCCACACCGGGCTACAGTCCCGAGGACGCCCAGGACCTGTACCGGGTGATGCAGGCGGTTCGGGCGCAGCAGCACGATCTGCCGGTCACCGAATTTCACCTCACCGGCTACAGCCTCGGCGCACTCAATGCAGCCTTCGTCAGCCAGCTGGACGAGACGCGGCAAAGCTTCAACTTCAAGCGCGTCCTGCTGCTCAATCCGCCGGTAAACCTCTACACCTCGATCAGCAACCTGAACAAGTTGGTACAGACCCGCGTGGAAGGTATCGACAGCAGCACCACGTTCTACGAACTCATCCTGGAAAAACTCACCCGCTACTATCGCCAGCAGGGTGTGATCGACCTCGACGCGGCCATGCTCTTCGATTTCCAGCAATCGCCGCTGCGACTGAGCGATGAACAGATGGCGATGCTGATTGGCTCAGTCTTTCGCTTTTCCTCAGCCGACATCGCCTTCACCTCCGACCTGATCAACCGCCGCGGCCTGATCGTGCCACCCGGCTACTCCATTGACGAAGGCACCAGCCTCGAACCCTTTTTCCGGCGTGCGTTGCTGTGCGATTTCGACTGCTACCTCACCGAACAGCTGATTCCCATGTGGCGCGCTCGGCAGGACGGCGGAGGCCTGCCGCAGATGAACCAGCAGGTCAGCCTTTATGCGCTTGAGGACTACCTGCGCGGCAACCCCAAGATCGCGGTGATGCACAATGCCGACGACCTCATCCTGGGCCCTGGCGATCTGGGCTTTCTGCGCAGAACCTTCGGCGAACGCATGACCCTGTACCCGCGCGGCGGGCATTGCGGCAACCTCGACTACCGGGTTAACGCCCGAGACATGCTGGAGTTCTTCCGTGGCTAGGATGCTGATGAAAATACGGGGCACTGTCGCCCTGCTCGCGCTGCTGACCGGCAGCGCCCATGCCCAGACCACCACCCCCGACGAGGATGGCTTCACCCATCCGCTGCGTACGCTGGAATTCAATCCGGGGCTGGACCAGCGTGAATTCGAACGCGCCACCTTCGATGCACTGGACATCCACGACCCCTGGGAGTCGCTGAACCGGCGCATGTATTACTTCAATTACCGCCTGGACCAATGGGTGATGCTGCCGGCGGTGCGTGGCTACCGCTATGTCACGCCGCGAATCGTGCGCACCGGCGTAAGCAACTTCTTCAATAACCTGGGCGATATTCCCACGCTGTTCAATAGCCTTGCCCAACTCAAGGGCGAGCGGGCGATGAACACCACGGCCAGGTTGCTGTTCAACACGGTGATCGGCATTGGCGGCATCTGGGACCCGGCCACCCGCATGGGCCTGCCGCGCCACCGCGAGGATTTCGGGCAGACGCTGGGCTTTTATGGCGTCCCTCACGGGCCTTACCTGATTCTGCCGGCGCTTGGACCGTCCAACCTGCGCGACACCACTGGCCAGGTGATGGATTTTGCCGTCGAGAGGCAGGTCGACTACTTCAGCTACTCCGAGGCCAGCGGCGGCGAATTCAGCCTGACGGCACTACGCCTGATCGACCTTCGCCACAGCACCAGCCTGAGGTATGGCCAGCTCAACTCGCCGTTCGAGTACGAAAAGGTCCGCTATATCTACACCCGGGCGCGGGAGCTGCAGATCGAGGAATAATCAGTACAGCTTCGGCTCACCCTCAGGCCGCGTCTTGAAGCGGCGATGCGCCCACAGATACTGCTCGGGGCACTGGCCGACCGCCGCTTCGATCCAGGCGTTGATTCGCCGGCAATCGGCTTCCTCACTGTCACCCGGAAAGTCCGCCAACGGCGGATGAATCTTCAGCCGGTAACCGCTGCCATCGGCCAGGCGAGCCTGCGTATAGGGCAACACCCGCGCACGCCCCAGCCGGGCGAACTTGGTGGTTGCGGTGACGGTCGCCGCCTGGACCCCGAACAAGGGCACGAAGAGGCTCTGCTTGCGCCCGTAATCCTGGTCTGGCGCATACCAGATCGCGCGCCCCGCACGCAGCACCTTGAGCATGGCGCGCACGTCTTCGCGCTCGATAGCCGTGGCGTCGGCATTATGCCGCTCGCGCCCGCGCCGCTGGACGTAATCGAAAACCGGGTTCTTGTGCTCGCGGTACATGCCATCGATGGTGTGATGCTGACCGAGTAACGCTGCGCCGATTTCCAAGGTAGTGAAATGCAGCGCCATCAGAATCACGCCCTGACCTTCGGCATGCGCCTGTTGCAGATGCTCCAGCCCCTCGACATGCGCCAGCCGCTGTAAGCGCGCCTTGGGCCACCACCAGCTCATGGCCATTTCGAAGAAAGCGATGCCGGTGGAGGAAAAGTTCTCACGCACCAGCCGTTCACGCTCGCTGACGCTCAGCTGTGGAAAGCAAAGCTCGAGGTTGCGCTGCACGATATGGCGTCGCGAGCGGGCGACCCGGTACATCAGCGCACCCAGGCCGCGCCCCATCAGTAACAGGACCTTGTAGGGGAGCTGGACTACCAGCCACAGCAAGCCCAGGCCCAGCCAAAGCGGCCAGAAGCGAGGGTGAACAAAGGATGCGCGAAAGCGGGGACGATCCATCGGCAAGCTCGAACCGGTAAAAACGGAGCATTCTAAGCCCTCGGGACAAAAAATGCCGGTACGGCAAGCCGCAAGCCGAGCTGCCATGGTTTCTTTTGCCGTTGTTTTTCCGTTGCGGGCCGCTTGCGACTTGCAGCTCCCCGTCTGCCCCGCTATAAGTCCTCGCCATTTACCGCAGCAGGCAGACCATGAGCCAAGCCGACCTTCTCGACCAAGTCCCCGTGTTCCAACTCAAGGGCAGCATGCTGGCCATCACCGTGCTGGAGCTGGCCCAGAACGACCTGGAACGTCTCGACCGGCAACTGGCCGCGAAGGTCGAGCAGGCGCCCGACTTCTTCAACAACACACCTCTGGTACTGGCGCTGGACAAGCTGCCGGCCAGCTGCGACCTCGACCTTCCAGCTCTGATCGCGCTGTGCCGCAAGCACGGGTTACGCACCCTTGCCCTGCGAGCGGCTGATCCACAGGTGGTCGAAGCTGCGAATGCGCTCGACCTGGCCGTCTTGCCGCCTTCCGGCGCGCGTGAACGCAAGCTCGACCTTTCCGCCAAGGTGGCCGCCGAACCCGCCAAGCCTGCCGAACCGGTCTATCGCCCGACCCGCATCGTCACCACGCCGGTGCGTGGTGGCCAGCAAATCTACGCTCAGGGTGGCGACCTCATCGTGCTGGCGACTGTCAGCCCCGGTGCGGAACTTCTCGCCGATGGCAACATCCATGTCTACGGTCCGTTGCGCGGCCGTGCCCTGGCCGGCATCAAGGGCGACACCAATGCACGCATCTTCTGTCAGCAGCTCGGCGCCGAAATGGTTTCCATCGCCGGGCAATACAAGGTGGCCGAAGACCTGCGACGCGACCCTTTATGGGCCGAAGCGGTACAGATGAAGCTATCCGGCGACGTGTTGAACATCACCCGCCTTTAACGGATACTTCCGCGAATTTTTCAAGACCAACGGGCACCTCGACGCCGACTCGGCTGAAGGACCCGACCTCCATATTCTTAGGGTGAATCACCTTGGCCAAGATCTTCGTAGTCACTTCCGGCAAGGGCGGCGTTGGCAAGACCACTTCCAGCGCCGCCATCGGTACCGGCCTCGCCCTGCGCGGCCACAAGACCGCCATCGTCGACTTCGACGTCGGCCTGCGTAACCTTGACCTGATCATGGGCTGCGAGCGACGTGTGGTATATGACTTCGTCAACGTCATCAATGGCGACGCGACCCTGTCCCAGGCGCTGATCAAGGACAAGCGACTGGAAAACCTTTATGTACTGGCTGCCAGCCAGACTCGCGACAAGGATGCCCTGACCCTCGAAGGCGTCGGCAAGGTCATCGACGAGCTGGCCCAGAATTTCGAGTACGTGATCTGCGATTCGCCTGCCGGCATCGAAAAAGGCGCGCATCTGGCGATGTATTACGCCGATGAAGCCATCGTCGTCACCAACCCGGAGGTTTCCTCGGTACGAGACTCCGACCGCATGCTTGGTCTGCTGGCGAGCAAATCGCGCCGCGCAGAGAACGGCGAGGAGCCGATCAAGGAACACCTGCTGCTGACCCGCTATAACCCCGAGCGCGTGGTCAAGGGCGAAATGCTCGGTGTCGAAGACGTCGAGGAAATCCTTTCGATCCGCCTGCTGGGTGTCATTCCCGAATCCCAGGCGGTACTCAAGGCGTCCAACCAAGGCGTTCCGGTCATCCTCGATGACCAGAGCGACGCCGGCCAGGCCTACAGCGACGCCGTTGATCGTTTGCTGGGCAAGGAAGTCAACCACCGTTTCCTCGATGCCAAGAAGCAGGGCTTCCTTGCGCGTCTGTTTGGAGGTCGAGAATGAACCTGCTGGACTTCTTTCGCGAACGCAAGAAAAAGGAAACCCCGGCCAACATCGCCAAGGAACGACTGCAGATCATCGTCGCTCATGAGCGTGGCCAGCGTACGCAGCCGGACTATCTACCCGCTTTGCAAAAAGAGCTGGTCGAGGTGATCCGCAAGTACGTCAACATCGATCAGGACCAGGTCCAGGTTGCGCTCGAAGATCAGGGCAGCTGCTCGATTCTCGAACTGAACATTACCCTGCCGGACCGCTAAGCGTCTCCGGTGCAGAAAACGGCGGCCCACGGGTCGCCGTCTTCATTTGTGGAAAAGCAAATGCCGCTAAGCAATATTCAGATCGTCCATCAGGACGCCGCCCTGCTGGTCATCAACAAGCCCACCCTGCTGCTCTCGGTGCCCGGTCGCGCCGAAGACAACCGGGATTGTCTGGTGACTCGCCTGCAAGAAAACGGCTTTCCCGAGGCGCGCATCGTGCATCGGCTGGACTGGGAAACGTCCGGCCTGATCGTACTGGCCCGCGATGCCGACAGCCACCGCGAGCTCTCGCGCCAGTTTCACGACCGTGAAACCGAGAAGGCCTACACCGCCCTGTGCTGGGGCCAGCCAGAACAGGACAGCGGCAGCATCGACCTGCCCCTGCGCTACGACCCACCGACCAAACCCCGGCATGTGGTCGATCATGAGCTGGGCAAACACGCACTGACCTATTGGCGTGTTCTGGAGCGCTGCACAAACCACAGCCGCGTTGAACTGACCCCCATCACCGGCCGCTCCCACCAGCTGCGCGTCCATATGCTGTCCATCGGTCATCCGCTGCTGGGCGATCGTCTCTATGCCCATGAACAGGCACTCAATGCCCACGAACGGCTGTGCCTGCATGCCAGCATGCTCGCCCTGACTCACCCACAGAGCGGCGAAAGGATGCGCTTCGACTGCCCAGCGCCGTTCTGAGCCTGAACTGAAGCAGAGCGCATCAGACTGCAGTCTCACTGAGCGATGGGATAGACTTTGCCGTCCTGCCGTCCGGAGTCCCCCATGCGCGAAGAACTCAACCAGGGCCTGATCGATTTTCTCCAGGCCTCCCCCACTCCGTTCCATGCCACAGCCAGCCTTGCCCAGGCCTTGCAGGCCTCAGGTTACAGACCGCTGAGCGAAAGCGAGACCTGGCATACCGAGCCTGGCGGGCGTTACTACGTCACCCGCAACGACTCCGCGATCATCGCCTTTCAGCTCGGCAGCAAATCGGTCATCGAGTCCGGCATCCGCCTGATCGGCGCCCACACCGACAGCCCCTGCCTGCGGGTCAAGCCGCAACCGGAACTGCAACGCCAGGGCTTCTGGCAACTGGGTGTGGAGGTGTATGGCGGCGCGCTGCTGGCGCCCTGGTTTGACCGTGATCTGTCCCTGGCGGGGCGCGTCACCTACAGCCGAAACGGTCGTATCGAAAGCCAACTGATTGACTTCAAGTTGCCGATTGCCGTGATCCCCAGCCTCGCCATTCACCTCAACCGGGAAGCCAACCAGGGCTGGGCCATCAACCCGCAAAACGAACTGCCGCCGATCCTGGCCCAGATCGCCAGCGAGGAAAGCCCGGATTTCCGCGCCCTGCTCGCCGACCAGCTCAGCCGTGAACACGGCCTGCTCGCCGACGTGGTGCTGGATTTCGAGTTGAGTTTCTACGACACCCAGAGTGCCGCCATCATCGGCCTGCACGGCGATTTCATCGCCGGCGCGCGGCTGGATAATCTGCTGTCCTGTTTCGCCGGACTGCAAGCCTTGCTGCGGGCCGCACCGGATGAAACCTGCGTTCTGGTCTGCACCGATCATGAAGAAGTCGGCTCAAGCTCCATGTGCGGCGCGGACGGCCCCTTCCTGGAGCAGGTGCTGCGGCGCTTGCTACCCGAGGAGGAAGGATTCCAGCGCTGCATCAACCGCTCGCTGCTGATCTCCGCAGATAACGCACATGCGGTACATCCCAATTACACAGACAAGCACGATGACAATCACGGACCCAAACTCAACGCGGGCCCGGTGATCAAGATCAACAACAACCAGCGCTATGCCACCAGCAGCGAAACAGCGGGCTTCTTCCGCCATCTCTGCCTGGAAAACGAAGTATCGGTACAGAGTTTCGTCACCCGCAGCGACATGGGCTGCGGCTCGACCATCGGCCCCATCACAGCCAGCCAGCTGGGCGTGCGCACCGTGGATATCGGCCTGCCAACCTTCGGCATGCATTCGATACGCGAACTGGCCGGCAGTCAGGATCTTGCGCAGCTGGTCAAGGTACTCAGCGCCTTCTATTCGAGCCCGGCGTTGCCCTGAACAGCAGGCGGGCCGGAGAGGCGCATTCTCGTCCGGCCCTGCATGAGGCGATTACTGCAGGCTGGGGTCTATCACCAGCGCCAGCTTGCCAGACACGGTGTTGCTGGCCAGCATCTCAAACGCAGCCTCTACATCGCCAATCGGAAAAGTTCGCTCCAGCCGCGGGGACAGTTCTCCGCTGGCAAGGAGCGGCCAGACCTTCTCGTTCAGCTCCGCCATCAATCCGGCCTTGTCGTCAGCATCGCGGCTGCGCAGGGTCGAGCCGATCAACTGGACGCGCTTGGCCAGCAATGCGCCGAAATCCAGTTCGCCCTTGCGCCCACCCATCAGCCCGATCATCACCCAGCGCGCATCCGTTCCAAGCAACTGCAGGTTGAGTGCGGCGTATTTGGCGCCCACCGGATCGAGAATCAGATCAAAGGGGGCGAAATCTCGCAGCGCTTCCAGCGTTTCGCCGCGCAGCACACCACCCTGAGCCCCAAGCGACTCACAATACTCCAGGCGTTCTGCCGAACCGACACTGACCCAGCAGGGGTTGCCGAAGGCCTTGCACAGCTGGATTGCCGCCGAACCGACGCCACTCGCGCCCGCGTGCAGCAGCACCTTCTCGCCCGATTGCAAGGCGCCGAGCCGATACAGATTCAGCCAGGCGGTGGCGTACACCTCGGGAATCACCGCCGCCTCGTGCAACGACAGCCCTTCGGGAACCGGCAACGCATGCCGCCCATCGACCACCACTTCCTCGGCCATGCCACCACCCGCCAGCAAGGCACAGACACGATCCCCTACCTGCCAGTCGCTGCCCGCACCAACCTCGCTGATCACGCCCGAGCACTCCAGGCCAAGAATATCGGTCACGCCGGATGGCGGCGGGTAATGCCCGGCGCGCTGCAGCAGGTCGGCCCGGTTCAGGCCCGCTGCAGCCACCCGGATACGCACCTGCCCAGGAGCACATTGCGGCGCATCACGTTGTGCCCATTCCAGTTGTCCCTCGATACCTTGCAAAGCCTTCATGCTGCCTCCATATTGTTGAAACTTGCGTTCGCCCAACCGTCACTCGCTGACGTTCGCAGCCACCTGTTACCATCGGGCTATTATTTTTCACCGTCGACCATGACTGCGGCCGGCGCCCAACTTGATGGCCTAATATGCGTTATTACCCAGCCTCACGTCGCCCCCTCAGCATCAAACGGACCCTGACTCTCGGCGTCTTCGCCCTGTTTATCGGCCTCCAGACCTCTTCTGCCCTGGCCAAACCGGCAAGCACCACCACCTGGGATTACCTGCAGCCTGACCGCGACCAAGTGATTGCCAGCCTGAATGTGGTTGAACTGCTCAAGCGGCATCACTACAACAAACCACCCCTCAACGACGCCCGCTCGGCAAAAATCTTCGACAGCTATATCGAGATACTCGATCCTTCGCGCAGCTATTTCACTGCCGGCGACCTCGAAAAATTCAAAGTATGGCGCAACGACTTCGACAACCATCTGAAGAACGGCAATCTCGAACCCGGCTTCGCCATCTACAGGCTGCATCTGGAGCGTCTGCAGGGTCGCCTGCACTATGCCCTGAGCCTGCTGGAAAAAGGCGTGGATCACTTCGATTTCACCCTTGACGAAGAATTGCTCGTTGACCGCAAGAATGCCGCCTGGTCGAAGGATATGGCAGAACTTGACGACCTCTGGCGCAAACGCGTCAAGGACGAGGTGCTGCGACTGAAGATTGCCGGCAAGGATTCCAAAGCCATCGAGGAACTGCTCACCAAACGCTACAGGAACCAGCTGTCACGCCTGGATCAGACCCGTGGCGAAGACGTGTTCCAGACCTATATCAATGCCTTCGCGCAGTCCTACGATCCGCACACTCAATACCTGTCGCCAGACAACGCAGAGAACTTCGACATCAACATGAGCCTCTCGCTGGAAGGCATCGGCGCCGTCTTGCAGAGCGACAACGAACACGTCAAGGTCGTGCGCCTGGTTCCAGCCGGCCCTGCCGAGAAGAGCAAGCAGATCGCACCGGCAGACAAGATCATCGGTGTCGGACAAAGCGACGAGGAGATGGTCGACGTGATCGGCTGGCGACTCGATGAAGTGGTCAAGCTGATTCGAGGCCCCAAGGGCTCGGTCGTACGCCTCGAAGTGATCCCGGCCAGCAATGCGCCAAATGATCAGAGCAGCAAGGTCGTCGCCATCACGCGCGAAGCGGTCAAACTCGAAGAGCAGGCTGCCAAGAAGTCGATTCTCAACCTCCAGCATGATGGCCGCGATTACAAACTCGGCGTCATCGAAATCCCGGCCTTCTATCTCGACTTCAAAGCCCTGCGTTCCGGCGACAAGAACTACAAGAGCACAACCCGTGACGTGAAGAAACTGCTGACCGAACTGCAGCAGGAAAAGGTTGATGGCGTAGTGATTGATCTGCGCAACAACGGTGGCGGCTCGCTACAGGAAGCAACCGAACTGACGGGACTGTTCATCGAGCAGGGGCCGACCGTTCTGGTGCGCAACAGTGACGGCCGTGTGGATATCCTGGCTGACGAACAGCCTGGCGCTTTCTATACCGGACCACTGGCGGTACTGGTCAACCGCCTGTCTGCCTCGGCCTCGGAGATCTTCGCTGGCGCGATGCAGGACTACCATCGAGCGCTGATTCTCGGTGGCCAGACATTCGGCAAAGGCACGGTACAGACCGTACAACCGCTCAATCACGGCGAGCTGAAACTGACTCTCGCCAAGTTCTATCGGGTGTCCGGCCAAAGCACACAGCATCAAGGCGTGATTCCGGACATTTCTTACCCAGCCGAAGTCGATACCAAGGAGATTGGCGAAAGCGCCCTGCCTGAAGCCTTGCCTTGGGACAGTATTCGCGCCGTGCGCAGTGACGACATGAATCCGTTCAAACCCTTCCTGACCGAACTCAAGGCCCGCCACGAAACGCGGACCGGCGAAAATCCGGACTTCGTTTTCACCCGCAATCGCCTTGCGCTCGCCCAGGAGCTGAGCCACGAGACTACGGTCAGCCTCAATGAGGAAAAACGCCGGGCGCAGCAGGAGAGTATCGAGAAGCGTCAGCTGGCGCTGGAAAATGCCCTGCGCCAGGCGAAGGGTGAGGAACCCCTGGCCAAGCTGGCACAGGAAGACGAAACGCCACCCCATGCTGACGACAAGAAAGGCAAACCCGAAGATGATGCCTATCTGGCGGAGAGCGGCAAAATCCTCCTTGACTGGCTGGGGCTGAATGAAGCCGTGGCGAAAAACAACCTGCCGAGGGAATAGCAGCCCTGCAGATGTCATCAAAATGACATCACGGTGTCGTGAAATGAGAAGAGCCGCCTGAGCGGCTCTTCTCATTTCAATAGCCACCACGGAACCATCATGACCGTCACCGAGCAGTTGAGCACTCTCGATCACATTCTTGCTCACGGCGACATCAGCAGTCTTTTCCAACCCATCGTTTCACTCTCCGAACGCCGTATAGTCGGCCACGAAGCACTGACGCGAGGTCCGTCGGATAGCTCGTTGCATTCGCCCATCAACCTGCTCGCCGCTGCTCGCCACGGCGGTCGCCTCAACGAGCTGGAAATGCTCTGCCGCGAAAACGCCTGCCGCCGCTATAGCCAGCTACACCTGCAGGGACGGTTGTTTCTCAACGCTTCGCCAGAAACCCTGCTTGATGCAAGCCACAAGCCTGGCCGCACACTCAAGCTGCTGCAGCAATACGGTATTCCTGCGGAAAAGGTCGTCATCGAACTGACCGAACAAATGCCGACCGATGACTTCGAGCTGCTCGATACAGCCCTGCACCACTACCGCAACATGGGATTTTCCATCGCTCTGGATGACCTGGGTGCCGGTTACTCAAGCCTGCGCATGTGGTCGGAGCTGCGCCCGGATTACGTCAAAATCGATCGCTATTTCATCGATGGCATTCATCGGGACGCCGTCAAGCGCGGGTTCGTCGAGTCTATTCTGAAAATAGCCAGAGCCTCTCAAGCACAAGTGATCGCAGAAGGTATCGAGCTACCTGAAGAACTCAACGTCCTCGCAGACATGGGCGTAGACCTGGTGCAGGGGTACCTGTTGGGACGCCCAGAGGAGAAACCCTGCGTCGATATCGCTGGCGTGCTGCCAAACACGAGCCTGCGTGACGGCTCCTTCAACGAACAAAGCAAGGATTTGTCCGCCCTGGTGCTGCAACAGTCGGCGGTCTCCGTGACGCAGCCCATTGCCGAAGTGCTGGAACTGTTTCGCCAGCAGGCCAACCTGAATTCAGTTGCGGTCCTTAACGCGCTGAACACGCCTGTTGGCATCGTCCATCGCAGCCTGCTCTCCGATGCCCTGCTCAAACCCTTTGCCACCGAGCTGCTGGCGCGAAAGGCCATCAGCAGACTGATGAGCGATGACTTTCTCATCGTGGAAGTCGGCCAGTCGCTGCAGCAGGTCAGCCGACTGCTCACCAGCCGCGCACGCCAGCGTATCGAGGAAGACTTCGTGATTACCCTCAATGGCCAGTACCACGGAGTGGGACGGGTGATTGATGTACTGAAGCTGATTACCGAAATGAAAGTTCAGCAGGCCCGCCATGCCAATCCACTGACCCTGCTGCCAGGCAATGTACCCATCCAGCAATGCCTGACACGCCTTCTGCGCGAAGGACGCGAAGCCGTCATCTGCTACGTGGATATCGACCATTTCAAACCCTTCAACGAGTTGAACGGGACGATTTGTGAAAACGACAGGCAGCTTGGGAAGCTGATAGCCATGATCGTATCAACCATCGAGGAAAATTTTGAAATGATCCCAAAGTGCGCGGAGGGAAACTTACTTCCTGAGCGGAGTCTTCCGAAGCATTTTGGAAAGCATGACGCAGACGTCTAAGTTGCTTCCTCGCGCCGAACACGCTTCGGCTATTCACTTCATTCGCAGCTTGCTGTATACACAAGGACACGTAGCTACTTCTCGGCGCTCACTGAAAGCACGAAATTTAAGCTTAAAGACAACAAGGTTCAGATGAAACGTAACAGCAATCTCAGGATTGCTTAAGGACGTCACATCGAAGTAGTGAAGTTAAGGAGTTACATGATTTCATATAAAGAGCTTCTGGATGAAGTCAATGAATATTTAATGAAGGTCAAACAATACGCCAGACTACAAATCGACCATCAAATTTGGGACTCCATAGACAACAACGACCTAGGGATGGTCTGAAGTAGCCATGTATTTCCCCGGCATACCACCTAGCGCAA
>ERZ1673962.96-NODE-96-length-73409-cov-33.231167_pt1 | contig 73409 bp, 61 predicted proteins | sample MGYA00580188_ERZ1673962 | MGnify/ENA primary metagenome ERZ1673962 (study PRJEB41334, sample SAMN05608104) | rock metagenome | biome: terrestrial subsurface; feature: shale formation; material: shale | place: USA: Pennsylvania ...
CTACCAATGTGGGCTGATTGATATATGTACTACAAAGATCAACAGCCCCTAGTTATTAATATTATTTAAATATCAATTGCCCTGTCTATAAAAGCGTCTATAATCCAGCTGCTTTTGCTTGTAAAAGCGATTATTTTGGAGTTATAAATGGGTGATTTAATCGGGATTGCGTTATTAATCTTGATGAGTGCGTTATTTGCGATGTCAGAAATTTCGATTGCCGCTTCACGCAAAATTAAGTTAAGAGTAATGGCGGACGAGGGCAATGCGCACGCTTTGGCGGTTTTAAAGCTGCAAGAGCAGCCTGGGGCTTTTTTCGCCATGATCCAAATTACGCTCAATGCGATTGCGATATTAGGCGGGATTGTTGGCGAGCAAGCATTGTCTCCTTACATGCAAGAAATACTACAGCTGTTTTATCAAGGTCCATTACTTGGGCAAATTAGCTTTGTATTATCGTTTTTAATTATTACCTCGTTATTTATTTTATTTGCCGATTTACTACCAAAGCGTTTAGCGATGATTTTACCTGAGACCGTTGCCGTGAGGGTGGTGACAATTATGCGCTGGGTTACTTTTGCGCTCACGCCACTGGTATTATTTTTTAATGGCTTAACCAATATTGTTTTACGGGTGTTTAAAGTGCCCAGTGAACGTGAAGATATTGTGACCACTGAAGATATTGTTGCGATGATGGATGCCGGTGCTGAGTATGGCAGTTTACAGCAGCAAGAATATGATTTAATAGGAAATGTATTTGATTTAGAAGCGCGTTTCTTATCAAGCGTTATGTCACCGCGTGAGCAAATTGTTTATTTTGATATTGATGAATCTAGCGACGATATAGCAAATAAAATTATAGATCACCCGCACAATCACTTTTTAGTGTGCAAAGGCAATCTTGATAAGTTAATTGGCTCTGTTGAGTCTAAAGATATTTTACGCCAAGTACTCAAAGGTGAGGCGGCAAATATTAACGATGACATGCTTGATAAAGATATTTTTTACTTGCCCGAAACATTGAGTTTATCTGAAGCGTTAAATGCGTTTAAAACCGCTGTGCATCCTTTTGCGGTGGTAGTTAATGAGTATGCTTTGGTGGTTGGGATTGTTACGGTTAAAGATTTAATGAAAGGTTTTATGGGCGATTTAATTACTCATCAAAGTGAAGAGTTAATTATTGAGCGCGACGCGAGTTCTTGGTTAGTGGATGGCTTAACACCGATTGTTGAGCTGGCGAAGGTACTTGAAATTGATGAATTTCCTGATCAAAATCATTATGAAACCGTGGCCGGATATTTAATCTATACCATGAAACATATTCCTAAACGCGCAGAGTTTGTTTTATTTGCAGGTTTTAAATTTGAAGTTGTGGACGTGGAAGGAATTCGTATTGAGCAATTACTAGTCTCTAGAGTTAATACTGACAACGAATAATGACAGCCAACATAGCTTAAGAGCAGCCAATGAAAGTTCATTGACTGCTTTTTTTATGGGTGTTGCTTAAATAACTCAGCTGTTATTTGTGTTACTTATCTATTCAATTGTAAAAATGTGTAAATGTTGCTCAGTAGCTATTTTTAATTGCTTTACTTTAGTTTAGAATGATCGTTCATTCTAAACTAAAAGGTATTTTACATGCAGCGTTCCCGCATCGCTTTTTTTGTATTTTCGGCCCTCGTTGGTTCTGTTGCTTTAAGTGGTTGTGATCAGGTTGCTGAACAGCCTAAGGCTTCTGCTCCTGCAGCGACACCTGTTGGTGTGGTCACCTTAACAAGCCAAGCTATTACACTTAAAAAAGAATTACCAGGGCGTGTTAGTGCGTTTCAAATTGCTGAAATTCGTCCTCAAGTAAGTGGTATTGTTCAATCTCGCTTATTTGAAGAAGGCACACAGGTTGAGCAAGGCCAAGCGCTTTATCAAATTAATCCTGACATTTTTGAAGCAGAACTCGCAGCCAGCAAAGCGGCCGTTGCGCGCGCAGAGGCTAGTATTGCAAGCAGTAAATCTAAAGCGTCGCGTTATAAAGAATTACTAGAAATTAAAGCGGTAAGCCAGCAAGACTTTGATGAAGCCGATGCAGCATATAAGCAAGCACAAGCCGAGCTATTAACAGCAAAAGCACAGCTTAAATCTGCACAAATAAACTTAGATTACAGCCATGTATCTTCTCCGATTAGTGGTCAAATTAGTAAATCGAACGTTACTGTTGGTGCGCTTGTAAGTGCTAATCAAACAACGGCACTGGCAACAGTAACCCAGCTTGACCCTATCTATGTTGACTTAACGCAATCAAGCAACGAGCTAACTCAACTTAAAAAAGCCATTTCTTCTGGTTCACTAAGTGTTGACTCAAAAGCACAAGCCGACGTTGAGCTGCAAATGGAAGATGGCTCTATTTACCCAATTAAAGGCACGTTACAATTTTCAGAAGTAACTGTAGACCCAAGCACTGGGTCGGTAACTTTACGCGCTAAATTCCCAAATCCAGATAAGTTATTACTACCGGGTATGTATGCACGTGCCTCAGTGGTTGAGGGTGTAAAACAAGACGCTATTTTAGTGCCGCAGCGTGGAGTAAGCCGAAACACCAAAGGTGAGCCAACAGCGATGGTTGTAAGTAAAGAAAACACCGTAGAAAGCCGCGTGTTAAAAGTAGATAGAACGATTGGCTCTAACTGGTTAGTTACCGCTGGATTAGCTGATGGCGATAAAGTAATTGTTGAAGGCTTACAAAAAATTCGCCCAGGTGCGCCAGTTAGCCCTTCAGAAGTTTCACCGTCTGCAACAGCCGACAAAGCGCAATAACGGAGAGTTTTAATGTCACGATTTTTTATCGACAGACCCATCTTTGCGTGGGTGCTTGCTATCGTGGTTATGCTTGCAGGTGTGTTGGCTATTCAAAGTTTACCAATAGCACAATACCCGTCAATTGCACCGCCAGCAATTAGCATTACCGCTACTTACCCAGGGGCATCAGCTCGTACCCTAGAGGATACGGTTACCCAGGTTATAGAGCAAAAAATGAAAGGACTAGATGGCTTGTTGTATATGTCATCTACGTCTGAGTCGAGTGGTTCGGCTACGCTTACGCTTTCATTTAGCGCCGATACAGACCCAGACATTGCACAGGTACAAGTGCAAAACAAGTTAGCCACAGCTACACCGCTTTTACCAGAAGAAGTGCAAAGGCAAGGTGTATCGGTGGCTAAGTCTGCACGTAACTTTTTAATGGTATTAGGTTTTGTATCAAAAGATGGCAGCATGACCAATATCGACATTGGTGATTATGTTTCATCTAATGTGCAAGATATTATCTCGCGTGTTGAAGGGGTGGGTGAAGTTCAGCTATTTGGCTCTCAATATGCTATGCGTATTTGGTTAGACCCAGCTAAGTTGCAAAACTACAAATTAACCCCTGCTGATATTAGCACCTCAATTAGTGCGCAAAATGCGCAGGTATCTGCTGGTCAATTAGGGGGCATGCCAGCGGTTGAAGGCCAGCAGCTCAATGCAACGGTAACAGCACAAAGCCGTTTGCAAACCGCAGCAGAGTTTGAACAAATTATAGTAAAAGCAAACGCTGATGGCTCGTTTGTTCGCCTTAAAGATGTAGCGCGTGTGGAGCTAGGTGGCGAGAGCTACCGTGTTGTAGCTCGTTACGATGGAAAACCTGCATCAGGCCTAGGTATTAAGCTTGCCAGTGGGGCAAATGCCCTTGATACAGCTGAAGGTGTAAAAGCTGCGATTGCAGAGCTTAAAGCGTTTTTCCCTGAGGGATTAGACGTTGTTGTACCCTACGATACCACCCCTTTTGTATCACTATCGATTGAAAAAGTGGTTCATACCTTAATAGAAGCAGTGGTACTAGTTTTTGTTGTTATGTATCTGTTTTTACAAAACTTCCGCGCTACGCTTATTCCAACGATTGCTGTGCCGGTGGTGTTACTCGGTACTTTTGGTATTTTGTACACGTTTGGCTATTCAATAAATACATTAACCATGTTTGCCATGGTACTTGCCATAGGCCTACTGGTTGATGATGCCATTGTTGTAGTAGAAAACGTTGAGCGTGTAATGAGCGAAGAAAAACTCTCTGCGCTTGAGGCAACACGTAAATCAATGGATGAAATTAAAGGCGCGCTAGTGGGTATTGCTATGGTGCTGTCGGCGGTATTTATTCCGATGGCGTTCTTTAGTGGCTCTACCGGTGTTATTTATCGTCAGTTCTCTATTACATTGGTATCAGCAATGGGACTATCGGTATTGGTGGCGCTTATTTTAACACCTGCGTTGTGTGCTACGCTTTTAAAACCAAGCCATGTTCACGATAACAGCTCGTTATTCGGTCGTTTTTTCAGTGGTTTTAACCGCGGATTTGATAAAACTAATACAGGCGCACAAAGTCTTGTCAGTCGTATGATCCGTTTATCTAAGCGCTATCTTTTATGTTATGGCCTTATTGTAGCGGGTATGGTGTATATTTTTTCAAGCTTACCAACGGCATTTTTACCAGATGAAGACCAAGGTATTTTGTTTAATCAGGTGTCATTACCAGCAGGCTCAACGACTGAAGAAACGCTTGAAGTAGTTAAAAAAGTAGAAAAACACTTTTTGAACGATCAATCGGATGCTGTAAATGGTATTTTCACGGTGACTGGATTTAGTTTTGCAGGTTCTGGCCAAAACTCAGCAATTGCCTTTGTTAACTTTAAGCACTGGGATGAGCGTCAAGGCGAAGGTTTATCTGTGCAAGCAGTTGCAGGTAAAGCAATGGGCTATTTTTCTACCATTAAAGAAGCGTTTGTATTTGCATTTCCGCCGCCAGCGATTGTGGAACTAGGTACAGCCAATGGCTTTAATATGTTTTTACAAGACCGTGTTGGACTTGGCCACGAGGCTCTACTGGCCGCGCGTAACCAGTTATTAGGCTTAGCAAGCCAAAGCCCAATTCTCGCGGGCGTACGACCTAATGGCCAAGAAGATATGCCAGAGCTCCAGCTTGATGTAGACCTTGCAAAAGCTCAGGCACTGGGCGTTTCGCAAGCTAATATTAACAGCACGCTTGCAACAGCCTGGGGTAGTAGTTATGTAAATGACTTTATTGATCGCGGCCGTGTAAAAAAAGTATACCTACAAGGCGATGCTGAATCGCGAATGGTGCCAGAGGATTTAAACAAGTGGTATGTACGTAATGATAGCGGTGATATGGTGCCATTTTCAGCATTTGCCAGTTCGCATTGGACCTATGGTTCGCCACGTCTTGAGCGTTATAATGGTTTTTCTGCTATGGAAATTCAAGGAACAGCTGCGCCAGGCTACAGTACAGGGCAAGCAATGGATGAAATGGAACGTTTAGTCAAGCAACTACCTAACGGTATTGCCTCTGAGTGGACTGGTATTTCGTTTCAAGAGCGATCAAGTGGCGGTCAAGCGCCGTTGTTATATGGATTATCACTGTTATTTGTATTCTTATGTTTAGCGGCGCTTTATGAAAGTTGGTCAGTACCATTTGCAGTAATGATAATTGTGCCACTGGGTATTTTTGGTGCGATTGTAGCCGCCTTTATGGGTAACTTATCAAACGATATTTACTTACAAGTGGGTTTATTAACCACCATAGGTTTAGCCTCTAAAAATGCCATTTTAATCGTTGAGTTTGCGATTCATAAAATGGAAGAAGGCTTAAGCTTAGTTGACTCGGCGATTGCCGCTGTACGCCTTCGCTTACGTCCTATTTTAATGACCTCAATGGCCTTTGTGTGTGGTGTGCTTCCATTAGCTATTGCCTCAAGTGCTGGTTCAGGTGCACAAAATGCATTAGGTATTTCAATTATTGGTGGAACACTTGCCGCCTCGTCATTGGTTGTTATTTTTGTACCGTTGTTTTTTGTTTTAGTACGTAGACTGTTTTCAGGAAAAGCTAAAACCACCTCCGAGGAGGAAGTATAATGAGTTTAAGAGCAATCAGTTTTAGTGTATTAACTTTAGCCATTTTATCTGGATGTCAGTTAGCTCCTCAACAAGAAGCGCTAAATTTACCTGTCCCTGATGCGTATGCATCAGAGACAGGGGATGAGCAGGTGTCCTCGTTAAAATGGCAGCAGTTTTTTAATGATGAAAAACTTAAAACACTGATATCACAAAGTCTTGAACATAATAAAGACCTGCAAATAGCAGCACTTAATGTGCAACGAGTGCGTGGTTTATATCAGATCGAAGATTCTGCGTTATATCCATCACTGGATTTTAATGCATCAGGAAGTCGTCAGCGTTTACCCAGCGATTTATCAGCAAGTGGTCAACCACAAATAAGTTCTCAATACAGTGCAACGGTAGGCATGACGGCTTACGAGTTAGATTTATGGGGTAAAGTACGCAATCAGTCAGAGCAAGCATTACAAACGCTTTATTCAACTCAACTGAGCCAATACACCATGCAAGTGTCGTTAATTGCAGAGCTTGCTAATGCCTGGTTAAATTACGCGACCGATCAACAGTTGTTAGCGTTGGCACAAGAGACGTTATCATCGCAGCAAGCATCCTTATCATTAACCCAAAAAAGTGTTGATTTAGGTGCCGCTTCTAAAATTACGCTGGAACAGCTTAAAAGTACGGTAGCCACAGCGAAAGTTGATATTGCTAAATACCAACGTTTAGTGAAACGCGATAAAAACGCGCTTGATTTATTAGTAGGTAAAACGGTAGGTGAGGATTTACTGCCAAGTAAGTCGTTAAATTATTTATTAGACTTGCCTAGTGTGCCTGTGGGTTTACCTTCTGATTTACTAACGCAGCGACCAGATATAAAAGCAGCAGAGCATCAGCTGTTAGCCGCTAACGCTAACATTGGTATTGCCCGTGCAGCGTTTTACCCGAGCATTAGTTTAACTGCCAATGCAGGAACTGCATCACGTGATTTAAGTAATTTATTTGATGCAGGCTCAGGCACATGGAGCTTCATGCCATCGGTAAATTTACCTATTTTTAATATGGGTCGAAATCAAGCAAATTTAGATGTCGCTAACGCAGAGCAACAAGTTGCTGTAGCAACGTACCAGCAAAAAATACAGCAAGCATTTCGTGAAGTTGCTGATGTACTTGCGGATAGAGAAGGCTATAACGCACAGTTAATGGCTCTTGAGGAGTTATTACAAAGCCGAAAGACAACCTTTGAATTATCGCAGGCGCGCTACGACAAAGGGGTTGATAGCTTTTTACAAGTGCTCGACGCTCAGCGAACTTGGTATAGCGCAAAGCAACAATTGATCACCGGTCAACAAGCTTTGCTTGCAAGTCAAATTAATTTGTACAAAGCGGTTGGCGGTGGCTGGCAGACCACTACTTCAACCGTTAAGTAAATTAGTACGCATAAAGCCTGTTAACAATAAAAGGTTTTATGCGTGATTAAAGTAATGCCCGTTTAGCGTTTATTTTTTGTGATCAAAGCAGTAAACGCTAAATATTTCGAGTTGAGAGACTCGATACTGGAGTTTCAAATGAAACCTAAAAATAAAAAACACCTAGATCCGGTGCAAGCACAAGCGCGTCGCGAGCAGGTATTAACCGCCGCTGCTGATTGTTTTCGTCGCAAAGGTTACCATGGCGCAGGTATGGCAGAAATAGCTAAAACAGCAGGGATGAGTGCCGGCCATATTTATAATTACTTTGAAAGTAAAGAAGCCATAATTGAAAGTATTATTGAACAAGATATGGAAGAAATGTTTTCCATATTTCAAGAGTTTGAAGATCAACCTGGCGATATTTTAACAGTGTTACTTGATGGCTTACACCATGGTGTGCAGCGTCATATGGACACGGGGGCCTGCGTAGTTGACTTAGACATGATGGCAGAGGCCAGTAGAAACAAAAAAGTCGCTTTATTACTACGCGAGGCTGATACGCAAGCACGTAACAGAATGCGTGATTTATTAGTCAGTGAAAGTAGTTTAATAAAATCACATTCAGTGCAAGAACTCGAAAGCCGCATTAATGTGATTTTCTCAGTGATGGCCGGACTGCTATTACGAAAAATGTTATTTCCTGAATTGACCGAGGAAACTGTATTGATTGCACTGCGCCCAGCAATGAAAACATTACTTATGCCATTTGATAAATAATAAGTTGAAGCATTAAATAACTATGAATATTTGACTGATATTGTTGTAAATATGAAAAAGTTATATAAATTAAGCTGCTTTTATTTAAGCGTAATCAATAAAAACTGAGTACGATGTTTTAGCGTGAAGTCATTCCTTTTTATATTAAAAAAGCAATGATTAACAATGGGTTATAGCCAGTTGATGTGACATCGACGCCGGTGGCGAAACGACAACAAACAAGATAAATTGCTTTTTTGGCGTATTATTTGCAAGTTAGGACTATATTAAAGGCGCTAATATGGCGCTGCCAACTTAAAGGAGAGCACATGTGGGCTGCAGTCAGTTATCTTGTAACAGCATTAGTATTTATAGTACTGGGATTGAAGGTTAATTCTGTTTACTTCGCGGTTGCATTTTTTTGGACGGCGCTGTCGCTGATATTGGTCAGCGGTGCTTATTTTTTTAATGCGGGAAAAATATTCAGAAAGCGAGAAAATGGCGTTATCCCTTTTTACATTCGTTGGGCATTTGTTCCTTTTTTGTTAGGTGCACAAATTTATAATGCATGGTCACGCAAACACGATAAGGTACCCCCAATTCAACAAATAAACGATAACTTATTTTTAGCATGTCGTTTGTTTCCCTCTGATATAGATACATTAAAAGAAAATGGCATTACCGCTATTTTAGATGTGACTTGTGAATTTGATGGACTTGAGTGGACATCTACCCAAGAAAATATTAGTTATTTAAACATTCCTGTTCTTGATCATAGTGTGCCTACTCACTCGCAATTAAACCAGGCAATTAACTGGATCCATCACCATATAAAGAAAGACCGTCGTGTTGTGGTGCATTGTGCATTAGGTCGCGGACGTTCGGTGTTTGTTATGGCAGCGTATTTATTGAGTCAAAATAAAGAAGCTAATGTACATGACATTCTTGCTCAAATCAAAGAAACACGTGAAACAGCCAATCTTAATAAACGCCAATTACGCCATTTAGTTAAGCGCCATCGCAGGGGGGAGCTACTGATAAAAAATAAAGCATATTTAATTGCTAATCCTGTATCAGGCACTAAGTTATGGTCTGAAAAAGAGCATTTAATCGTTACACGTTTATCTGCTTATTATGATTTAACCATTTTAAAAACTACACCGGAACAAAACGGCATTACATTGGCTAAACAAGCTATAGAGCACGAGCCTGATATTATAATTGCCTGCGGTGGAGATGGCACAGTCACTGAGGTTGCGAGTGTTTTAGTGGGTACGTCTTGTCGATTAGGAATTATACCGTTGGGGACAGCTAATGCGTTGGCCCATGTGCTGATGGGAATAAAATCTAAATTTATTCCTGTTGAGCAAGCGTGCGATTTAATAATTGATGGTCAGACAAACCTGATCGATACCGCATATTGTAATAACGATTTGATGTTATTGCTAATTGGCATTGGCTTTGAGCATGCAATGATTGAAAAAGCAGATAGAGAGTCGAAAAATAAATCTGGCCAGCTTGCTTATTTAAATGGGTTTTTACATTCCTTTGGCGAGAATAAAGCGCAAAAGCTGATGGTTAAACTCGATGATAATGAGCCTGAAGCTATTAATACAAATAGCTTTATTGTCGCTAATGCTGCCCCATTTACAACCCTTTTAGCCCAAGGTGGGGGACAACCCGACCACCGTGATGGATTATTAGACGTAAACTGGTTAACGCCAAACAAAGACAATGAAACCACAGTATTGAGTATTGCTGAGCTAATGTTTAGCAGTATCACGCAAACACATTTTGCTATTAACTCGCATTATACTAACGCAAAACGTGTAGAGATAAGCGCAGATAAAACGCTAGATTATGTAATTGATGGTGAGGTTAAATCTGCCGATAAAGTGGTAGTGAATATTAACCCTGCTTCATTGAATGTAATATGCCAAGAACAAAACTAACTGACTAAAAATGGCGTAAATATTACGCCATTTAGCACTCATTTATTTTTTAATAGAGGGCCATACAAAATCTGATGTATCAGGTTGCGTGGGCTCTGTTGGTTTTGGTTTATTTCTGGGTTTTCGTAGCGGTTTATTACTCATGGTATGAATATAAAGTGCTTCTACTTTATCTCTTGCCCATGGGGTTTTACGTAAAAATTTTAAGCTTGATTTGATACTCGGAGAATCAGTAAAGCATTTTATGTTTACTTGTTCACCCATTGCTTTAAAGCCTAAACGTTGCTCTAGTTCTACAAGAATTTGCTCTAAAGTTATCCCATGTAGCGGGTTTTTTGGTTGATTATTCATAGTCACACTGCTTTTTTAAACTGCATGTATTGTAACGTATCCCACCGCATCTTAATAGTTTGGAGATGGCTGGCAGATTCCAGATTGTTAATCTTGATTAATTTACAGTAATAGTTGCAGGCTTCTTGGGGTAAATAAGGTTACCTTGCTTATCAAGCTTTAGCCAAATCAATTGACTGTTGTTATGTTGGGGGTACTTTGCAGCACAAATAAGCGTAACTGAGTGAACCTGCAGTATAGCTCCTTCGCTGTAACGTTTATTATCATACCAGCACTCAGTGTTAGTGTTTATAAGCTGGGTAGCATCAACAATAGGAAGCGTTTTTATTGTGCCAGCGAAGCTTAAAGCTGAAAAACACAAGCATAAAACAGTAATAAACGAAGTAAAATAATAACGCATCAAAAAACCTCCAGTGTTTAAAATAAGTACACTTAGCAAAAAACATGCTAGGGTAAGTAAGACAACATAAGTAAAACACAGAACAATAAAAAGGTGAACTGATATGCAATTTGATCAAACCATGATTGACGAATTTACACTACTAGCAAAATTTCCACGCGAGAGCAAAATGCAAGGAATTAAACTTCATTCAGACGCTGAACCCGCCTTACTAAGCGCAGCACAACGTTTGTTCGATAAAGGGGTTATAGATAGCCCAGATGGCGGTTATTTAACCGAACTGGGCTTAGATTTAATTGAGCATGTGACGGTAATACACAGTGCACTTAAAAGTTAATTTACTCTATTAGTTTGCATCAGGTTGATTTTCAGGGGCTGCATCAATAAAGGCTGCCAACTCATTACAACGCTGATATATGGCTGCTATTTTAGGGTAGGCAGCCATATCTACTTTAAAACGAATGGCATTAAATACCTGCGGTACTAAACATACATCAGCTAAGCTTGGCGACTCGCCTGCGCAAAATGTATTTTTACTATCGAGCATGCGTTCTATTTTTTCAAAACCCACTTCAACCCAGTGGCGGTACCATTTATTTTTTGCTTCATTATCAACATTGAGTTCACTACTTAAATATTTAAGCACTCGTAAATTATCAATCGGATGGATATCACAGGCAATTGCATAACTTAAATTGCGAATGTGTGCTTTTTGCCATGCATTACCAGGCAGCAATGGTGTTTCAGGGTATTGCTCTTCAAGGTACTCTAAAATTGCTAGAGATTGACCTAATACGCCGTCTTCTGTTTCTAAAGCAGGTAAAAGGCCTTGAGGGTTTTTCTGTAAGTAATCTGTGCTTTGTTGCTCTGATTTTAATAAGTTTACCGGCACCAACTGGTGATCAATATTTTTGAGATTTAATGCGATGCGCACACGATACGCTGCAGATGAGCGAAAATAAGTATAAAGCTTCATAATCTAATTATCCTTGATTGCCATTAAAGTGTTTTTTGATTGTGCGCCAGCAGTCAGTGTAATTAGCTTGACGCTCTTTACCTTCTAATGCGTATTTAGTTGGCGATATTACATAACGTGACTCAAACATAAACGCCAGCGTATTATCGTAGCGTTGTGGTTCTAAGTCCGCGTTTGACGCTTTTTCAAATACATCCGCCTCAGGACCATGCGGCGACATACAGTTATGTAAGCTCATCCCTCCAGGGACAAAACCATGCTCTTTTGCATCATAAACGCCTTCAATTAAACCCATAAACTCACTCATAATATTACGGTGATAATAAGGTGGGCGGAAGGTGTTTTCAGCCACCATCCAACGCGGTGGGAAAATAGCAAAATCGATATTTGCAACGCCTTCAGTGCCTGATGGCGAGGTTAGTACCGTGAAAATTGATGGATCGGGGTGATCAAAGCTAACGGTATTCATGACATTAAAGCGAGCCAAATCGTATTTGTAAGGCGCACTGTTACCTGTCCAAGCAACAACATCAAGAGGAGAATGACCAATATCACAACGAAACATATTGCCATTAAATTTAGCAATCAGTTCAAATTCGCCTTCAATATCTTCAAAAGCCGCTACTGGATAGTGAAAGTCACGGTCATTAGCATAACCGTTGGCACCCACAGGGCCGCGCTCAGCAAGGACATAGGCATTGCCGTAGTTTTCACAAATATAGCCACGCGCAGTGTCGGTTAGTAACATTACTTGAAATTTAATACCACGCGGAATAACGGCAATTTCACCGGCTTTAATAGTTAAATGCCCAAGTTCTGTTTTAAGTAGTAGTTCACCTTGTTGAGGTACAAATAACATTTCGCCATCGGCATTATAAAAAAAGCGCTTGTCCATGGATTTATTGGCGACATAAACATGAATGCCAATACCGGCTTGCCCATTGGCGCTGCCATTTGCAGCCATAGTGATTAAGCCATCAATAAAATCAGTAGGTGCTGCTGGTATATCAATGGGATCCCAACGAAGCATGGTGGGCGGCGTTGGCACTTCAGTAATAGGTGCTGTTCTAATTAAGCCATTGTCTATGGCTGTGTAATCGCCTTGTACAACTGATGGACGAATACGGTACATCCACGTGCGGCGGTTATCGGCGCGCGGAGCGGTAAATGCAGTGGTACTAAATTGCTCTGCGTATAAATCGTATTTTACTTTTTGCGGGCTAAATTGCCCGATCGGTAGGGCACCTGGCAAGGCTTCGGTTTCAAACTCATTACCAAATCCGGTCATATATTCTAATTCGCTGGTCATCACTCGACTCCTTTATGTTTTACTGTAAGATACTCTCAAGTGAGAGTAAATTCAAACATCATGATTTTTGTTACTGTACATATTTATGAACAGCGAAACTGTGATTGTAAATTAAGAGGATATCCTGCTATGGCACTCGATTTAGAGACATTTTTACCCTATCGACTGGCTAACTTAGCGAGCAAAATGAGTGAACAGTTTGCACCTGTGTATCAACAACAAAGTGACTTAACCGTTGCACAGTGGCGTATTTTGTTTAACTTAGCCCAGTTTGGGCAAAGCAACGCAAAAGCATTGTGCGAGCAAGCAGCAATGGACAAGTCCACCGTATCAAGAGCAATAAAGGCATTGATAGATAAAGATTATGTAATGAGTGTAGTAAATCCTGATGATAAACGGGCTGCATTATTAGCACTGAGTGAGCAAGGCTTAAGTTTGTATCAGCAATTAGCACCAGCGGCTTTGGCGTGGGAGAAAAGTTTATTAGAAGTTTTAAGCAACGCTGAGTATCAAACTCTACTTAACTGTTTAGATAAGTTAACGAGTAAATTAGCTGAATAAAACAAAAAGCCCATCAAAAGATGGGCTTTAAAATTACTTTAATTTGTAAAGTTAACTTAGCAAATTAGAAAGTGTAACGAACACCTACACGCATTTCCCAAAGTGAGGCATCACGTTGTACATAAGTACCAACATTGCCTGAGTTGAAACTTTCGTAAACGTAACGACCTTGATCATCACGAGATGTTTTTACTACAGGGTTACCTACGAAGTTTCCTTTTTCAAGTTTACCCCAGTCATCATTTAGGAAGTTTGTTAAATTATCGATAACAAAGTAAGCTTCACCTTTATGGCCTTCCATGAACCCAGGTAGCTCTTGTGTTACTTTGAAGTCGAATTTAATAAACCAAGGTGCATATTCACTGTTACGATCTGTGATACTGCCACGCTTTAAGTTTTCTTCATTAATAAAGGCGTTAAAAGCGTCTAGATCAAAATCGGCGCCATATACAACGTTTGGATCATTAACGTTTGGTACGTATAATAATTGACGGTTTTTATCTGCAAATGACGGTGTCCACAAATTATCTGAGTCGGCAAAGGTGTAGCTATAAGGCATTCCTTTTGATGCTTGACCAAATAAATTGAAGCGTGTTGCATAACCATCAAAGAATTCATGCGCGTAACCTAGTTTCAGAGTAAAGCGATGTGGTACTTCGTAATCTGATGTTGCAATACCTGGGTTGTTAGGATTTATAGTTGCTAAGTTATGGTAATTTGAATCCGCTACTGAACTGGTCATTGGATTGATATCTTTAGCATCGGTATATGAATACGCAAGAGTAAAGTCAATACCATTGTCATAGCGTTTGCTAAGCGCCGTTGAAAGTACTAATGCATCGCCACCATCATCAGCATTGGTTAGCATAAACTCACCTCTACGACCTTCAGGTGCAGTGTAGATAGGACGTCCATCTACTGGCTCATAGCCATTTTGCGCTACCCCTAAATCAGTTAGTACTGCAGCGTCATTTTTACGTGAATAAAGCGCATCGGCAGAGAGCACATAATCGTTATCAGTAGTAAACGTTGCACCTAATGCATATTTCCACTCTGAAGGCATTTTAAAGTTTGGATCAATCACATTTGCAATACTATCACCTAAACGAATGTCGGTATTGGCAACTTCATCGAACATTTCTTGTGGAACGTCATAACCTGGCGTACCGCCATCAAAATTAGTCATTGCAGTATTAAATAGATCAACATTATTACGGCGAGTATAGATATTTGTTACACCGTCATTTGAGTAAGCATTAGATACCCACACATTTGGATTACCACCAGTGTATAGACCAACACCTGCACGCACTTCTAAGGCATCAGTGGCATACCAATTAAAGCCTACACGAGGTTGGATAAGATCCATACCATCTAAGTTTTGTTGGTTTGAAAACCCGTAACGATTAGTAAAGTTTTCGTTAAAATTTGGTACATCACTGCTGTCATAACGGTCATAGCGCAGACCAAAAGTTAAACTGGCATCAATATTGTCGAAGTTATATTCGTCTTGCAAATAAAAAGTATGTTGCTTATAAGAAAACTCTGCTGCAGCATCAGCAGGATTATTAGTACCAGCAGCATTATTATATTCAATTCTTGAAGCTAAACCGTTTTCAAAATCTTCAATTGAATTAAAGCGAAACTCACCTTGTGTTTGCTGTACAAACATATTAAATACATTTAACTTTTCATATTCATAGCCAGCACTAATTGTATGTTTATCAAGGTAGTACTTACCAGCTAACTTAAATGTAGTTGTGTCATATTTAAGTTTATTGGAATGACGCGAATCATCTGGGCCGATGTAAACCGTTGCACCACCTGCAGTCTTGACTTGAAACTCGCCAAAACCCGATGCTGCATCAAGTGATTGCACGCGTGCATCTACTTCAGATTTACCAAAACGAACTTCAGTAGAAAAATCGTCGTTCCAATCTGAATAAAGAGAGCTAACAAAAGAGGTAAATTTGGCGCCTTGTTCATAATAATGGCTATCTAATGATAAACGGCTTGAACCAGTGTCTGATTGAGAAATAGTAAAAGCATCATTGTAATTATAAATGAAATTTGCACGATGGTTATCATTTATAGTCCAGTCAAGTTTAACTAAGATTTTTTCATCTTCAACTGGCATGCTGCCTGGCATAGTGCCTGCGTTGTAGTTATATTTTTCTTGGGCAATACGTTGAATATTCGCAATATCGCCTGCTGTAACACTTGGATCATCACCTTGAGCTGCGCCATAGTTGAATTGCGCGATACCTTCTTGTTTTTCATAAGTTCCGAAGAAGAACAGCTGATCTTTAATTAGTGGTAAGCCTAAGTTAAAACCATAACGTTTATCAGTATAGTTACCGTTATCGGCTTTCACACCTTCAACTTTATCACCTTTATAACTGTCGCTGGTGAAATCAAAGAATACTCCACCATGGATTTCATTACCACCTGATTTAGTTACCGCATTGATGTTACACGCAGTAAACCCGCCGTACTGTACATCAAATGGGGCTAGCTCAACAGCAACCTGATCGATTGAGTCAAATGAAAAAGGGGCACCAATAGTAGGGTAGCCATTTGAACTTAAACCGAAGTTATCGTTCATGCGGATGCCATCAACTGTTAAGCTGTTATATCGAGGATTATTACCCCCACACTGAATTGCACCACGGCTTTCATCAACATAAACGCGTGGATCTGCGCGAACAATATCTCTCAGATCACGGTTAATAGCTGGGGCATTTTCAAGGTCTTCTAGTGTAAATGTTGAAGATGGGCCTGTACCACCGGACATTGCACTAATAGGGCGACCAGTAACAACAATCTGTTCAATATCAGAAGTCGGTTTTAGTTGTACGCTAACAGGGTAATCAGAACCCAGAGTTAGAAAAATATTCTCAACAAGCTGATCTTCATATTTATCTGAGTCAACTATAATGTTGTATGGTCCGCCAACACGAAGGCCGCTAGCACTAAAATAGCCAGCATCATTCACGTAAGTTACCTTAGAAGAGCCGGAAGGTACGTGAATAATAGTCACTTCAGTACCTGCAGCAGGGTTACCGTTAGGGCCAACAATTTGACCTTTGACACCCGATGCAGTTGTATTTGCTACTGCTGCGCCACTTACGCCAACACATGCTGCTATAGCAAGTGATAGAGCTGTTTTGCGAAGTTGAATTTTCATTTTATTTTCCCGTGTAGTTAAATAAACTTTTAATAGCTTTTTTATTTTAATTTTGGATTAAGCGACCGCAAAATACACTTAAGCCAAAATACTTACATAGTGTACCTCATTTGTTTGTTACAAATAAAATACAACTGTAATTTTTTTATTATAAAACACTTTTCGCGTGAACTTTAGCGTTTTATTAATGCTTCAATATTTTACCGTGCAGATAGTAAGTAGTTTTTATGACAAACAGATGAAAAGTGATTTCTTCCATAAAAAAATACTTTAAGCATGTAATAATTTTTGATTATCTAAACCTTTAATTTCTTGTTAGCAGGATCAAATAATGTATTTAACAATCCAGCCAAGCGAATTCCCGCTTGTTGCAAGCGGGTTTTCACTATAGGGGTGTTAGTGAAAATATAGTCGTAGCTAATATTCTCATCTGTTGATTTGTATATTTGTAAAGCAAGGTTATGTGACTCTTCAAGCCAACTTGTTGGGGTACTGCTTAAATACTCGTTAATTAACTCGCTGTTGTTGGTATTTATAAATTGAGCGTATTCAGTAAAAGATAAGTTTTCGTTTTCTACTAACTTGGTGTCCCATAAGCTATGAAGATTGGTTTGTTGGTTAAAGAAAGAAACCTTAATGCGATTACCGCCTCTATCTTCAGCTCTTCCTGCATGAAATGGTTGATGGCTGTCACCCACTAAATGCACCAAAAAACGCAAGCTAAACTGTTTGGCCGCAAGGCTTGATTTATCATCTTTCAACACGCGGATAGAGTAGTGAATGCCTTCTAATATGTTTGTTACTGATTCTTTGTGTTTAGTGTGGTCGTGGTCAAAACTAAAGGTCGCGTTGTCATCAGCATTAATGTAATGCCAACGAGATGATTTTTTTTGCCAAAAATCACCCGGCGCAGAGCGCATTTCATCTGGCCATGTTGAAATTTGTGCTAAAGATTCACCATTAAGATAAGGAATAAGTGCAGCTTTAGTGTTTTCGCTTATGTGCGACTCTGCAATTTTCCCAACGACGCGGTGGCCATTTTGCCCCCAAGCATTACAGTCTGTGCTTGCAAATATTGCACTAATTAATAGTGTTAATGAAAGCGAATATTTTACATTTATCTGCATCGAGGCATCCTAGTAAGTGTGATATCTAATTTGTAAAAGCTTATAAGGTCAATTGTCCTCATTTTTCATCATGATAGAAAGGACTCAATAAAATTCATGCTTTCTTATTTAAAATCAATTATTATCAATACTTTAGGTTTGATAGGTAAAATTACCTATTGTAATAAGTAAATAAAATTGTTCAAATGAGTTATTACTCTATTTTAAATCGGTGTTTTTTGAATATTAAAAAGTTAATGTTGCATAAAACGGCAATTGTTACATTTATGTTTATAGCACTGTTGTTTAGTTGGTTTGCAGGTCACTTAGTTGTGGGTGAAAAAGAAATAGTCTTTCCTGTGATGATAAAAACATCAACGACATGTCAAACAACGACAACAGCTAATCAAAATCAGCTAATAGTATTTACACCCTCAAAGTATGTTGCTCAATTGCTCACTCAAAACCTGTGTGATGATAAAGTTGTGGCAAAACAGTATGGCTCTGTCATTGGCTATTGGGGATATAGAACCGTCGATAGCTTAGAGTTTGTTGGTAAAGGTATTGCAGATTTAATTTTAGCGAAAAATAATATTATGGAAGCGTTTAGAGCCGAGACTACTTACAATTATCAGCCAGTGGTCGGCTTTTCAGATTACACTGCGTTTTTTATATCTTCAAAAGAAAAGCCTCTGATCACTAAACAGTATTTTTTAGACAAAAAAATAGGCCTGCTAGATTATCCAACGAGTCGCTCAGGACACATTTTACCCAAACAAGCCTTTAAAGAGCTAGGCCTAAACATTGCTCAACTAAAAATAACCTATGCCAGCTCACATAATGAATTGCGGGAATTACTGGCGAACGGGCAGGTTGATCTGATTGCCTCTTTTTGGAGAGAAAATGATAGTAAGCGCTTCTCAAAGAATTATATTACGCCCATAAGCAGTAATGTTGCAGGTACTCGTTGGTACTTAAAAATGCAGCATAACAATACCGATTTACTCTGCGCTGTACAATCTCACTTATTGAGTATGTCTAAAGAACAGTCGTTTCAATACTATCAAGATGTTGAGCCATATTGGCAATGTAATAATTACCCCGTTACCTTTATAGGGGAGTCGTAATGAGAAAGCTTGTATCGTCATTAGGTGTTTTTATACTATTCACTGTATTTTCATTCGTGTTTTATATTTCAACAACACATAAACAGCAACAGGTAAATAAGTTACAAATAACCCAAATAGAAAAACAAATCGCTTTAGACTTACCTTTGCTCGATTTATCAAATAAGCTGCTTAAGCACTCGGGTAATAAAGCGGCTTTACAGCATTATATTCAAACAGTAAATGCTCAGATTCAAGGTACGGGTATACAGGTGATTTCGATAGTGCCAAAGCACGAGTTTAACTTATCCTTGAAAGCCGATGAGTTTATTCGAAAACTAAATAGTAATAATAGCGTGGTGTTTATTGTTTTATCTTTAAAGCAAGCATATTTTTCGCCTGATGTAGTGACTATTTATATACTACTTTTTGGTATTAGTGTATTACTTATGTTCATGATGAAGCAGAGTATTACTTATCAAAAAAATAAAAAACTAGGTACTGAGCAAGACTCAATTGCCCCAGAATCAAAATCATTAACACTCGTGATTGATTTAAAAAGTAAAACATTATCCAATAGTTATTATCCTGAGCAACAAGTAGCCTTAGCAAATAAGCCACTATGTTTTTATTTAGCACTTGTTGAATTTTGTACTAATAATCCAGAGGCTAAACTTAACCATAATAAAAATGTGCCCGAGGAGTTGCTAGAACTTGCAAATAAGTACTTTTATCGGTTAGTTGAACTCGGGCATACTATTAGAAAACGGCCAAACTTTAATAACAGTTTAGAAAAAACCTTAAGCGAAATACGTGCGGCGCTAGATGATGTATTAAATGATTGCCCAGAGCAGAAAGAGTTGTATTATCCGCCAAAGGCATTTGGAGAGGGCTCTCGTTCACGGATGCACAGCTATGGCTTAGTAAATGTTAGCCAAGGCAATATAGAAATAATAGGAAAGTAATTTAGTTTTATCGTTTAGGGTGAGTGATTTGTGGGCTGAAATGTTTGATTAACTAGCTTTGTTCTCACATAAAGTTTAATGAAGAGTGTCATTAGCATTTTAATGACACTCTTCGCTGTTCACATTAGATTATTTAGGTGCAAATTCACGAGCATCAACGGGGCTATGTTCAGCAAAAAATCGCTTTAAAGCTTGCGAGTCAGTTTCATCAGTGCTTACAAAACCTGCCATTTGTGTAATTTTTGGATAACTATCGCCACCTGAAGCGTTATATTCATTAATACTCATGCGGTATGTTTTGCTTATATCAAGCGGTTTTCCAGCAATGAACACGTTAGTTACCTGCTCACCTTTCAATTCAAATGCTAAGTTATGATATTGCATGTAAGCCCCAGAGTCGGGTGGAAAACGTGTCACAACGTTTAAATAGGTTAAAATATCACTGCCTTTGAAGTCGATATAGGCGACACGATTTTTGAAAGGTTGTACTTTAAGTATATCTTTATAGCTCACGTCACCTGCATTAATGCTATCGCGAACACCGCCACCACTGATAATGCCAAAATCGGCACCCACGGTGTTCATTTGTGCTTGGATGATGACGCGCGCAAGGTTTGTTTGTTCAAAGCGTACTTTGTTGCGATCTCCCTCAAGTCTGTCATTGACGAAGCCAATTTTACCCTCAATTTGCTTTGCTCCTTTTTGTTGGTACGCCGCTAAAAAGGTTTGCAGTTCTGGATCTGGTTTAATGTAATTTGCTGAAAGTACGGATTTTACGCTCCCGTCTTTTTGTTTTTTATCTACGTATAAATTAACGGGTAATAATTGATAACTGAGCAGTGATAATTGGCCACTTTCTAATTTAAACTCCGCTTTACCCACATACTTACCCCATTCATGGGCTTGCATTATCCAGGTTCCATTTTGCTGATCTGGTTTACAGGCTAAACCCGGTTTAAAGTGCTCATCAGTAACATTTTCAGCAGCCATACACACTGGCTCTTGGGAATGGCCACCAATAATCATATCAAGGGCACTTTTATCTAAGGAGCGAGCTAAGGTGACATCACCCGGGGCATTGATCCCATAATTAGCATCTACATAATGGCCCATATGCGTTACAGCAATGGTAATGTCAGGGTTATATTTTGCTTTTAATGTTTGTGTAAGTGAGGCGGTTATTTCAACCGGATCTTTAAAATCTAAGTGACCAATGTATTGCGGGTTACCAATTTTAGCAGTGTCTGTGGTTGTTAAACCAATAACGGCAATGGTTAAGCCGCCTTTATTAAATATTTTATAGCGCTCAAAAATAGTTTCGTTAGTTTGTTTATCGAAAATATTGGCAGATAAAAGAGGGAAGTTAGCCCATTGCTGTTGTTGTTTTAATACACTTAATGGATTATCAAACTCGTGGTTACCTAATGCCATTGCGTCATAGCCAATTTTCGACATGCCTTTAAAATCGGGCTCAGCAAATTGCAGGTCTGATTCAGGGATGCCGGTATTAATATCGCCACCTGATAATAATAACACCTGATGTCCTTGTGCCTTTGCATCTGCTCTTAGCTGGTCGATTAGGGTTTTACGCGCAGCCATACCATATTCGCCTTTTTCGTTATGCCAAAAGCGACCATGGTTATCATTGGTATGAAGAACTGTTAAATATTGTGCTGCAGGTTTATTGACAGACTCACTGGCACAGCCATATAAACCAAGAAATAAAATGAGAAAAACAAGAGTACGCATAAAATACCTATCGATTAACAAAACTCAGTATAGTAGGCGGCTAGTTTAAACTAGTTCGAGGTTAAAAAAACGCACTTCTTCATGTTTTTTCAGCCAATGAGACTTCACGTTGCTGCTCTACAACCCGTTTTCTGCGTGCGAGCTCATCATGTGCGTATTGAGATTTTTGATGATTTACATCAATCATCCATTTCAAAAAGCTGACGGGAAGCTGGGTGTAAGGTTCACCTTGGTGTAGTCCAAAGTCACAAATAGTCGTGTTGTTAGTCATTATATTTACTCCTATCACTGTGTAGGCTGATAATAACAAAAAAAGAGTGATTGATAAGGGGCTTTTTAAGTACCTTGCTAGGTTTAAAATTTATTAGAAAGAGTAACCGTGATGCACACTAGGGCACTCAGGCAATTAACTACCCATAACATGTTTAAAATTAAAATGTAAACAGTTGTAACTATGGTGTAATCGACTTGCTATGAATTGTAGCGTTAAGTACTTATGTATCGATTTATAAAATGAATAACACTACTCTATGACGCCTAATGACAATAAAAAGTAGGAAAAATAATGAAGAAGCTTATCTTAGCGTCAATTTTAACTGCAGCGAGCTTTTCAAGCGTAGCAACCATAGTCGAAATGCAGACGAGCCAAGGAACGATAGAAATTAACTTGTTTGATCAACAAACACCTAAAACAGTAGAAAACTTCCTAAGTTATGTTGATGATGCCGCCTACAATCAAACGGTTATACATCGCTCTGTTGATAAGTTTGTCATTCAAGGGGGAGGTTTTACTTTTTCTGATGAAATGGATCCCATTACAACCAAGCCTGCGGTAATAAACGAACCTATTTACTCAAATGTAAAAGGCACAATTGCCATGGCAAAGCAGGGCGGCAACGAAAACAGCGCCACTAGCCAATGGTTTTTTAACATGAGTGATAATAGCCAAAACTTAGATTTGCAAAATGGTGGATTTACAGTATTTGGACAAGTCACTGCGCAAAGCCAAGAAACCTTAGATAAAATTGCTGCCTTAGTTCATTTTTCAGAAGTGCCATTAGTTGGTATTACTCAAGCGCAATATTCAGATGAAAATGTGGTTATTAGTAATGAAAACTTAGTATCAATTCAAAGTGTGGTTGTGCTTGATGATGATCCTAATTCAGCACAAAACTTAACACCAAAAGAGAATACATTAATTGATAACGTAGAAGTGACACCACCAAAAACGTCAGACTCTAGTGGTAGTATGGCATGGTTATTAGGTGCACTATTGCTAGTAGCACCTCGCTTAAAACGTACTAAGTAAACTTTAAAAAAATAACGGCGAATTACTAAATTCGCTGTTATTTTTTAGTTTAAAAGTACACCCAGCAATAGCAAAAACCACATTACAAACACAGATAAGCAGCCTAGCAAAAATACTCTAAAACGAGCTCTTAAATGATTACTACCAAGGTGAATGAGGCTATGAATAATGCGTGTCGCTACAAATATACACGCCAATACTGCAATAGAGACACTCGCCATATTAAGCTGTAAAGCAAGCAAACAACCCGCATAAAAAAGCACAGGTATTTCAAATTGATTGCTAAAATTACGATCCGCTACTCTCACATGATCGCCTGCATTATCGAGGCGCATAGCAGCAAAGTCGCTTAACTGTATGTGTTTATTTTTAGCCGCTGCAAAACGACGTTTTCCCATAATCACCATAACAACTAATGAAAGTGTTACCTGCACAAACATGGCTATTATTATTATCTTTTCCATAACTTACCTTATTATTTATATTAACTATTCACAATGTGTTACACAATTAAGTACTAATTAGTAGCATAGTATTGATTGATAATGGTAGTTTATAAGTGATTTAGTCTTTTTATAACACTAAGCCCGTATTTAACAGCAATGGATATAACTAAAATGAAACACATCATCGGCTTAAGTGCAATTGCACTAGCAATATTAAGCGGTTGTTCGAATACCGCCACACTTACTCAATCATCACAAACATCACTTTTATCACCAGCGCTTGTTGTAAGCCCTAACGATAATCGTGAATACAAAACACTAACACTTGCCAATGATATTGAAGTGATTTTAGTTTCTGATCCAAGCGCAGAAAAATCAGCTGCTTCATTGAGTGTCGGTGTCGGCCTACTGCACGACCCAATGAGCCAGCAAGGTATGGCGCATTATTTAGAACATATGTTGTTTTTAGGCACTGAGCGCTACCCTGACACTAAAGGGTACTCCGATTTTATGACTAAAAACGGCGGAGCGCATAATGCCTATACGTGGCTCGATATTACAAACTACATGTTTAAAATTAATAACGATGCGTTTGATGAAGGCTTAGACCGCTTTTCAGACTTTTTTAAAGCCCCTAAGCTTTACCCAGAATACACAGAAAAAGAAAAAAATGCAGTAAATGCTGAATGGTCAATGCGTCGTGAAATGGACTTTTTTGGCCAATTTAAACTTGCACGTAAAATGATGGGTGAACACCCAGCTAATCGATTCTTAATTGGTAACCTTGAAACGTTAGGCGATAAAGCTGATAGTTCATTACACAAAGAAACTGTTGATTTTTATAATAAATATTATTCATCAAATATTATGAAAGTGGCGTTAATTTCTAATTTACCACTTGAAGAAATGCAGAAAAAAGCAGAAAAATACTTCGCTGATATTAAAAATAAAAATATTGAAAAGCCAAAAGTATCAGCCAAGCTAAATTTTGATAATGCCGGTGGTAAACGTGTTTTTTACTCGCCAAACGAAGACGTTAAACAATTACAGCTCGACTTTACAATCACTAATAATCAAACTGAATTTGCAGTAAAACCTAATCGTTTTGTTGCCTATTTACTTAGCAATGAAATGCCAGGTAGCCCAGCACAAATATTACGTGATAAAGGCTGGGTATCTCAGTTATCAGCCTCTGCCTCTCCAAATCAATATGGCAACTACGGTTCTTTGAACGTGAATATAGAGCTGACTGATGAGGGTATGAAAAACCGCGAATCAATTGTCGCGACAATCATGCAATATATTGATTTAATTAAACGTGAGGGCGTTAATAGTAAGTACTTTAATGAAATTCGCACCTCTTTAAATAATCAGTTTAAATTTTTAGAAAAGGGCGATGAGTTTAACTATGTCAGTGCGTTGACTCAAAGCATGCAAGATTACCCGTTAAATCATGCGATAAACGCACCATACTACTACGCTAAGTTTGATGCTGATGCGGTTAATAATGTACTAAAACAACTTAACGCAGATACCTTACGTGTTTGGTATATTTCTCAACAGGAAGATACAGATTCTGAGCTGCATTTTTACGATGGCAAATATAAAATTAACGATATTAGTGATGCAGAAATTGCCAGCTGGGAAAAACCAAGTGAATTTAATTTAGCCTTACCAAGTGTTAACAACTTACTGCCAGAGAGTTTTGCAATTAAAACGCAGGCTTTTAAAGAGCAAAAACACCCAGAACTTAGCTATGATAAAAACGGTGTAAAAATCTGGCGCCAAGCAAGCCAGCAGTTTGCAGAGCAACCCAAAGGTTTAGTTGAGGTGTATATCAACACACAAACAGGGTTGCGTGATATTAACTCAACCGTCCTTTATTCTGTGTGGGCAGATTTATATAACACTCAATTAAGTCAGCTACGAACCGAAGCGGCTATTGCCGGTATGAATGTTAATTTAAGCTCAAGCAATGGCTTAGTTTTATCATTAAGTGGTTTTACTGATAAACAAGATACCTTACTTAAACAAGCGTTAGCTGGATTTGACGATAAAATTTCAGCGCAAGCATTTAATCAAGCGATTGACCGTTATCAACGTGATTTACTCAATCAGCAAAAACAGTTCCCGTATGCACAAGCGTTTAGTGAATATTCAAAACTGACTCGAACCGGTAGTTTTGATACTGACGCGCTTATTAAGGCAGCTCAATCACTGACGCTCGCTGATTTACAAGCATTAAAGCAAAGCACATTAGCGAATAATAACTTACGCGTATTTAGCTATGGCAACTATAACCAAAAAGATATTGATGCCATTGCTGCTGAGTTAACGGCTATTTTACCAAATAATCATACAAAATCTGAGTTTGCTCGCAGTAAAGCTTGGTTACCACAACAAGGTGAAGCGCGCGTATTACACAAAGATATTGATGTAGCCGATGTAGCCGTTGTCGATATGACCATTCACCCAACGCCAGGTTATAAACAAAAAGCGCAGGCGGCGGTTTTACAAGGGCACTTTAGAACAATCGCGTTTGACAAAATGCGTACCGAAGAACAACTAGCTTATGCGGTAGGGGCATTAGCGCGTCCTATTGAGGATTACTCTGGTATTGGTTTGTTTATTCAAACGCCGGTCAAAGGGCCAAAAGAAATTCAAGTACGCTTTGATAAGTTCAAAAAAGAGTACGCTTCTGAGCTTAATGCTATGAGTGAAGAAACATTTGCACAGCTTAAAAATGCAACGTTGGTTTCGTTAAAAGAACAGCCAAAGAATTTAAGCGACGAAATGAGCCCATTGATTAACGATTGGTACCGTGAAAACTTTGATTTTGATTCAAAACAAAAGCTAATTGCAGAAGTAGAAAAGGTCACCCTTGCTGATATTAAAGACTACTACCAGCAAACTATGTTAAATCCACAAGCAGCCCGCTTAAATGTGCAATTACGTGGCAGTAAGTTTAGTGATAGCGAGTTTGCTGATTTGCCAAACCAAACTAAAGTGACGAGTTTAGATGCTTACTACAGCGATATAAAATTGCAAAAGTAAGTTGAAATTACTCAAAAACCAAACAAAACCCAGCCATTGTTGACTGGGTTTTGTTTTAACGGCGTTAATTATGGTTTTAGTAAAATGGCTACCATTGCCATGTTAGGCCATAAGTAAAAAGCCAATTATGGCAAAGCCTGCAGCAATTAAGGTATAAGGTAATTGCGTTACAGCATGACTGATCAAATTACAGCCAGAGCCTTGTGCTGCTAGTACGGTTGAATCAGAGTAAAAACAGGCTTGGCTACCAAATGAAGACGCTGAAAGTAATGCGCCAATCACCAATGGAATATTTGCATCAACCGCCGTCGCAAGGGGCATGACAATAGGAATTGAAACCGCAAAAATCCCCCAACTTGAACCCGTAGCAAACGCTAATATCGACATCGCAATAAATACCACCGCAGGTAAATAGCCAGCGGTCATATACGGGCTTAAGCTGCCAATCACAAATTGTGGTAAGCCAATTAAGTCGCATACATCTTTAAAAATAAAGGCGGCAATCACGGTTCCAATTGCGGGGATCATACTTTTAAAACCATCCAGCATACGCTCAATCATTTCGCTAAAGCTCATTAATTTTTGTAACGCATAAAATGGCAAAGTGACAGCCATTGTCGCTAATAGACCTTTGTACACATCTATTTCAAAATATACGGTAAATGCGACTAATAAAATAATCGGCAACAAAAAGTTATATAACTTACCTTTAGGATCCGCATCTTCAAAGTGTTCCTCCGCTGCTTTTACTGCATATTCATCGGCGGTTTGTACTTGAGTATAAATCGCAGGCTCTAAAGTAGGAGCGTGAGTTAGCGCCTGTTGCTCGGCTTTTTTCATGGGGCCAAAAGTAGGGATCACGCCGGCAATAACCAGCACCACAGTCAACACCGCAAACCAGGCATAAAACATGTACGGAATGGCTTGAATATAAACGGCAATGCCTTTGCCTTCTTCTGCAATGCCGTTATCCACTAACAGGCCACCAAAAAATACAGCCCACGTTGACAAAGGGACGAGTACACAAATAGGCGCTGCCGTTGAATCAACAACGTAAGCGAGCATTTCACGACTCACTTTAAATTTGTCGGTGATCCGCTTCATGGTTTCACCCACGGTAAGCGCGTTTAAATAATCGTCAATAAATATCACGACACCCAAACAAAAGGTCATAAATAAGGAGGATCGTTTACCTCGGGTGTACTTTAAAGCCAAACTACCAAACGCAGAAGCCCCTCCAGTGCGCACTAATAAGGCAATAAGCGCACCAAAGCCGCCACACACAAGTATTAACCAACCAATGGTTTCATCAGTCATTACTTTGAGTGATGTGCTGGCAAAATTTGAGAGAACTTTGCTAGGGTCAGCTAAAACAAGGCCAACTAATGCACCAATCAGTAACGATAAAATAGGGCGGCGTAAAACAACAGCCAATACAACCACTACCGCAGGCGGCAGTAGAGTTAACGCAGAAGGTTCAAGCATTTATAAGATCACAAAATTAAAAGCAGATTTAAAAAGTAAACTGCTTATACAAAAACAAAGAAGATGATAAGTTTGTTGTTAAATCATTTTCCAAGTCACTGCTTTTGCACGCGTGGAGGGCACTTAAAAAATTATGTTAAATTAATAGTTTTAGTGAAACGCGTTGGCTTTGGCGCCAGACGGCGCAAGGAATGCATGCCGCTATTGTTGTGCCTTTAAAAACATCGGCGCAAAAATAATCTTCTTTTTTATTTCAGTCAATAAAAAAATATCGGGTCGTTAAAAATTTATCAGGAGTTATTTTGAATATTGCTTTTACAACAGAGCGTTTATACATACGCTTCGCACAAATAGCAGACGCGGCGGAGTTACTTAAGTTGGTTAATCAGGCTAATTTCACTAAATACATTGGTGATAAAGGTATTTATACCTTAGACGACGCTAAAAAATACATCAAAGACAGTTTTATATCTGCCCATAAGCAGCATGGCTTTGGGCCTTATATAATCGCATTACATGATGAAACACTAGTTGGTATTGTTGGGTTTTATCAGCGAGCTGTTCTGCAATATCCCGATTTTGGGTTTGCGCTAAAAGACGGTTTTGAAAAAAGGGCTATATTTTTGAAGCGGCAAATACCTTGATAAGCCATAGAAAAAACTTGGGGATTAAACAAGTTACGGCGATCACCCGCAATGATAACCGTGCATCAAAAAATGTATTACAAAAGCTCGGTTTTAAAACCCAAGGTCAAGTGATTATAGAGAACACTAACATTGCGGTAGATGTATATTTACTTAATACAGAGCGAAATTAAATTCGCGCTTTTTCAATTTCTTTTGCCGCAAGGATGTTGATTTGTTGCCACATTTTTTCAAGAGTCGCCACCAATGAATCATAGCCATCATCATCAATTGGCAAAACAGATGAGAAATTATGGATGCTTATTAAACGCCTACCCGATTCTGGGTGAGTGTAGTATAAACGCCATAGCCCTGAAATATCTGCATTACCTTGCAGATCACCGTTAAAGTGGTGTAGTTCGTATTCTAATTCGTAAAATTTTTGTTGCTGTTGGTCAGTAATAACGGGTAAGCCTTTAATAACCATCCAGTTTGTCATGGTATTAAATAATGTTTGCTGCGCGCTGGCACTGAGCATAACATCTGGCGACTCGCCCCATAGATGATAATTAGCAGCATGGATTTGATTACTATCTACTTTCATCGCAATACCCCGGTTATTCAATGCGCCTCTTAAGGTGACTGTTTGCACGCGCAGTTGTGCCTGTGTATCTTGCACATTTCGCGAAGAGTCATTAATGGGCTGCTCAAATTGGTAATACTGAATTGTTGTTTGAATAGCAGAGCTGCAACCACTGATAAAGATCACACCCGTTAAAAGTAAAAATAGTGCTTTCATTATTGCTTCCTCGGTTGTGGATCGTTAGGTAGTGATTTGTCAAAAATGAGCATATTAGGTTGCTCGTTTAAGCCACGGGTAAGAGGCTGAAACTCTTCTGTTAAACGCTTAATTTGTAGCAGTGTTTGCTCAAGTTGATAGTGCATTTGAGAGCCTGCTTGATAGCTTGCCATGGTTTTGTCAAACTGGCGCATGGTTATTTCAAATTGTTCCATACTTTTAGTTATTTTTTCGAGATTACGATTAAAGTCGCCCGGTAAATTTTGTGTATCGGGCTTATTTAATAACGTGCGCATCTCACTTGCCAGAGCTTGATACTCGCTAAACGTAGTTTGCATTTTGGCTAAACTGTCTTCAATTTTTAAATTATTCACTTTATTAAGTACATCCGATACTTGATCGGCAAGCACGGTTATCCCGCTCGATACACTAGGAAATACATCATATTGAGCAAGCTTTTTAAGCTCGCTTTTAGGGGGGTCGGTATAAAAGTCAAAATCAACATAAACTGCACCGGTTAGCAAATTACCCGGTTTAAGTGACGCTCTCATGCCATTTTTTATCCACTCGATTATGCTTGATTTCCAATACTCTTTAGCTAAGGCGTTGTTGTGGTATAAACGTCCATATTCCACTTTGATCAATACAGGGACAGCGGTACTTTTAGCGCGAAAATGAGCCGGTTTTCCATCTATAATTACATTGGCGGGCGCTTCAACCACTGTGCCGACGCGTGTACCTCTATACTCTACTGGCGCACCAACACGGAGTCCTCTAATCGATTGTTCAAATTCGATAAGGTAATAATCAAAGTCATAAAAGCGCTCTTCTAGAGCTTGATTGTAACTTTGACTTAAAGAAAAGCTATGACCGTCTTTTGCCAAATCGCCGGGAGCTTGCTGGTCAGGTAAACCGACAGAAATACCACCTTTTAATAACTTGCTCAGTGAACCGGTGTTAATATTTATGCCATCAGCAGAAAGATCTATTTCTATTCCTGAGTTAACCCAAAAAATAGAGTTTAAGGTGATCAAGTTCTCGTAGGGAGCTTTAATAAAAATACCGTATTGCATTGCTTGGTTTTTCCAATCAAAGGTGGCGGTTTCTATTTGGCCTATTTTATAGTTTTTAAAAAATATGCCAGTACTCACATCGAGTACTTCTGCATTGTAACTGAGCAACTTAAAGCGTCCACCTTGTACATCTTTGCCTATTAATGCAGGCTCTTCTTGAAGTTTAAACTGCTTCTTTAATTGTTTGCTCTCGCCTGGTGAAAACTCTAAATAAACCCCTGAAAGTAAAGTACTCATACCAGTAATGCCGGTTTCATCTATGCGAGGTTTTACAACCCAAATGCTGGCATCTTCGGTAAGTAAATTATCGTAATTTTTATCTATTTGTGCCCGAGCTATTACGCTGTCTTGACTGTTGGAGAGGCGTACGTGATCTATTTGACCTATTTTTACACTACGCACTTTAATTTCTGTTTTACCAGCAATAATGCCCTCGGCTTTGGGCATAGTGATGTAGATTGTTTGCCCTTTATTTAATTGATACTGATAAAGCATCCAAACACCAACAAATAAGGCAACCACAGGAATAATCCAAATTGCAGAAATACTTGATTTTTGTGCTACGTTAGCTGTTTTAGTCATGCTTTATTCTCTGCGTTATTATTTTTGGTGAGTCCCACAGTAGGCGAGGGTCAAATGCGTGTGCCGCCATCATTTGGCATAATACCATAACGGTAAAAAAGACGATGCCCAAACCGGGTGTAACCGACATTAAGTTTCCTAGCTGCACCAGTGCAACTAATATAGCCACAACAAACACATCAATCATAGACCATTTACCTATAAATTCAGTAAGTTGATACACTTTTGTGTAACCTTTTGTATGCAGGTTGGCGGGTTTTGTAACCATAAAGCACAAAAAGCTCAAAATAAGCGCTTTGGCTAACGGTACCACTACACTGGCAAAAAATATAATAATTGCAATAGGATACGAGCCGCTACTCCATAACGTAATAACACCTGAAATAAGGGTTGCAGGTGTTTCATCCCCTAGGCTGATGGTGTACATAATGGGCAGTAAATTCGCAGGAATATAACAAATCAGAGAAGTAACTAACCATGCAGCCGCTTTTTGTACGCTGTTGGGGTTTCTTAAATACGTTTTACTGTGGCAACGAGGACAGATTGATTCAAAGCTCAGCTGATGGCAAATATGGCAGGCTTTTATATTCTCATCAATAGCCCGCTCAGCGTTTGAAGTATTTTGAAGTGTAGTGGCAGGGCTTACTTGTGACCACAGCCTAGCACGATTTAACCGTGTTAATGCACTAACATAAAAAATAACAAATCCCACATAGGCAAAAAAACTGATACCAAAGCTAACTTCAGCCAATGACATTATTTTTACCATGCTAACTAAAACACCAATCAGAAATATTTCTGACATGATCCAAGGCTCTAGCGTTAAAGTGAATTTTAATAGTCTTCTTGCAACTGCTTGCGGCAGTGCTTTGAGTGCGCCTAAATGCAAAGGGATCAAAATAATCAGCAAACTCATAGGCAGAATAATAATGCTGATATCAATAAATAGGCCAAGTAGGTCACTATCATAATTAAATAAAATACGAGCAGCGTCAGGTAGGGTAATCGTTTGGGTAATACCGTTGCTACTAAAAGAAATAAATGGATAAAACATACTGCTGAGCAACATCAGCAGTGCGCTGAGGCTCAGGGCGACTATTTCGATGTCATTATTAACATTAATACCGCGAATCTTATAGTTGCAGCGAGGGCACAGTGCGACTTGCTTTGCATCAATGTCGGGAATATCAATGATAAGATCACAGCTTGGGCAGGCAGTTTGCAAAATGTTAGCTTATAGTTAATTCAATAATTTAAATATTGCTATAATTAATAGCTAAATACAAACACTGCGGCTAAATTACTAACAATATAATAAGAAAAGTAACCCCAACAACTGAAAATTAAAACGGATTAGATGATAGTGTGAAAGTGCTATTTTTATTAGCCTTAGTGTGTTTATGTGGCGATAGCTTGGCATTTGTTAAAGGTATTAATCAGCAACGAGTTATTATTGCGGCTAACCCTACTGTTGCGCCTTATGTAATAAGTGAAAATGATTCAGGTATTCAGCTCGAGATTGTAAAGGCAGCACTTAACAATCTAGACATAAATGAGGTTTATGTACATTACATGTCAAATCAGCGTGCAGATGCTTTATTGAACCAAGGCCATGTTGATATTGCATTAAATTACTCGGGTATTTTAATTGCTGGCATATATCGAAGCCAATCGGTTGTTAGTTATGAGAATGTGGTGGTGAGTCTTAAAAAGAGTAACTTCACTATTAATAGCATTTAGGATCTGGCGACTAAAAGTGTTTTAGCATTTCAAAATGCGCCTGCTTATTTACCCAAAGAATTTGGTCATAACTTGGAAAACTTGAGAGGCTATAAAGAAGTATTCAATCAACAAGCGCAGATACACCATTTAATGGCATGGTGGGTTGATACGATTATTCTCGATAGGCGTATATTTCTTCACTACTTAAAGGAATATCAAAAAACTAATGCCACTAAATATTTTGTTATTCATGCTATTTTTCCACCTGCGGCAAGGCCTGCGTATTTTAACAATGATTTGCTGAGACAGCAGTTTGACAAAGGCTTAGCAAATATAATTCAAAGCGGTGAATATCGCACCATAATGCTTAACTTAGATAAGCAATATACCCAGCGCGACTTCACTCGTTTTTAATTAATCAAATAAGGCAACCGTTTGACGGGTGAGTGCAATAAGCTCACCCGATTGCGACCAAATACAGCCATCTTCTAAGCCGTAGCCATCTTTTGAATGATGAGTGATTGCTTCAAAACCCAACCATTCACCTGGCACTAAATTAGGCGCTTGTACAAATTCTAAATACCACGACATGCTACTAGCCGGTGCAGGTTGCTTAAACATTTGTAGTAATGTTGGCGGCCATGCGTCAGTAAGAGCAATAACATGAGCTTCTGTAATTTCTTCAGGCGTGTGTTTAAATCGCATCCAACCACCAAGGTGAGAGGTTTGCGCACTACTAAACGGCATGGCACCTTGCTGTGGGCATAAATCAACATGCTGAAAAAATTCTGGCATTTTCCCAGGTACAAAGCCTAAACAATGGCCTTCGTTTACAGGGTGTAAGGTTAACGACTTTGATACCGGCACATTAATTGATGAGTTACGATTTTTGGCAAAACAGGCCTGCACGATGACACATACCGCATCATCTTGAATCGCTTTGGCGAGCACTTGGGTACTGCTTTTCCCTTCACGTAATATTTCTACCGATAATGAAAACGGTTTTTCAGCTAATAATGGCCCTACAAAGTTTGTACTTAAAGAAAGCAGTCTTCTTGATGAATCAACTTTATTGCGCATTGCTTGATAAAGTAGCGCAGCAGAGAGGCCACCAAAAGCAGTACGACCTTGGCACCAGTTAGCAGGAAACTGCATGGTATTGGTTAACGGGTCAGTTTCCTGACTCGCTTGGGCTGCTTGTTTTAATAATTGTTCAAAGTGCACAAATAATGTCCTTTTGCTGTTGTTTGCTAAATTTATATCACACCCAAACTCATCAGACCAGACAATAAATAAGCTCCCAAATTACAAAAAATGAGCAATCCCTACTCTTTTTAGGGTTATTTAGTAAATAAATTAAAAAAAATGCGTTTTTTTTCATTTTTACAGTTGAATTAAGTTTGTGACACCCCTATTAACTAGTCATCGAATGTATTAACGAATTTAGAAGTTGGAGAAGATTCATGGGTAGAATTATTGGAATCGATTTAGGTACTACTAACTCTTGTGTTGCAGTACTTGATGGTGACAAAGCACGTGTTATTGAAAACGCGGAAGGCGATCGCACAACCCCGTCTATTATTGCTTATACGCAAGACGGTGAAACGTTAGTAGGTCAACCTGCAAAACGTCAAGCGGTAACTAACCCAACAAACACGTTATTTGCAATCAAACGTTTAATTGGTCGTCGCTTTGAAGACGAAGAAGTACAACGTGATATCGGCATCATGCCTTTCAAAATTATCAAAGCAGATAATGGCGATGCATGGGTAGAAGCAGGCGGTGAAAAACGCGCTGCACCACAAATTTCTGCTGAAGTACTGAAAAAAATGAAGAAAACGGCTGAAGACTTCTTAGGTGAAGAAGTAACTGAAGCGGTAATCACAGTACCGGCATACTTTAACGATTCACAACGTCAAGCTACAAAAGATGCGGGCCGTATTGCGGGTCTTGAAGTAAAACGTATCATTAATGAGCCAACAGCTGCAGCACTTGCATACGGTATGGATAAAAACCGTGGCGAAAACGTAGTAGCGGTATATGACTTGGGTGGTGGTACTTTCGATTTATCAATTATTGAAATTGATGAAGTTGAAGGCGAGCACACATTTGAAGTTCTAGCGACTAACGGTGACACCCACTTAGGTGGTGAAGATTTCGACAACCGTGTTATCAACTACCTAGTAGCTGAATTTAAGAAAGATCAAGGTATCGATTTACAAACTGACCCACTTGCTATGCAACGTGTTAAAGAAGCAGCAGAGAAAGCAAAAATTGAGCTTTCATCAGCACAATCTACAGAAGTTAACCTTCCGTATGTAACCGCTGATGCGTCTGGTCCTAAGCATATGAACGTGAAATTAACACGTGCTAAGCTTGAGTCATTAGTTGAAGACTTAGTGACTAAGTCAATTGAACCGCTTAAGCGTGCACTTGCTGATGCAGACCTATCTGTGAACGATATCAACGATATCATTCTAGTGGGTGGTCAAACGCGTATGCCACTTGTTCAAAAAACAGTAGCAGAGTTCTTCGGTAAAGAGCCACGTAAAGATGTTAACCCTGATGAAGCTGTTGCAGTAGGTGCAGCGATTCAAGGTGGTGTACTTGCAGGCGACGTGAAAGACGTACTATTACTAGACGTATCACCATTATCTCTAGGTATTGAGACGATGGGTTCAGTAATGACAGCACTGATTGAGAAAAACACCACGATTCCTACTAAGAAATCGCAAACGTTCTCAACAGCAGAAGATAACCAATCTGCGGTAACCATTCATGTGTTACAAGGTGAGCGTAAACGTTCTAGCGATAACAAATCGCTAGGTCAATTTAACCTAGAAGGTATTCGCCCTGCACAACGTGGTACACCACAAATCGAAGTAACATTCGATGTGGATGCGGATGGTATCTTACATGTATCTGCTAAAGATAAAGACACAGGTAAAGAGCAAAAAATCACCATTCAAGCGTCTTCAGGTTTAAGTGACGAAGAAGTTGAAAAAATGGTTCGCGATGCAGAAGCACATGCTGAAGACGATAAAAAGTTTGAAGAGCTAGTGGCTGCACGTAACCAAGCTGATGCACTTGTTCACGGTACACGTAAGCAAATTGAAGAAGCGGGTGATGCTCTGCCAAGCGAAGACAAAGACGCGATTGAAGCGGCTGTTGTTGACCTTGAAGGTGCTATTAAGAGCGACGACAAAGCAGAAATTGAAGCTAAAACACAAGCACTTGCTGAAAAGTCTCAAAAACTAATGGAAATCGCCCAAGCTAAAGCACAACAAGCAGGTGGTGATGCCGGTGCAGAGCAACAACAGTCTGCTAAGCAAGACGACGATGTTGTTGATGCAGAGTTCGAAGAAGTTAAAGACGACAAGTAATTGTTACTAACGCTTCTCGCTAACCGAAAACACCATGACTACATTGTGTGTTTAAGTTAGGATGAACACCTGAGGCGCGTAGGCTAAAGCTTAACGCGCCTTTTGCATGTAAGAGATGCAAGTAAAGTGCTTTAAAAATTCAATGATAAATCGATATGATTTATCGGTTTGTCCAGCAGCTAGCGCTGCACATAGAAAAGAGTAGTGTGATAGATATGTCAAAACGCGATTATTACGAAGTCCTCGGCGTAAGCAAAGATGCGAGTGAGCGAGACATAAAAAAAGCGTATAAACGCTTAGCGATGAAATATCATCCCGATCGTACCGCCGGTGATAAAGACCTTGAAACCAAGTTTAAGGAAGTAAAGGATGCTTATGAAGTGTTAACTGACTCGCAAAAACGTCAAATGTATGACCAATACGGCCATGCTGCCTTCGAACAAGGTGGTGGCGGTGGTCACGGTGGCTTTGGTGGCGGCCAAGGTGACTTTGGTGATATTTTTGGTGACGTATTTGGTGATATTTTTGGTGGCGGCGGTGGCCGACGCCAATCTCGCCAGCAACGTGGTTCCGATTTACGTTACAACATGGACTTAAGCTTAGAAGAAGCGGTTCGTGGTAAAGACGTTGAAATTAAAGTACCGACTTGGGTTAGTTGTGAACCATGCGATGGCAGCGGTGCTAAAGCGGGTTCTAAGCCAAAAACATGTACAACCTGTCACGGTGCAGGCCAAGTACAAATGCGCCAAGGCTTTTTTGCTGTACAACAAACATGTCCAACATGTCATGGACAAGGTCAAATTATTTCAGATCCTTGTAATAAATGTCATGGTCAAGGCCGCGTAGAAAAAACTAAAACGCTATCGGTTAAAATCCCGGCAGGCGTAGATACTGGCGATCGTATTCGCTTATCAGGTGAAGGCGAAGCAGGCATGCATGGTGCACCAGCAGGTGACTTGTATGTGCAAGTATCTGTTCGTGAACACAAAATATTTGTTCGTGAAGCTAATAATTTATATTGTGAAGTACCAATAAGCTTTACCACCGCAGGCCTTGGCGGTGAAATTGAAGTGCCAACGCTTGATGGGCGTGCAAAGCTTAAAATACCGTCAGAAACACAAACGGGCAAAATGTTCCGTATGCGTGGCAAAGGTGTTAAGTCAGTACGCAGTGGCGCTCAAGGCGATTTAATTTGTAAGGTTGTGATTGAAACGCCAGTTAATTTAAACGAGCGTCAACGTGACTTACTTAAAGAATTAGATGAAAGTATGGGCAAAGACAGCTCAAAAAACCGCCCTAAAGAGCAAGGCTTTTTTGATGGGGTTAAAAAGTTTTTTGATGACTTAACTAAGTAATTAGTCGGATCAATAGACCCTAATAAAAACGGCGCTTTTTTAGCGCCGTTTTTTTATGTTTAATGTGCTAAATTATTAGGGAAATTTATTTTGGACTTTATCAGATGACCCCCGCTATAGAGCAGCTAAAAAAAAGCGATATTAAGTTTGACATACTCAGTTACGAGCACGATATAAACAATACTAATTACGGCCTTGAAGCAGTTGAAAAGCTTAATCTTAACAGCGCCCAAGTATTTAAAACCTTAGTGCTTGAAACCTCAGAGCAACAGCTTATTGTAGCGGTGACTCCCGTCACTCAGCAGGCTAATTTTAAACAGCTTGCGAAGCTTTGTGCAGTAAAAAAAGTGATGATGGCAGACCCACAAAAAGTGCAGGCGAGTACCGGTTATATTTTGGGAGGAGTAAGCCCCCTTGGCCAAAAAAAACGGCTAAAAACATACATACACTCCAGTGCGTTAGATTTTGAAATGATATATGTTAGTGCCGGAAAACGAGGGTTAGAAGTAACACTAAGTGCAAAAAGCTTAGCACATATAACTCAAGCTTCGTTTGCAGTTTTTTAAACTTTTGTTTAGCTAAAATAAGGGGATATAAGTATCCATCTGATTACTTGCGGCAATAGGTATTGTTAACTAATGTTGTTACTACACATAACATGTTTTTGTTAATACCTTTTAGATTGACGTGTCGCCTTTGCTTTGTTTTAATGAAAATTTGCTCACAGCTATTTTGGTAAAACATACGCATGAAAATACTTGTTGTTGATGATATGCCGTTAATGCGTCATGTATTAATTAATATGTTAAGGCAGTTAAATTATAAAGATATTGTTGAAGCCACAGATGGGCTTCAAGCATTAAACATACTGCAAAATCAAATGTTTGATTTGGTTATAACAGATCTTCATATGCCTAAAATGGATGGCATTACTTTACTTGATAATATTAGAAAAGATGCCGAGCTGAAAAACCTTCCTGTACTTATGGTGACCTGTGAAGATAGTTCTTCGACTGTCAAAAAAGCGATTAATGCTAAAGTGTCAGGGTTTATCGTAAAGCCTTTTAATATGAATGTGTTATCAGCTCAATTAACCCGTTTATCGATAAAAGCCTAAAGCGAATCGTTTATAAAGTAGAGTTATCTACCGACTGTTTAAAAAATATATTAGCGCAACAGCCGTCCATTATTTTCTACCGGAAATGTGATAGCATTATGCTATTAACTAATCGTAAAGTAATTATTGAGGAAGTATGGCTAAGCCCAATAAAAAAGGGCCTACAAAAACGGTCGATATATTTTGTTCTGCGTGTAAGGCACCGTTATTCAAATACCGTAAAGGTGGCAAAGGTGCTTTAGTAAAATGTTTTATAGAAAGAATAACCCAAGATCACACCCATACTGAATGCGTATGCCCAGGCTGTGAACGACCTTTTGCCCGCACCACAATCATAAGAGGGACCCCCGCCTATAAAATGATTGGTGGTAAAGTTACTTTTAAATAAACGTTTTGTTTATAGTCTAAAGTAGTGAGGGGCGGACATAAGCCCTTGTTTGCTTTTATTTCACTGGTAAACTTCGCTGGTTTTGCTGTTTCAATGATTGAAAAAAAACCTCCCCATGGATTGGGCCAGTCAGTTGGGTTTTAAAATGGAAAAGGATAGACGTGTGATCGCACTTTTATTTGATATTGTTGGTATGAGTGGTACTTTTTTAGTGGTTGGTTCATTTTTTTTGCTGCAACTAAATAAAGTTTCACCTAAAAGTTTAACGTATAACTTAATGAATTTAAGTGGCGCTATTTTGTTACTTATTAGCCTTTGTTATAACTTTAACTTAGCAAGCTTTGTGATTGAAATATTTTGGATTGCAGCCTCATTAATTGGCTTATACAAATATTTTAAAGACAAACCTGTCGTTGCAAAAGCGTAAATTAAGCTAAAAAAGCACACCTTAAAAGGTGATTAAACCGTGGAATGTAATATTTCACGGTTTTTTAGTTTCAGTACAATTGTTAACAAAAAGTTTCTTCTGCAAAGGGGGATAACTCGTTACAATATTGGCTATTACTTATTATTGGCATCATAGTTGTCATAGGCGTTTATGTTCTCCATCCCCAAAAAAATTATTTTTGCCTGTATATTGTTAGTACTATTATTGGTGGTCACCTTTTCGTTTGGTCGTGCTTATGATTTAGGGCAAGCCAAAATTCAAGCTGATCAACAAGTCATCCAATTAAATAATTATATCGATAACGAACTCGCTCGATTTGCGGCTATCCCTCAGCTGCTAACTGAAAATAACGTATTGATTCGTTTTACTAATAATGAATCACAACACTTTAATGCAATTAACAATTACGTTGCTGATATTCAACAAGCCAGTGGTGCCTCAGATGTATACATACTAGATACTCATGGCGATGTTATTGCCAGTAGTAACTGGCAAACCGACTATACATTTTTAGGTAGTAACTTTGCATTTAGACCTTATTTTAAACAAGCGTTTGCCGGTGAAAAGGTCGCATACTTTGCACTTGGTCAGCGCTCAAAAGAGCGCGGAATTTATTTTTCCCAAGCTATTTACCTAGATGGAAAAGCCATTGGCGTGGTGGCGCTTAAAATTAATGTCGCTAAATTTGAAAACGATCGTTCGCTTTTAAATACCTCAAAAGGAAGCCATTTTTATTTGCAACTTGCCGATAATATTATTGCCATGTCAGATGAACCCGCATGGCGTTTAAATAGTTTTACAGAGCTTGATATTACCGCGCGTCGTGATATTAAACAGCGCCGTGCTTACTTAGATCATCAACCGCTACAAATTAAACAACAGCGCTACAAAAGCCAAGGCATTGAGCAATTTAAAATTGCTAAAAATGAATACGTTTCCGCCTCAAGACCCTTAACTCATCTGAATGCAACCATGACAGTGCTTGTTGATATTTCAAACATTAACGCCTTACAGGTGCCTAGATTACTATGGCTAGTGTTATTTTATTGGGTGTTTATTTTTGTTGGATATAGCTTATTGACACGCTTTGCCGGGTATAAAAAATTACTGTATTCGCGTCACAGTTTAGAGCTCGAAGTACTAGAGCGTACTCAAGCACTCGAAAAAGCCCAAACCGCACTAGTACAGTCGGCAAAATTAGCCACTATTGGGCAATTGAGTGCGGGCATTAATCACGAAATCAACCAACCGCTCAGCGCAATGAACACCTATTTAGCCAGTGCTAAAATTTTCCTAAAAAAGGGAAAGCTCAACGCATTAAATGAAAACTTAATCATTATCGAGAATTTGGTAGAGCGGGTGCATAAAATAGTGGCGCAGCTTAAACACTTTAGTAAACCGGCGGCCATGCAACTGCGACCCCATCCACTGTCGGCGTTATTAAACAATGCGTTGATGATCACCCATCCGCAACTTAAACAAGACGATGTTAACGTAAGTGCACCGCAGTTTTCGCAAGAGATCACGGTGTGGGTCGATGCGTTAAAGTTTGAACAAGTATTGGTTAATGTGATCACCAATGCATCACAGGCAATGAAAGGTGAGCCAGTTAGAGAGCTCAGTTTTGATGTTGAATGCTTTGAAGAGCGCGTTAAGCTTTCTATATTAGATAGTGGCCCTGGTATTGAGCATCATGTGCTGGGGTCTATTTTTGAACCTTTTTATAGTACCAAATCAAGTAACGGTTTAGGGCTGGGCTTATCGATTTCAAAGCAAATTATTGAATCATTTAATGGTTACTTAACTGCACATAATCGCCCTGAAGGCGGTGCGCAATTTATTATTAGTTTATCAAGCATAGAGGCCACTAAAAATGATTGAAGCCGTTGTTTGCAAACAGATTATTGTTATTGATGATGAAGCGATGATCCGCGATTCATTGAATCAGCTATTAACGCTCGAGGGGTATGAGGTACAGTGTTTTAGTGATGCAAGTGTTGCCTTAAGTCGCTTAAATCGTAGTTTTTGTGGCGTTGTCCTCAGTGATATAAATATGCCAACTATGGATGGTTTAACTTTTATTGAGCAGGTAAAAGCATCCGACAGTGAACTTCCGGTAATATTTTTAACCGGTTATGCCGATGTTTCTGTAGCGGTTAGAGCAATGCAATTAGGTGCTTATGATCTATTTGAAAAACCCCTGAACGAAAATTTATTAGATTGTATTGCTAGGGCCTCAGACAAACGTGCTTTAGTTATGGAAAATAGAGCTCTGAAGCGTGCGGTTGAAAAGACCTCCGCGCCTGGTGTGCGCATTTTAGGCGAGACCCTTAAAATGCAGCACATGATGAACTTACTCAACACAGTGATTGATACACCCGCAGATGTATTAATTGAAGGTGAAACTGGCACAGGTAAAGAATTGGTTGCCCGTTATTTACACGATCATAGTAACCGTTCAAGCTGTCAGTTTGTGGCTATTAACTGTGGCGCAGTCCCAGAGCAATTAATAGAAAGCGAACTGTTTGGGGCTATCAGCGGAGCCTTTACTGGCGCAACACACGATCGCAAAGGTAAATTTGAGTTTGCACAAGGCGGCACCGTTTTTTTAGATGAAATTGAAAGCACTCCTTTATCGCTTCAAGTTAAATTACTACGGGTACTCGAGGAGCGAAAAGTAACCCCCGTTGGTGCTAATAAAGCGATAGAGCTTGATATTCGTATTGTCGCAGCCACCAAAGTCGATTTACTTTCGCTGGTAGAAAAAGGTGAGTTTAGAGCCGACTTATATTACCGATTGAGTTTAGTAAAAGTCAGTATTCCTGCATTAAGAGACAGAAAAGCAGATATTCCACTGTTATTTAAGCATTTTAGTTCTATTGCTGCGACCCGCTTTCATAAACCGTTAGGGGCGCTCAATATAGAACTACAACAACGTTTACTAGCGCACGATTGGCCTGGCAATGTGCGGGAATTGAGAAATCAAGCCGAGCGTTGGGTATTGCTAGGCCCCGATCTGGCATTTGCACAAAGTGACTCAAGCAACAGCACGCTATCATTAGATTTGAGCCTAGCCGAAAAGGTCAGCTTTTATGAGCAATCCTTAATTGAAGAGGCGCTAGAGCTTAACCATGGCAGCATTAAAGACACCATGACAACCTTACAAATTGCGCGTAAAACCCTCTACGATAAAATGAGTAAATATAACCTTAATCGGGATATGTTCACCGATTAATGGGTGGAAATGGTGATGTTGAGTGTTTTTTATGTGTGGAAACCCGCACATTTCAGTGTTTATTTTTAAACCTTTATTTTTTAACTTACTGAAAATATTTATTATTTTTAGTTGGTCATGTTCTTGCTTTGTAGGTGCAGACAACAAGTAGCATCACATAATTAGGACACATAATGAAAAACAATCTATTCCAAGGTTCAGTACTTGCTGCGTTATGCAGTGTTGCCACGTTACCTGCAACCACTTTTGCAGCAGACTACACAGTGTATGGTAAAGCCGAAGTACAAATTGCTAACACCGACACAGGCATAATGCGTTACGCAGATGAAGGCACGCAAATAGATGCCCCTTTTTCGCGTATTGGCATTAAAGGTAACCATAAATTAAATGAGTATTTTACCGCGGTATTTAAATACGAAGTTCAAGTAAAAGGTTTTGAACACGACGACACCAATGAGCCTTTTGCAGCACGTAATACTTACCTTGGTCTAAAAGGTGCGTTTGGTGAAGTGGTGGTTGGGCGAAACGACACGCGCTTTAAATATTCAGAAGGTAAGCTTGATAACTTTAACGAAACCCAAGCAGATATTTCACAAGTTATTGCCGGACAAGACCGATTAGGCGACACCATTACTTATACCTCTAAGTATTGGCATAACGCGCAGTTTTCATTTACCTATGCGCCAAAAGATGACAACAAAGATAACGAAGCAGGATTTGCGGCAACCCTGATTTATGGTGACCGTAGTTTAAATAAAACACCTTACTCTATTTCAATCAGCCACGTTGATTCGCTTAATAACATTAAAGCAAGCCGTATTGCGGGTGTGTATAAGTTTGAAAAATTACAATTAGGGGCATTGTACCAGCATTCAGAATCGATTGACGGCGCTAAGTCTGGCAACGGTTATGTACTAAGCGCAAGCTATAAGTTAGACAAATGGGTACCTAAAGTACAATTTGCAAAAGATGATTCAAAATTGCGCCAAGATTCAGACGCTACCCAATGGACTACTGGTGTAGACTACATTTTTGATAAGCAAACTACCGCTTACCTTTTGTACACTGACCTCGACCTAGAAGAAAATGCTGATAACAGTGTTGCGCTTGGTCTTAAATATAAATTTTAAGGGCTGAACAAATGACAAAACGTATTTTAGAAAATAACGCGAATAAAAAGCCATTTATGCAATGGCTGTTATTGTTACTTGGCCCATGTGTCATGCTACTTACTTGCTTAGTTGAGCCGCCAGTAGGTATGTCGGCGGCAGCATTTAAAACCGCAGGCTTAGCATTTTGGATGGCCTCGTGGTGGGTGAGTGAGGTAGTGCCTATTCCTGCTACTGCGTTACTCCCTTTAGTGATTTCACCTATCGTAGATATAGCGGCTATAAAAAGTGTTGCAGCGCCTTATGCGCATCCGCTGATCTTTTTATTTTTAGGTGGTTTTTTAATCTCAATAGCGATGGAGCGTTGGGGATTACACAAGCGTATTGCATTAAGAACTATGCTTTATGCAGGTAAAAAACCAAGCTTACAGATTTTAGCGATGATGTTAGTGACTGCATTTTTATCAATGTGGATGTCTAATACCGCTACAGCAGTAATGATGCTACCTATCGCTTTATCTATTACCCATTTAGTTAAAAGCTCAGATCCTAGTAATGAAGGTTTTGGTAAAGCCCTTTTACTGTCGATTGCTTATGGCGCGAGTATTGGCGGTATTGCTACTTTAATCGGTACTCCACCAAATGCATTAATGGCGGCGTACCTATCAGACAGTTATCAGATTGAAATTGGCTTTGCCGAGTGGATGATTGTTGGTGTGCCTTTAGCGCTCGGTATGTTGCTGATCAGCTGGATTTGGTTAACTAAATTCACTTATAAGGTCGATGCGAATGTACAAGCGAACAAGCGAATTGATACTAAAACGGTATTTTCTTCTCAGCTAAAAGAATTAGGTGAAATGCAACGTGCTGAAAAGGGCGTGTTGTTTGTATTTGCGTTTGCAGCTGTTTGTTGGATATTCAGACCATTACTAGGCGATGTGACCGGGCTTAAAATTTCAGATACCGGTATTGCAATTGCAGCGGCATTATTATTATTTGTACTTCCTGCAAATAAAGGCAGTGATGCGCGTATTTTAGATTGGGAAAGTGCCGCTAAAGTGCCGTGGGGTGTGTTGCTTTTATTTGGGGGGGGCTTGACGCTAGCCTCGCAAATTAAATCATCTGGATTAGCTGTCTACATTGCTAACATGATTGAAGGGGTGAGTACTATTCCATTAGTTATGAGCATTCTTGTGGTGGTGGCACTTATTACGTTCTTAACGGAAATTACCAGTAATACGGCAACAGCCGCAGGCTTTTTACCATTGCTGGGGCCTGTTGCTGAGTCAATAACTGGCAGTCCGTTAGTGTGGGTTATTCCAGCTGCGATTGCGTGTAGTTGTGCGTTTATGATGCCAGTAGCCACACCACCCAATGCGATTGTGTTTGGCTCGGGTGAAATTAAAATGAAAGACATGATCCGTGCTGGCTTTGTGTTAAATATTGTCGCTATTGTTTTAATTACCTTAGTAACAATGACCATAGCAGCTCAGGTTTTTGGTTTTTAATAACCCACTTTAATCAACTAACAAAACAGATAACCGATGCACACAAAAGCAGTGCATCGGTATGAGTTCCAACCAACCTTATGAGTGTTTTTGCAACGCTTTTCATTATGTTGCAAAATCACTCTTTATTGCTCGTGTAACAGATCAAGGTTATAGTCTTGAAAACGTTATAAATCGAGTAGCCTATTTTGACCACTGATACATTATCTACAGGGACTTTGCGTTCACAATTTAATGAACTAAAGCACTCTTTTGAAGACACCCCTTACTTACCCATTGAGCAACGCCTTGCTTTACTTAAGCAAGTACGCGCTAACATTGTAACGTTAGAGCAAGACTTAATTGCTGCAGTATCTAAAGATTTTGGATACCGAACGGCGTTCGATACCTTAGTGGGAGATATTTTGCCCACCATGCAGGGACTTGCGCATATTATTAAAAAGCTACCTCGCTGGTCTAAGCCTAGTCATCGCAACGCGGGGTTAAGCTTATGGCCCTCAAAAGTAAGTGTCACCTATCAGCCTATTGGTGTGGTGGGTGTGATTGCACCATGGAACTATCCTATTCAACTAGCATTGGTACCTGTTATTACTGCGATTGCAGCGGGTAACAGGGTGATGTTAAAGCTCAGTGAATTTACGCCTAACACCAATGCCGTTATTGAAAAAATATTTGCAGGTGAATTAAGGCAACACTGCACCATTATTCAAGGTGGCAGCGACGTGGCAAGTGAGTTTTCATCATTGCCGTTTGCGCATTTACTGTTTACAGGCTCGACGGCTGTTGGCAAGTTAGTTATGGCCGCGGCCAGTAAAAATTTAACACCAGTCACTTTAGAACTAGGCGGAAAATCGCCAGTCATTGTGTTAGAAAAAGCAGACGTAAATAAAGCCGCTCGTGCTCTATTATTTGGCAAAATGGCCAATGCAGGGCAAATATGTGTGGCTCCTGACTACGTGTTTGTTCCTAAAGCATTAGAACATCAGTTTATTAAAGCTTTGTGCACACTTTATAAAAAGCACTTTAAGCAAGGTGTTGAAGGGAAAAACCTGACCTCGATTATAAGCCCTGCACATTATCAACGTTTGTTAGGTTATTTAGAGCAAGCACAAGAGCAAGGCGCTAAAATTACTAAACCGCTTGAACAAAACCAGCAAGATGGCGAAAAGCATCGTATGGGTCTGCATATTGTGACGCATGTCACCGACGAGATGCAATTAATGCAAGAAGAGCTATTTGGTCCCATTTTACCCATTATGAGTTACGACAAATTAGAGGACGTGCTTAATTATATTCGATTACGCGACCACCCATTAGCCCTTTACATTTTAGGTCAAGATAAACAGGCGCAACAGTACATTATTAAGCAAACACTCAGCGGAACAGTTGCGGTAAACGACACATTAATACAAGTAGCTGCCGATGATGTGCCGTTTGGTGGCGTGGGGCATTCGGGGATGGGGCATTATCACGGCAAAGAAGGTTTTCTCACCTTTAGCCATGCAAAAAATACCTTAGTCTCTGGCTCGGTTAACCCGCGCATTGGTTTATTACTTAAACAAAATAAATTACTGATCAAAGTGCTAAAGTGGCTTTATGTAAAATAGCCTGCAACGCTTAAAACAAAAAAGCTGAATGAATCACTTCATTCAGCTTTTATAATAGCTAACTTAAAACAGGCGTCCTTCGCCAGCATAAGTACCCGCTAAAATTTTGGTATAAATTGCATCGGCTTTTTCTTTGGCCTCAGCTACCTCTTTAGGAAGCATAGTACGTTCATCAAGTTTACGGCTGTGACTGGCTTGCATGTTGCCGTTATACTCGGCAATGGTATTCCACACATACGACATTTCAAGATTTTTTGGCATTCCTAAGCCTTCAAAATACATCAGTGCTAAATTAAACTGCGCCAATGTGTAATTATTAGCAGCGGCTTTTTCATACCATGTTCTGGCGGCTTTATAATCTTGGCTAACACCATCGCCATTTGCGTACATTACACCTAAGTTATACTGTGCTGCGGGAAGGTTCTTATTGGCTGCTTTTTCAAATAAGGTTATGGCCATTTGTTTGTCTAATTTAACGCCATTGCCTTCGTCATATAAAACCGCAAGTGCAAACATTGAATCTACATGGTTCTTTTTAACGGCTTGTTGGTACAGCTCAGCTGCTTTGTAATAATCACGGGTAACGCCATGGCCACCTTCGTATAGCTTACCTAATTCGTAAATACCCGGTGCATAGCCTTTGTCAGCTAAATAATTAAACTCTTTAAGTGCTTCTTCAAATTCACCCGCATTAGCAGCTCTGATCCCTTCTTCTAGTCCAGCATGGGCAAGAGGGGTAGCGAGCATAATACCGGCCAGTAGCAGTGCTTTAAAATTAGACTGTGACATAAGCATGTCTCCAAATTAGTTGTCGTTCTATGTAAGCGCCATAAAAGTAAAACTTACCTAGTGAATCTATTAGGGATAGGTAAAAAATTATGAGCTAAATTAATAACGCCAACGTTTATAACCTAGGTATACAAACGTATTAACAAGTAGCTTTAACTATAGCTCAAAAATTCTAAACTTAAGCATATAGTCATGATATAAATTGCGTTAGCTTGCGATTCTATAGAAAAATGAAAAAAATAAAAGCGAGCAATAGCTTACATAATTACTTATGATGATTTTTGGCAACCAAAGCATCATAAAACGGGGTCTGTTAATGTTAAATAATTTAAAAAATATAAAACTAAGCAAAATTATTTTTATAACCAGTTTATTGTTTATTGCCAGTTGTTCTACCTCCTTTGCTTATAACAACCTTGGTTGGCTGTCTTCGTTTTGGATAGACGATTATGTCGACTTAAACAAAAGCCAATCAACGCAGTTAAAAGTGATTATTAATAACACCCGAGATTGGCACCGAGAGGTTGAGTTACCAAAATATAAAGCCGATTTACTCGACTTAAGGCAGTTGCTCGATAAACAAGCCGATACAGCGCAGTTAATGGCAAAAATAACGCAGGTAAAGCAGCATTGGCGCAATTTACTTTTGTACGCGAGTGATCCCTTAATCGAGCTGGCAAAAACGTTAACTCCATCACAACGCAGTGAAATGATAGAAAACATTCGCGATCAAATTAATGACGAAATAAAAGAGCACGCTTCATTAACCAAAGAGGAGCATCAGCAGTCTCGTTTAGACAGGCAACTAGACTATTACGAACAATGGCTTGGTAAGCTCACCTCAGAGCAGCGAACGCTAGTGTCACAAGCCAACAGTGAATATATCAGTACCAGCAATTTATGGTATGACTATAAACTAACTCGGTTAGGTGCACTTGAAGCGCTTTTTAATCAGCAAACCCTTGATGATGCCCAATTTGCGCAGCAGTTACGCACTATCATTACAGAACGAGAGCTGTTTATGAGTGCTGAACTCATTGAGAGAAATGAGGAAAATTTAAGGGCATACGCACAGTTGCTGGTTAAATTAAATCAAACCTTAAGCCCTAAACAAATCGCACATGTTGATGAGGAATTTTCTGACTTGGTTGGCACAGTTAATGAACTGCTTACAGAATAGCTGCATTTAACCAATCCTTTTTGCTTGTTTTTAAAGGGGTTGTTAAGCATAAAGTTGTGATTATTGCATTTCAGGGTTAATATAAACCAATAGTTTTGATTTAAGTTTTTTATGGATATAGCCGCTCTTAACAGTACAAAAATATTACGTAAGCATGTCTTAAAATGGATGTGTTTATTTTTTGGTTTGCTGTCATTTATTTTTGCTGTGTTTAACCTATCAAAAAATCATTTTTATATTGTAGCTGGCTTAGAGGTGTGTTTTTCCGCACTTTGTTTTTATATTTTTATACAATTGGTTAAAAACAAGCAACGAAACTGGTATGCCATAACGGTTTGTATGACTGTAACGCTAGTTATATTATGTGGAACCTTTTTGGCACCACTTAAAAATGGTCTGTTTTTATGGGCGTTTTCTTTACCCATTTTGTATTATCTACTTCTTGGTCGAAAATACGGTATTATGTTATCGGCCACACTTTTGGTTATGCAATCATCAGTGTTGCTTTATAAATTACCAAGCCCTTATTTTTCCTCTTTTAACCTAGCGCTCAACTTACTGTTTATTTATATTATTATATGGGTCATTTCTCATGTTTTTGAAGGAAATAGGGCCGAATTTTCGAAGCGACTTAAAAACTTGGCTTTACTTGATCCTCTCACGGGAGCAGGAAACCGTTTATCTATGAGCCATTATTTTGAAGTGGAGATAAAAGACAAATCACAGCTGTATTTGTTTTTAATTGATCTTGACCACTTTAAACAAATAAATGATGAATACGGCCATGATGTAGGAGATAAAGTGCTGGTTGAGTTGGCAACTCTATTTAGGATTACTTTTGCAAAAGGGTATGTGTTTAGGGTAGGGGGTGAAGAATTTTCTTTAATGAGCAATTTTGATAGTGCACAATCCGCGCTGGCAATGGCTGAAAATCTTAGACAAGCCGTTGCAAATAAATATATTGAAGCCAATGGTATAACCATAAATTTAACAGCCAGTGTTGGCGTAGTTAAGTACCAACAACAAAATTTGGCTGAATTAATAGCGCAAGCAGATAAGCAGCTTTATAAGGCAAAAGATGCGGGGCGCAATGCGGTTTTTTCTGATATTAACCTCTGTGCAGATGCGGCTTAATACATTTGATCAAAATTAGGAATACTGTTTTCCCAAATCGGTCTTTCTTTGCCAATGTATTCACGCACGGCATCAAAAAACAATCGTGTTCTTACCGGTAAATCTCGGTGTGGGTATACAGCATACATTGCACTGTGTTCCATTAATTTTACATCGGTAAGTAAGGGCACCAGTTGCCCATCAATCACTTCTTTATCTAAAATAAATGCCGGCGCTAAAAAGTAGGTGGTGCCAGAGAGAGTTTTCATCAATAATACTTCTGCATCGTTTGCTCTAAACACACTTTTTATTTTTTGCTCGCAGTGCTCGCCAGTGTGGTTATAGTAATTTATGCCTTCTACCCGCAGTGAGTTGCTGGCATAACTGGCCGCTGGCAATTGTGCCAAATCAGTGATTGTTGTTGGCATACCGTATGTTTCTATAAACGCTGGCGCGGCTAATAGTAACAAACGATTACGGGCAATTTCACGAGCAATTAACGATGAGTCTTTGGGTTCACCCACTCTAAACGCTAAATCAAATCCCTCAGATACAATATCAACCAGTCGGTCATCTAAACGCAGTTCTACTTCCACTTGCGGAAAGCGTTTTTGGAAATCGTTGATCACTGGCTGTAAGTAGCGTCGACCTATTAAAGTCGATGCGGTCACTTTTAATACGCCGCGAGGCTCTTGGTGGTAGTTTTCTGCCATGCGCACCGTTTCGCCAAGCAGGCTTCGCAGCTCACCCGCTTTTTTTATCATTTCAGCGCCCGCTGCTGTAAGAGAGAATGAGCGGGTTGTTCTGTTTAATAGTCTTACCCCAAGTTCATCCTCTAACCGACTAATTTGCTTAGAGATCACTGAGCGGTCAATATTTCGTATTTCGGCTGCTTTTGCAAATGAGCCTTGCTCTACCACTTCAAGCAGCATTAATAGTCGACTGGTTGTATCCATTATTTCATTACTTAGTGAGTATTGATGCTATTTTGGCACTAATGAATTTAAAGATCTATTGTTTTTGTCATCAAGTATGTTCCGTATTATGCAATGCTAAATTAAAAGGAGCGTCGTTATGAACAAACACTTAATTGCTACAGCACTATCTGTTGCATTAATCACACTGGCCGGTTGTGCCGATGAAAGTACAGCGCAATCAGCCCCCGCACAGCAACAACAAGCTATTGATGTAGCCGAAGTCTTGGTTAAGCCAGTTCAAAGTTGGCATACCTATACAACACGCTTAGAGTCACCGCAAAAAGTGGCATTAATGCCGCGTGTATCCGGCATTATTGAGCAAATTGAATTTAAAGAAGGGGATAGCGTTAAACAAGGCGATGTATTATTTCGTTTAGACGATCGCTCATTCGCTGCAACCGTTGACAGTTTAAGCGCTCAGGTAAAAAGTGCTCAAGCAGCACTTGAACAAGCAAAAAGCGAAGCATCGCGTGCTGTACGCTTAACTGAGCGAAAAGCCATTTCGACTGAGCAAGCACAAGCGCGTACATCGACTTTACGTCAGCGTGAAGCACAACTTGCTGCACTGCAAGCGCAGCTTAAAGCTGCAAAGCTCGATTTAGAGTTTACGTCAGTGGTTTCTCCTATTGATGGCGTGATTTCTCGCGCAAATATTACCAAAGGTAACAACGTACTTGCAGGGCAAAGCGTGCTTACTTCAATTGTTTCTAATGACAAAATGTACGCTTACTTTGATGTCGATGAACGTACTTGGAATAGCGCATTTGACGAAGTAACAGCTGCAAGCAAACAGCCTGTTGTAATGCAAAAAGTAGGGCAAGGCGATTTTAACTATAGCGGCCATATTAACTTTATAGATAATCAAATTAACGCATCTACAGGCACTTTACGCGTTCGTGCGGTATTTGATGATCGTAGTAACGAGCTGCGTTCGGGCTCATTTGCACGCATTAAGTTAGCTGCTAATGCAGTGCGTGAAACTGTCATTATTCCAGACAGAGCCATAGGCACAGATTTAAAAAATCGCTTTGTGTTAACGGTAGGCGAAAATAATGTGCTGCAATATAAATTGGTTACTGTAGGTGAGCGCTATGGATCGTTAAGAGCCATCACATCAGGACTTGAGCAAGGCGATGTTATTGCTGTAAACGGCCCTGCTCGTGTAGGACCCGGTATGCCGATATCACCAAATAAAGTGGCAATTAATACCCAAGGCGTGGCATTTACGCTAAGTGCTAACCCTGCCGATTTAGTTGCTAAGCAATAAGGTTATTAGATGAAATTTTCACACTTTTTTATACAGCGACCGATTTTTGCGGCCATGCTGTCGTTGATTATTTTAATTGCAGGTAGCATTTCATTATTTCAGCTGCCTGTCAGTGAATACCCAGAAGTCGTACCACCAACAGTGGTTGTGACTGCAAGTTACCCAGGTGCGAACCCGACGGTTATTGCACAAACAGTGGCAACACCGCTTGAGCAAGAAATAAACGGCACCGAAAACATGCTGTATATGTTTTCACAAGCAACCAGTGACGGACGTATGACGCTCACGGTGACATTTGCGCTAGGCACTGATTTAGACCGTGCCCAAGTGCAAGTGCAAAACCGAGTAAATAGTGCGCTGCCGCGTTTGCCACAAGAAGTGCAGCGTTTAGGTGTAGTTGCTGAAAAATCATCACCCGATTTAACCATGGTGGTGCATTTATATTCACCTCAAAACAGCCATGACACCGCGTATTTATCAAATTATGCAGATTTAAATATTAAAGATGAAATAGCGCGTTTACCTGGTGTGGGTGATATTCGTTTATTTGGTGGCGGTAAATATGCAATGCGAGTTTGGCTTAACCCAGATGCGCTAGCATCACGTGAGCTTACTGCAAGTGACGTGGTCAATGCACTGCGCTCTCAAAATCAGCAAGTTGCAGCGGGTAGTTTAGGTGCGCAACCGATTTCAAATGACAGTCAGTTTCAAATTCTATTAAACGTCAAAGGACGCCTTAATAGCATTGAAGAGTTTAAACAAGTCATTATTAAAGTTGGGGAGCAAGGGCAGCTTACCCGTTTGTCAGACGTGGCACGTGTTGATTTAGGCCAAGATTCTTATGCATTGCGTGCTGAGCTTGATAATCAACCTGCTTTAGCGATGCCAATATTTCAACGCCCAGGGTCAAATGCCATTGAGCTCTCTGATCAGGTGCGTGAAACCATGGCACGTTTATCAAAAGACTTTCCTGCAGGTGTTGAATACGACATTGTTTATGATCCAACGGTATTTGTGCGTGGTTCAATTGATGCGGTAATCGCCACTTTACTCGAAGCAATCGTGCTGGTGGTGATTGTGGTTATTGTGTTCTTACAAACCTGGCGCGCGTCTATTATTCCGTTAATTGCGGTGCCTATTTCACTCATTGGTACGTTTGCCGTAATGCAGTGGCTTGGGGTGTCTATTAATACCTTATCGCTATTTGGTTTAGTACTGGCAATCGGTATTGTGGTTGATGACGCAATTGTGGTTGTAGAAAATGTTGAGCGAAACATAGAAGATGGCTTATCACCGCTTGAAGCCACCCGCGTGGCAATGACGGAAGTAACCGGCCCTATTATTGCGATTGCATTAGTATTATGTGCGGTATTTATTCCGACGGCTTTTATTACTGGGCTTTCAGGGCAGTTTTATAAACAATTTGCATTAACCATTACGATTTCAACGGTAATTTCGGCGTTTAACTCATTAACGCTGTCGCCAGCACTGGCCGCTTTATTGTTAAAATCACATGATGCCGAGCCTGATGCGTTTACCCGCGTGCTTAATAAATTATTTGGCCGTTGGTTATTTCAACCTTTTAACCGCGTGTTTGACCGTGGTGCTAAAGGGTATGAAAAGCTGGTACAAAAGCTTATTCGTATGAGTGTTGTGGTTATGGTTGCGTATATTGCTTTAGTTGGCGGTACGATTAAATTGTTTGATGCAGTACCGGGTGGGTTTATTCCACAACAAGATAAGCAATACTTAGTCGCTATTGCGCAGCTACCAGATGCAGCAAGCTTAGACCGTACAGAAGCGGTGGTAAAACAAATGCAGCAAATTGCATTAGAGGTCCCAGGGCTTGCGAATACGGTAGCGTTTCCTGGTCTTTCAGTGAATGGTTTTACTAATAGCCCAAATAGCGGCATCGTATTTACGCCACTGGCGCCTTTTGCAGAGCGTACTGATCCGAGTATGTCGGCTTCGGCTATTGCAGCGCAACTAAACCAACGTTTTGCGGCTATTGATGAAGCGTTTGTGGCTGTATTTCCGCCACCGCCTATTCAAGGCTTAGGAACCACAGGTGGCTTTAAGCTGCAAATTGAAGATAGAGCTAACAAAGGCTTTGAAGCTTTATTTAACAGTTTGCAATCAGTGATTGCTGCGGCGCAAAAAGATCCGGCATTAATGGGGCTGTATTCAAGCTTTAGAATTCAAGTGCCACAAATGGATATTGATATTGACCGCGAACAAGCGCTTATTCAAGGCATTCCATTAGATGAAGTGTTTAACTCGTTGCAAATTTATTTAGGCTCAGTGTATGTAAACGACTTTAATATGTTTGGTCGTACCTACCAAGTAAATGCTCAAGCAGATGCTGAATTTAGGGTAGACCCAGAGCAAATACTAAACCTAAAAGTACGTAATCGTGCAGGTAATATGGTGCCACTAGGCTCAGTGCTTACGGTAACGCCAACTATAGGCCCTGATCGTGTTATGCACTACAACGGTTACCCAAGTGCTGAACTTAACGGCAGCCCAGCGCCAGGTTACAGCTCAGACCAAGCGCAAACAGCGATTGAAAATGTATTGGCGAAAACGCTACCTACAGGTATTGAATATGAATGGACTGAGGTAACGTATCAGCAAGTACTTGCCGGCAATACTATGGTGTACGTGTTCCCACTGGTGGTATTGCTTGTGTTTATGGTACTGGCTGCACAGTATGAAAGCTTACGTTTACCATTGGCCATTATTTTAATTGTACCTATGACTATTTTCTCGGCGTTATTAGGGGTGTGGTTTGTAGGTTCAGACAACAACATATTTACCCAAATAGCGTTAATTGTACTGGTCGCATTGGCTTCTAAAAATGCCATCCTTATGGTGGAATTTGCTAAAGATAAGCATGACACTGGGTTATCGCACCTTGAGGCGATGTTAGCGGCGTGTCGATTACGTTTACGTCCAATTTTAATGACATCAATTGCCTTTACCGCAGGTGTTATACCGCTTGTATTGGCAACCGGTGCTGGGGCAGAAATGCGTCATGCAATGGGTAACGCAGTATTCTCAGGTATGATTGGTGTAACTGTGTTTGGACTATTATTTACACCGGTGTTTTATATGCTGGTGGTAAAAAAGCAGCGCGTTGAGGAGCCTTCGCATGACTAAATTTAACTTAAGCGCTCTTAAATTATCGCCATGGTTGAGTTCTGCATTAGCGGTTGCTGTGTTATCAGGTTGTGCGAGTAAAATTGACACAGCCGCTCAGCAACAACAGATTAATGAGTTTGTTGCCAAGGCAATATCTGCAGAGCAGTTTATGGGTGAAGATGAGCAAAACTGGTGGCACAAGCTAGGCTCAGCGCAATTAAACCAGCTGGTGAGCAACGCACTTGCTAATAATTACGACTTACAAACGAGTCAGCTGGTATTAAAAAGTGCGTTGGCGCGTCTTGGTGAACAACAAGCACAATACTTACCGCAAGGCGGTGTTGAGGTTGGAGCTAAACGAAGTGGACTAGGCGATACCAATAGCCGACAATCAAGTGCGAATGTAGCACTTGACTGGCAGCTCGACTTATTTGGTCGAATAACTGCACTCGTTGATGCCGCAAATTCACAAGCTATGAGTCAAGCAGAGCAAGTTAGGCTATTACAAATTGAAATTGTGTCATCTGTGGTTAAAGGGTTTGCCAGCTATCAGGGCAACCTGCAAAAGCAACAAATTATTGAAATGCAAATAGAAGCACTTGAACAAAGCATTCAAGTGCTGCAGGCGCAAGTAGATGAAGGTGTGGCAAATGAGCTTGATTTAAACCGCACTATGGCGCAACTTAGACAGCAGCAAGCCTTGGTGCCGGCAATTGAATATGCCAAGTACCGTGACTTATCTACTTTGGCGGTATTAAGTGCACAACCAACGCAATCACTGAGTATTAATGATGAACGTACTATATTGAGCAAGGCATTTCAAGTGTCACTAGCAAAGCCAAATCAAGCGATTGCACTGCGGCCCGATATTAGCCGAGCATTATATGACTTTAGCCAAGCAAATAGTTTAAGTGTGGCAGCCAGTAAAGCTCTATTACCCGATATTAGCTTAAGCGGCTTTGCAGGCGTGTTAAGTATAGGGAGCTACGGTTTTAGTGATACCCAGCAGCAATGGCAAGTAGCGCCGCAATTGCAGTGGTCATTATTAAGTTACCCTGCGTTGTTGGCTCAGCGTGATGCGCAGCAGTTTTTAAGCCAAGCGGCGTATACTGACTACCAGCAAGTGGTGTTAAAAGCCATTAACGAGAGTGAACTTTCATTGCAATACTTGGTCAATCAAGCACAGCAATCGCGTTTTGCTGAGCAGCGGTATCAGTTTGCTAATAATGCATTTTTACAAGCACAAGCAATGTATGAAGAAGGGCAAATTCCTTACTTAGAGTTGTTGGATGCACGTCAGGATGTTTTAATAGCACAAGAAAATGCCGTTGATTCAACTATTTCATCGTTACTGGCTAAGGTAAATGCTTACCAGTCATTTAATGGACGATGGAGTTACGCGTTAAGTAGTACTAACTAGTAGAGTTTTTGATGCCTAATACTGTAGTTACAAACCCAGATACTATTCCTTCATCTATGCAGGCTATTGCCTTAATAGAGCCTAATGAGGATATTAACTTATCGGATACTCAGTTACCTGTGCCTCAATGCACAGGTAATGAGCTGCTAGTAAAAGTAGAGTATGTTGGTTTAAATCCGGTGGATGCGCAATTTGCTAAATCTGGCTTTTGTTTATGGCAATATCCGCATGTTTTAGGCTTGGATGCAGTGGGTGTAGTGGTTAAAGCGGGTAAAGGCGTATTTCCTGGCGTGGGTGAGCGTGTAATGTGGCACGCCAGTATTGGTGAGCAAGGGGTGTTGAGCGAATACGCAAAAGTGCCTAATTATGCAGTGTCTATTATTCCCAAGCAATTAGCCAGTGACAAGGCTGCAACTTTACCCTGCGCCGGAATGGCGGCATTGATCAGCTTAGATAAACTATCAGTAACTGAGGGCGATACACTTTTTGTTGAAGGTGGTGCTGGCGCTGTAGGGCAATTTGCTATTCAGTTTGCCAAGCAGCGCGGTGCAGATGTATTTACCACCGCCTCTAAGCGCAATCATAAGTTAGTTAAGCAACTCGGCGCCGATGTGGTCTTTGATTACAACGATAAAGCCTTATGTGACAAAATTCGTCGAGAGTTAGGTCCACAAGGGTTTGACGCCGTTATTGATATTATGGGTGGGGAATCGACCATTAAAAATATCGAACTAATGCGTTTTTGTGGTCGTATTGCTTGTTTAAATCCACTCCCTAACTTCGAACAGCAGCTAATGTACCGTAGAGCACCCAATATTAGTATTGTCTCCTTAGGAGGTGCGTGGCTAGCTAACAGCTTATGTGCGCAGCAGCGCATGAGTTTTATGGGCAATTTGTTGCTTGAAACGGTCTCTAATGGCGAAATAACTCCTCCAGAAGTACTAGCTGTTGATTTTAACGCAAACGCTGTTTCGGCTGCATTAAATAAACAGCTTGCAGGTGGGTTTACAGGTAAACAAGTGGTTAAAATAAGCTAATTTCACCCAAATTCTCGTATTAAAAAACGCAGCCTAATTTTAGGCTGCGTTTTTTTGTTTCTACTTTATCACCAAATCCGTATTTGCGGCGCCAACAACCAGAATTATTAAATTTTTAACAAAAAAAATAATAATTCAGCGTACAGGTGCAAGCCTTTTTATTTCAACAGTTTACGTTCAGGTAAAGAAAATAAATTGAAAAAACTGTTAATTAATTGAATAGAGTAATTGATCTAAACCGATTTTTATGACGTAATGTAGATATTATTTATCTGGTCGGATGAGTTCGCTATGAGTTTACGTACAAAATTAAAAAAAGTATTACCAAGTATTTCAGTTACTGAGCAAGAAGCGCTAGACGCTGGCGATGTATGGCTAGAAGGGTCTATCTACCAAGGTAAACCAGATTTCAGCGCGCTACGCGACGTACCTGCGGCAAAATTAACCGCAGACGAACAAGCATTTCTAGACGGTCCAGTACAAGAACTACTAGGCATGATTGATGACTCAGTCATTCAAAATGGTATTCATTTACCAAACGACATTTTAGAGTTTTTGAAAAAAGAGCGTTTCTTCTCGCTGATCATCCCTAAATCGTTTGGCGGTTTAGAGTTCAGCCCATACGCTAACTCAACAATTGTAGGTACAATTGCTACTAAAAGCTCAGCGGTTGCGGTAACCGTAATGGTACCAAACTCGTTAGGCCCGGGTGAGTTACTACTTCACTTCGGTACAGATGAGCAACAAGCACATTACTTACCACGTTTAGCAAATGGTACAGACATTCCATGTTTTGCATTAACCAGCCCAGAAGCAGGTTCTGATGCAGGCGGTATTCCTGATGTAGGTACTGTTACTAAAGGCATGTATAACGGTGAAGAAGTACTTGGCCTAGAAATTACATGGGACAAGCGCTACATCACACTCGCGCCAATTGCTACTGTACTTGGTTTAGCGTTTAAAGTAGTTGATCCAGATGGTCTACTAGGTGGCAAAGAAAACCTAGGTATTACTTGTGCACTTATTCCAAAAGAGCACCCTGGTGTAGAACTTGGTAACCGTCATGATCCTATGGGTATCCGTTTTTACAACGGTACTACACGTGGTAACAAGGTATTTGTACCAATGGACTTTATTATCGGTGGTCAGAAAAACATCGGTCGCGGTTGGCAAATGCTAGTTAGCTGTTTAGGCGCAGGTCGTGGTATTTCATTACCAGCATTAGGTGTAAGTACAGCACAAGTTGCATTTAAATCAGCTTCTGAGTACGCAGCAGTGCGTGAACAGTTTGGTTTATCAATTGGTCAATTTGAAGGTATTCAAGAAAAGCTAGCTGACATTGCAGGTAAAACATACCTACAAGAAGCAATGCGAGTATTGACAACTGAAGGCTTGGGCATGGGCCTAAAACCATCGGTAGTAACTGCAATTGCTAAATACCATATGACAGAGCTTGGTCGTGATGTACTTGATTCAGCAATGGATATTCAAGCGGGTAAAGCAATTCAGAACGGTCCTCAAAATACACTTGCTAGCGGTTATGTGGCGCAGCCAATTGCCATTACGGTAGAGGGCGCGAACATTCTTACCCGTAACCTAATGATCTTTGGTCAAGGTGTTATGCGTTGTCACCCATACCTACAGTCTATGGTTGAGTCTATCCACAGCGATGACAAAAACGCAGATGCAGAATTTAACGGTATTTTACGTAAAACGGTTGGTTACAGCACAGCAAATAGCTTACGTGCATTCCGCTTAGGTGTACTACCATTTACTGCTGGCGCAAGCTCTGCATTACCAGAAGTACGTGACTACGAAAAAGCAGTACATAAACTATCAGCTAAATTAGCTGTCTATGCTGACTTCTCGTTACTAGTACTTGGCGGTAAATTAAAGCAAGCTGAAATGCTTTCAGCACGTTTAGGCGATGTAATGAGCTTCTTGTATGCAGCTATGGCATCTATTAAGTATTACGAGCAAAAAGTAGCAAGCAGCGAGCGTGAGCAAGCGGCTCCTTACTTTCATTATGCGACTCGTTTTGCACTACAAAGTGCAGAAGAAGCATTGCACAAGTTCTTAGACAACTTCCCTGCAAGTGGTACTCGTAAGTTCATTCGTTTTATTACCATGAACTACTCAACTAAAATGCCAAAAATTAGCGATGATTTAATTCGTGAATTAGCAAAACAAGCTCAGCTTGATACGGCATTTAAAGCGCAAATAACGCATTTAGTTAAGCCAATTGAAGGTGATGGTCATCACATCAACGAGCAAGCTTACAAAGCTAAAATGGCGTCACTTGAGCTATTAGCAAAAGTGAAAAAAGCGCTACGTGCTAAAACCTTTAAGCCGGGTACGCGTTTTTCAATCACGCTTGAAAATGCACTTGCTGCAAAAGTAATTAACGACGCTGAATTTGTTCAGTTAAGTGATTACAACAAAAAGCGTGAAAAAGCGATTCGTGTTGATGAGTTCGACTTCGATATGAACATCCTAGACGACAACGCACAGCCAGTTAATCCGCTTAAAAGCGTGGTTAACCAGTAAAATTCAATAATGCAAAGCGCCTGCAGTTTAGGCGCTTTTATTGATACAAAATTAGTGTGGAGTCCTGCTTGAGTAATATCAAGCGGGGCTTTTTTATGGGTGTAATTTAAGCCCATAACTAATGCGACTAATTTAATGGTACAGAACATTATTAAACGTTGTTTTAGTGTATTTTAACAATGGGTGGTAAATAAGTTATGTAATTACTTGTTTACATTAGAGTTGTTTAGTGGAATTATTGAGCGTATATAATATACGCTGTTTTGAGGGTTATAACTCCCAAAGTGGTGTTTAATGAGCTGTTATGTTTTAGGGAAAAATTATGATTTATACGACAACGGAAACTGTTCCTGGTAAGGAAATCGAAGCTGTATTGGGCATAGTTAATGGTAACATGGTTCAGTCTAAACATGTTGGTCGAGATATCATGGCTGGTTTAAAAGGAATAGTGGGCGGCGAACTCAAAGGCTATACCGAGATGTTGATGGAAGCTCGAAATGTAGCGTTAGAACGATTAATAGAAGATGCAAAAAAGTTAAATGCCGATGCAATAGTAGGAATACGATTTACAACTAGCTCAGTTACTGATGGGGCATCAGAAATATTAGTGTTTGGCACAGCCGTTAAACTTCGAACATAACAAACAATTTAAGCAGATTCGAAACGCTTGGCATTTTTGGTGTTTTCTTCCAAAGCCAAGAAATGAGGACGCTTTCCTCTTTTCTGTATTTTAATAAAAGAACAGCCTGATTTAAAGTTTTAAGCTGGCAATGAGTTACATGATTTGTAATTAATGTGTAAAATAATTAAGGGGGCATACATTGCTCATAAAAAGAGGAAAGTGTCCTCTGATAAAGCTGTTATCTGTTCGTCGTAATTTCAAATTTGGAGTTTTAAAATGGAATTTATTAAAAAGTTTAAATTTGAATTGATAACCTTAATCGTGTTCTCAGTTCTTTCCGTTCTTTATTACCTTGATACTGGTGAAGTGAAAATAGTAGGGGGTTTAGTGCTTTGCATATCTTTATTATCAGTTCTTATCCGCCTTTGTGAGAAAATTTTTGTACAGTATCGAACTAAGATTGTAAGAAAAAGCACATAACAAGCCATTACAGTGTGGGACTTTTTACAGTTGGCTTTCTCACTTCGTTCGTAATTTTAGCCAACTATAAAAAGCCTCTGAATGGGGCGTTAGAATTTAATCAAGTATCGATGCAATAAAAGGAATTATGATGAAACTATACAAACTATTTTTAATTACGTTATTAGTTGGGTGCTCTAGCACCACAGAAGAGCAGGAAACTAGAGTTGATATAAACGCTCTAGATTTGACGAGAGATAAATCAAAAACTGAGAACTATTGGGTTGTGACGAATAGGAGTTACCCTAAATATCCGGTTAGTGCCGCGCGAAAAGGTATAAGTGGCTGTGTAGAATTTTCTTTTGTAATTGATAAATTAGGCAAAGCTCAAAATATACAAATAATAAATTCAGTACCAGAAAATACATTTAATAAAGCTGCCATGAAATCGATGAAAGAGTTTAGGTGGGCGGCAACTAAAAATAATGACTCGCTACAGCCCGTTCTAACAACACTTCAATTGGACTTTTCAACATCACCTAAACAGACTGTGGCTAAGTGTATTGCAAGTTAAATTCTAACAAGAGACTATGGCGTCAATAGCTAATTCATAACTTTTGGCGCTTTCCATAAAGCACCGTCTTTAAGCATTGAATTTAAGATGACAACCATCTTTCTAATGCAGTGCAGTTATTGCTACTTTTTTAGGTTTTCTGCTGCTAATAATCGTTGATATGTGACTTTAAAAACGGGGTTAGATTGCATGGCCGACATCATCGCAATATATAAAACAGTTCGCACTTGTGGTCGACCACCTTGTATTTTTCGTTGACCTTGAAATCGTCCGCTTTCTTTATTCATTGGTGCAACACCAATCAGGCTACTTGCTTGTTTACTGTTGATATAGCCTAATTCAGGCAAATTACTTATGATAGAAGCGGCAGCGATTTCTCCAATACCGGTCATGCTCTGTAATATTTCGTTTTTAGGACAACTAAAGCAGACACCCATCTTTAATTTTGTACTTAAAATGGTTTCAAACTATGCTTTAGGCAGTATGGATAAATAGGCAGGGTGTTCTATGGCAATTGCAAGAAAGCGTCTAGTTAGTTGGCTGATACGCAATATTATTACTGTATTTCATGTTGTGCGTGCAGGGCGTTTTTATTAAGACCTTTTATTAAAAACACCGTCTAATGTTAAGCTAACTAAAATTTAGCAACCTAATATGGCTATGTCTTTTTATCTTCCATTACTTACCCCGTATTTTGAACGTATAGCTATTGGCGAAACCCTAACCTCACTTTGGAGTGGCTGTGGTCAAATTGTGAAGTGCCAACTTGATGAGCAAGCCTGTGTTATTAAAGCGATTAAAGTACCCGATCACATTAATCACCCTAAAATTAAACAAAGCAACTTTGCACTTAATAGAAAGCGTGACTCTTACCACGTTGAATATACGTTTTATCAACAATTTAGCCATAAATTGCCTAAGCAAGCAGCAAGTATTGAATGCATTAAAGCAATCAACAAGGGCGATGAGTTTGCCTTGGTTTTTAAAGATTTTTCAAAGCAGGGGTACATCCAAGCATCTACCGAGAATATAAAAGCCATATTAAAGTGGTTGGCACATTTTCATGCCTTTCATTTAAATACAAAGTTTGATGGCTTATGGCCGCAAGGAAGCTATTGGCATTTAGATACACGCCCTGATGAATTTAATAACTTGCCTGAAAAGTCCGATATTAAACAGGCAGCTACTCAATTAAATAACGCGTTAAAGCAATGTGACTACCAAACGTTAATTCATGGTGATGCCAAGCTTGCTAATTTTGCCGCTAATAGCCAAGGGCATATACGCGGTTACGACTTTCAATATGTGGGTGCGGGTGTTGGGGTGGTAGATGTTATGTATTTTATGACCAGTTGTATGGATGATTCTGAGCTTCACAAACACGCACAAACTTACCTCAACTATTATTTTAGCCAGTTTAAAAACGCACTCAGTCACTACCAACCAGCAGTGAATGCGGATGAAGTTATTGCACAATGGGCTCATTTATGGCCGGTGGCGTGGGCAGACTTTTATCGGTTTTTACTTGGGTGGAGCCCCGAGCACAAAAAAATTAACGGCTACATGCAAGCCCAGGTAAATAATTGGTTAGCCAGTAACAACTCATAAACACAAAAAGTTGAACAGTTATGGCTAAATTAAATATTTTGGCACGAACTATGAAATCAGGGCTAAAATTAACAGTCAAACGGCCTGTTTTAATATAAAATACGTCAAATTTTTTATCACTAGGTTTATTACTATGGCTATTCACGTTATTTCTCACCCCCTTGTTCAACATAAGTTAGGTTTAATGCGCGCGCATGGAATTAGCACGAAAAGTTTTCGAGAGTTGTGTTCAGAAGTTGGGACATTATTAACTTACGAAGCCACTAAAAACCTAGAATTAGAAGATAACGAAATTACAGGTTGGGACGGTAATAAACTTAAAGTTGAGCATATTAAAGGTAAAAAAATTACCGTTGTGCCAATTTTACGCGCAGGCCTTGGGATGATGGACGGCGTAATGCAATTACTCCCAGCGGCTAAAGTGAGTGTAGTGGGGTTAGAGCGTAACGAAGAAACACTTGAGCCAGTACCTTATTTTGAAAAGCTAGTAGGTAATATTGATGAGCGTTTGAGCTTAGTGATTGACCCTATGCTGGCTACTGGTGGCTCTATGATCGCCACCATCGATATGCTTAAAAAAGCGGGCTGTAAAGAAATTAAAGTAATCGTACTGGTTGCTGCACCTGAAGGCGTTGAAAAAACATTAGCCGCTCACCCAGATGTAGAGATTTTTACTGCCTCAGTTGATAGCCACCTTAATGAAAAAGGCTACATTATCCCAGGATTAGGGGATGCAGGTGATAAAATTTTCGGTACGGTTTACTAGGGTTTAGCAGTGCAAAATAATTCTACGTTTTCAATAAAAACCATTTTAACGGGTGCCCAAATGCTATTTGTAGCGTTTGGTGCGCTGGTATTAGTGCCTATTTTAACGGGTCTCGATCCGAGTGTTGCGTTGTTTACCGCAGGTTTAGGTACTTTGTTGTTTCAATTTGTCACTAAAGGCCAAGTGCCTATCTTTTTAGCCTCGTCATTTGCGTTCATTGCACCTATTATTGCCTCAGTGCAAATGTGGGGCATACCCGCCACTATGGGCGGCTTAATGGCAGCGGGCTTAACTTATATGCTGTTGAGTTTATTGGTGAAGTTTAAAGGCACAAAAACCTTACATAAAATTTTGCCGCCAATTGTGGTCGGCCCAGTCATTATGGTGATTGGCCTCGCACTCGCGCCAGCTGCGGTTAATATGGCCATGGGTAAAAGTGGCGATGGTGGTACACAAATTATTGCCTACGACAGTGCCATTATTATCTCTATGTTCTCATTACTAGTCACTTTAGTGTTTGCCGTGTGGGGCAAAGGAGTATTTAAACTGATCCCAATTTTAGCCGGTGTTGTTGCCGGTTACACGCTATCGTTATTTATGGGTGTAGTACAGTTTGAAACAGTCAGTAATGCACAGTGGTTGGCAGTGCCTAACTTTGTACTGCCAGAGTTTAAATGGCAAGCCATTTTGTTTATGGTGCCGGTGGCAATTGCGCCTGCTATTGAACACATTGGTGACATGATGGCAATTAGCCAAGTTACAAAAAAAGACTATTTGAAAAAGCCAGGGTTACATCGCACTTTATTTGGTGATGGGTTAGCCACGTCTGCTGCGTCATTATTTGGCGGCCCACCTAACACCACTTACTCAGAGGTAACCGGTGCGGTAATGCTAACTAAAAACTTTAACCCTAAAGTGATGATGTGGACTGCCATTATTGCAATTTGTTTGGCGTTTGTGGCTAAAATGGGCGCGGGCTTGCAAACCATTCCGGTCCCTGTAATGGGCGGCATAATGATTTTATTATTTGGCTCTATTGCCGTTATTGGCTTAAATACCTTAGTTAAATCGGGCGATGACTTAAGCGAGCCTCGCAATTTAAGTATTGTGGCGCTTATTTTAATTTGCGGTATTGGTGGTATGCATATTGGTAGCAGCCAGTTCAGCCTTGAAGGTGTGAGCTTATGCGCTGTTTTAGGCATAGTATTAAATTTAGTATTCCCAAAAGCACAGAGCAACGAGAATTAAATTTGCACTGTGGTTAAAAATATTGCACCAAAAAAGCGCATTTAAAATGTGCTTTTTTTTTAACCTACTAAAAAGTAACAATAAATAATATTGGTCTAGTAACTGCATTTCCTTATTCATACCCTATAGTTGAATCAGGGATTGTTATATTGGAGGCCAATAGTGTGGATATAAATGCTTTTTTAGTAAAACATCAATTGCCGTTGAAATATCAATATATTAGTGAGCAGTATTTTTCCGTGATTGCTCAGGATATTTTAACCAGCAAAAAAAATGCGCCTTTATTTGTTGCCATTAACGGCTGCCAAGGCTCAGGAAAAACCACGCTTGGTGACTATTTAGTGACTTGGTTTGAGCAAAACACCCACCTAAATTGTGTCGCACTCTCTATTGATGACTTTTATTTATCAACCCAAAAACGTCAGCAGCTAGCACAAGATGTGCATTGTTTATTTGCCACCCGTGGAGTTCCAGGCACACATGATGTTGCCCTTATGGATAAAACCCTTAGTCGCTTGTTAAATAAAGAGGTTAATGTACCGCTGCCACGTTTTGACAAGCAACAAGATGAACCTGTAGCAAAAAATAAATGGTTAACCAATAGTCAGCCAGTCGATATTGTTATTTTAGAAGGGTGGTGTGTAGCCAGTGAGCCACAGCAGCCTTTTACCTTAATTGAGCCCATTAATGAGCTAGAAAAATCATACGATCAGCAAGGACTATGGCGCCGCTGTATTAATAGCTGTTTAGCCAATGAGTATAAAACCGTATTTAATAAAATTGACTACACAATTATGCTTAAAGCGCCGAGTTTTGATGATGTATTTGCATGGCGACAAGAGCAAGAGCACAAGCTAATCGCAAAACAAGGCCAAGGTGCAGGTACCATGACCGACGAGCAGCTGCTTTGGTTTATTTCTCACTTTGAGCGTATTACCCGAGAAAATTTAAATACTCTCAGTGCCAAAGCAAATGCGTTAATAGAGCTTGATAGTCACCGTGATGTAGTCGCAATGCAGCTAACGAGCGACAATATTGGTCAGCCCATTATTTTTACCGATTTAGATGGTACGTTACTAAATCATAGAGACTACAACACCGAAGCGGTCGACACTTTATTACAAGAGTTGCAATACAGCGGTGTGCCGGTGGTATTTAACACCAGTAAAACCTTTAGTGAAGTGGTGGCACTGCAACAAGCGCTCAATATTAAACAGCCTTTTATTGTTGAAAATGGCTCGGCTGTTTATATTCCTAAAAATTATTTTAATCTCAGGCCAATTGGCTGCAGCGAATACCAAGGCTATTGGTGTTATTCATTTGCGGCGCCCATTAGCAATTTATGGGCTGATTTAACACACCTAAAAAAAGACTACAGTGACCAATATAGTTTATTCAGTGAGTTATCGTGTGAGCAGGTAATGCACATCACAGGGTTAAACGCGATACAGGCGGCGCAAGCACAGAATCGTCAATATTCAGATCCGCTCTGCTGGCATGGCGAAGAGCACAAACTCAACGAATTTATAAACGCAATAACAGTGTACGGCTACGACGTTAAAGTAGGCGGGCGCTTTATCCACATTGGTAAAAATACCGATAAAAGCATGGCGCAGCAATGGCTGGTGAAACAGTTTACTGCGCAGTTTACTAAGCCGCTAAGCATTATTGCGCTTGGGGATAGTGATAACGATAAGCAAATGCTCGAAGAGGCAGATATTGCCATTATTATTGCCAATCCAGAGAGCAAAAAGCCGGTTAAATTAACCCATAACAAAGCGCGTTATTCTCAGTTGCCAGCGCCGTTAGGCTGGGTAGAAGAAATCACTGCATTACCTTGTATTAACAGCATTTTACCCAATTTTGAGGAGTATAGTTTACATGGCTGATTTTTATCAAAATGGCATCATTACAACGTTACATAATATTGCCAACAGACCCGTAGACGATTTAGAAAAAGAGTTGCTGAGTTTTAGTAAGCAGCGACCCATGGGGCTTATTTTGCCCTCATTATTTAGTGAGCTAGAAGGCCCCGCGCTACAAAATATTGTTAAAGAGCTGCAAAAAGTACCTTATTTATCACAAATTACCATAGGCTTAGACAGAGCCGACGAAAGCCAATATCGTTATGCACTTAACTTTTTTAAAGCGCTTGATCAAAACCACAAAGTACTTTGGAACGACGGGCCACGCTTACAAGCGCTCGATAAAGAGCTTCAAGCCTTAGGTGTAGCGCCACGCGAGCTCGGTAAAGGGCGTAATGTGTGGTATTGCATGGGGTATAAATTAGCCACCGCTGAGGTTGAATCAATAGCCTTGCATGACTGTGATATTTTAACTTATGACCGAGGCTTATTAGCGCGGTTAATATACCCTGTTGCACACCCTCGATTTAACTATGAGTTTTGTAAAGGCTTTTACCCGCGCACCGCCAATGGAAAAATTAATGGCCGTGTCTCTCGGTTATTGGTTACTCCGTTATTGCGCTCGTTTAAAACCATTTTAGGCAGCCGTGATTACCTTGAGTACATGGACTCGTTTCGCTACCCATTAGCCGGTGAATTTTCGTTTAGACGCGATGTATTAAACGATATTCGTATACCTAGTGACTGGGGATTAGAAATTGGCGTATTAAGTGAAATGTATCGTAATTATTCTCATAACCGATTATGCCAAGTCGATATTGCCGATAACTACGATCATAAACACCAAGAATTATCGATCGACGACCAAACCGCTGGCCTTTCTAAAATGTCGATTGATATCACCAAAGCATTATTTAGAAAGTTAGCAACGCAAGGGGTTACCTTTACCAGCGAAACTATTCGCTCATTAAAAGCCACATATTACCGTATTGGTTTAGATTTTATTGAAACCTATCATAATGATGCACTAATGAACGGTTTAACCCTTGATATTCACCAAGAAGAAAAAGCCGTTGAAATGTTTGCGCAAAATATCATGAATGCCGGTCAGCACTTTTTAGAAAACCCAATGGAAGCACCCTTTGTGCCGAGTTGGAATCGTGTGGCCTCGGCAATGCCAGACGTACTTGAGCGTTTAAAAGAAGCCGTTGAGCTAGATAACGAGCAATACAGTTAACATCATTAAACGAGGCGCCTATGAGTATAGTTAAAGAACAGTTTTTTCAACGAGTTGAACAACATTTACATGCTATTTATCAAGATGTTGAATTACCGATAGCAATAAGCGAATTGACTGAAGAATTGATCACCTTAATTTTAGGTGATAACCCACTTCGCGATCCCACGCCACACACTAACCGCTGGGATGAACAAGATGTTGTGCTAATTGCCTATGGCGATTCGATAATAAACCATGAAGACAGTGATTTAGCCGTAGGCACCCCTTTAGAGGCGCCTTTAAAAACCTTGCATCGCTTTATAAAAGAGCAGTGCGATCATCAGCTTAATGCACTGCACATTTTACCCTTTTATCCGTATAGCTCAGATGAAGGGTTTGCGGTGATGAACTATGCACACGTTAATGAAGCGCTGGGCGACTGGCAAGACATTAACGCAATTGCAAAAGATGTAAAACTGATGGCGGATTTAGTCATTAATCATTGCTCTAGTCGAAGTATTTGGTTTGAAAACTTTTTAACTGATACACACCCCGGAAAAGGTTACTTTAAAACAGCCAGTTTAACTGACGATTTAAGCAAAGTTGTTCGTCCTCGTACATCGCCCCTATTAAATACGGTAACAACAACCCGTGGTGAAAAGCATGTATGGTGTACATTTAGTCATGATCAAGTGGATTTTGATTTTGAAAACCCCGAGGTGTTAAAAGAGTTTGTCGGTATTATTCGTCATTATTTAGACAACGGTATTCGGTTATTTCGCCTTGATGCGGTGGCCTTTTTATGGAAACAACTTAATACCAGTTGCATAAACTTACCACAAACTCATGAAGTAGTGCGTTTACTACGAACGCTGATTGAGCATGCCGAGCCAAGTGTGGTGATCATCACCGAGACTAATATTCCCAATCAGGAGAACTTGTCTTACTTTGGTAATGCCAACGAAGCCCATGCAATTTACAATTTTGCCTTGCCGCCGTTGTTGTTGCATACCTTACTCAGTGGTGATAGTACGGCGCTTAAGCATTGGATGATGAGTATGCCGCCTGCACAAAACGGCACTGCGTATTTTAATTTTATTGCTTCTCACGATGGCATTGGTTTAAGACCAATTGAAGGCTTGCTGCAACCCAGTGAGGTTGCTTCTTTAGTCAGTACCACCATGCAATTTGGGGGACGCGTTTCAATGCGCACCAGTCACGATGGCACACATACCCCGTATGAGCTTAATATTGCCTTGTTTGATGCCTTACAAGGAACGCATAATGGCGCGGATAAATTTGGCCTTGAGCGCTTTTTATGTGCTCACGCCATTATGTTTGCAATGGAGGGGATCCCAGGGCTGTATATACATAGTTTACTTGGCACCACTAATGACTATGAACGCTTTGATAATTCGCAGCACAATCGCGCCATTAACCGTCATCGCTGGCAAGAGTCAAAATTATTAGCGGCAATTGCAGAAAAATATAGTCACCATCATCAAGTATTCAACGGAGTAAAACAGTTATTAGCAGTGCGTAAAAGGCAAGCGGCATTTCATCCTAATGCAACACAGTTCACTTTGCATTTAGGAGAGGGGTTATTTGGTTTTTGGCGACAAAGCATTGACCGCCAGCAAAGTATTTTTTGTATTTATAATATCAGCAGTCAGCCACAAAGCTTAACCTTGGCCGATTTGAACTTAATAAATACACAGCAGTGGCATGAGCTGCTCTCTAAAACAGTGCTGGATGAAGAGCTTAAAATTATGCAATTAGCACCGTATCAAACACTCTGGTTATCTAATAGGGCATAAATAACGACGTTTAAAGTAATCAATATAACTGTAAAGGGGCTTTACAGTGCTATTGCTCAAGCGCTAAAAGTAGATTTTCTATTGTGAATTCATGCCAGTCAGCGCGTGTTTTACTAAACTGTATAAAGTTTATTTCTGCTAGGCCTGTTGTATTTATCGCCTTATATAAGGGGATATTTTCAGCGGTAAGCGGGTCAAAAATATCAGCTGTGCGATGAAGCAAAGGGTTATGTTTTGGTTGTGTATGGTTGTCGAACAGATTAACTAGAGCATAAGCACCTAACAAAACATGACCTCCTATAGATACGTCAAGCTCTGAACCATTATTAGGTGGAACCTCCCAGTTAATACCGCCCACAATAACCTGAGATTGCATGTTTAGCTGTTTTAATGCCCTTTTTGCGCCAAAAGCAATGGCGTCATTCGCACACCAAATAATGTTAATTTCAGGGGCTTGCTGCATATACGCCATGGTTTTTATATAGCCTTCTTGCTCAGACCAATTTGCAACCTCTTTAGCGGTTAAGGTTACTTTAGGTGTTTGCGCTAAAAAATCCATTAACCCTTGGGTACGTAAAGTAGAAGCGGGGGTTGTGTAATCCCCTAGTAAAGCTAATGTATGAGCTGGCGTTTTTGTTTTATTGGTAAACTTTTTATAAAGCTGCTGCATCAATGATTTACCTGCAACACGATTATTTGGGGTAATACTGCCGACCACATTGACGCCATTTTTTTGCAATTGCTCGAGAGACGCAGGGGAAGGACGATTTAATAAAAAATAAATGGGAACCTTGTTACTGTCTATTTTAGATAGGTATTGGCTGGTGACATTTTTTTCGTTTACCAATAACAGGTAATCAGGCTTATCGTTAATGGCCTGCTGGATCAGCTCTTTCATTAAAATATGATTTCGATTGGCGTATTTTATAGTTAATGTCACATCTAAATCTGTGGCAGCATTTTGCATAATTTTAGAAACATGAAACCAAAAATCACCGGTTTTATTGCTATTAGCTTCAGTTGAATTTGAAAAGCCAGGATTGATGAATATGATCTCTAAGGCATTAATACTGTAACTACTGAATAGCAGGCAGGAAAAAGTTATCAGGCGGTGTAATTTAAACAAAGGCATATGTTTCTCTATATATTTTATAAAGCTCGATTTTTACCTTGCTAACTAGCTCCGTGGTGACATCTAAGCGTTATGCTATATAATACCCTAGTAAGTTTAGCATGTATGCAGCAATTAATTTTTTTAGGATTTATGAATGAAAGCAGTTTTATTGTTAATAGTATTACTCTTTAGTCAAACAGTTGCCGCTAATGACGTAAGCGACTTAGAAAAGACCATGAAAAATATTGGGCTGGCTTATAAACAAAGTGTTGAAGCAACCCAGTTAGCAGAATTTAATGGCGCTATCGATGAATTTATTAAATTGATAGAGCAAAGTAAGCAAGCCAAGTTTTATAAAGAAGCTCAGAAGTCGGTGCAAGGGTTAGATAAGGTGCTGATTCAAGCCCAGTTAGCCAAAAAAGTAGCGAACGAGCAGGGACTTGAGTCGGCAAAAAAACCACTTAAGGCGATTGATAATTTGCGCAAAAAATATCACGAATTACATGAGCCTCCAGGCTTTTTTGAATTACTGTTTGGAAAATAAGGATTAGTAATGGAAATTTCAGTTTCAATGTTAGACGGTCAAAAGTTGAGTGCTAAGTTTGGTGAGCATGAAGTAATAAGCGATCAAAGCATCAATGCCGGTGGTGGGGCAGAGCACCCAGAACCATTTGACTATTTTTTGGTTAGCATGGTTTTGTGCGCTGGTTTTTATGCGCGTAAATTTTGTCAGCAAAGAGAGATCTCAACCGACGGCATGACGCTGACACAAAATAACGAGAATGTAGATGAAAACGGTAAAAAACGTTTTTCTATTGAAATTGGGTTGCCTGAAGGTTTCCCCGATAAATATAAAAAAGCACTTATTGCTGCTGTAAATACATGTACCGTGAAAAAGGTTATTCAGGCAGTGCCTGAGTTTTCTGTTGAAGTAAAGTAAATACCCTTTAATAATAATGCCGAGTAATAAACTCGGCATTATTATTTTATCCCACTATTTTTTCTTCATACCCTGTACGGCCTTAAATCTAGGATTATCTTTACATATCACGAACACGCGCCCTTTACGCTTTACAATTTGACAACCAGGTCGTTGCTTTGCGCTTTTTAATGAACTTAATACTTTCATTTGCTTTCCTTTTTAGCCGAAGATAAGTTTTTAAAACGACGATTAAATTGCGCAACGCGGCCATCAGATGCGAGCGTTTTTTGTTTGCCTGTATAAAATGGGTGTGAGTCAGATGAAACATCAATAGGCACATAGGGATATGTATTACCGTCTATTTCGATAGTGCGGTCGGTTTTGATGGTTGAACCTATAATGAAATATGAATCGGCTGCAGTATCATGAAAAGCAACCACATGGTAATCAGGGTGAATATTTGGTTTCATTAAACGCCTTTAATGTTATGTGATAGTATATCATTTAATTTAGCGCATTTAATTTCCCTTTGCAAATCATTTTAAATAGCTTGAACTTTGGTTAAATAGTCTTTAATGCACCGTAATTGCTGCGTATTTGCACAATCTAGTCAAAAAATAAGCACTTAGATCAAAAGTACTGGCTATTAGTATTTAGGCTGCTATAACTAGGGCGTGTTGATCTTTGTGGTATGAAAAACAAACAGCATGAAGATAAGGT
>ERZ1673962.97-NODE-97-length-73288-cov-148.215354_pt1 | contig 73288 bp, 66 predicted proteins | sample MGYA00580188_ERZ1673962 | MGnify/ENA primary metagenome ERZ1673962 (study PRJEB41334, sample SAMN05608104) | rock metagenome | biome: terrestrial subsurface; feature: shale formation; material: shale | place: USA: Pennsylvania ...
GGTTCAGAAGCACTGGTTTTTACTGGCAAACCGGGAGGAGTCCATATACGACGATCGGAAGGCAGCCCGACTGTCAGGCTACCGTCTTACAGGCCGTTTCTGCAGTTTGCGCTGCAGGGTACGTCGATGCATGCCCAGCGCGCGGGCGGTGGCGGAGATATTGCCGTCGTGCTCGCCCAGCACGCGCTGGATGTGTTCCCACTGCAGGCGGTCCACCGACATCGGATTCTCCGGAACCAGCGTATCCAGGTCAGCGTGCCTGGAAAGCAGCGCGGCAAGCACGTCATCGGCATCGGCGGGCTTGCACAGGTAGTTGCAGGCACCACGCTTGATGGCTTCGACGGCCGTGGCAATGCTCGAATAACCGGTCAGGATCAGCACCTTCATCTCCGGGTCCAGTTCGAGCAGCTTGGGCAGCAATACAAGCCCCGAGTCGCCTTCCATCTTCAGGTCCAGCACCGCGTAATCGGGCGTCTCCTGCCTGGCCATCTCCAGGCCTTCCTCTGCCGAACCGGCGATGCTGACGTGCAACCCCCGACGACTCATGGCGCGCGCCATGACACGGGTAAAGGTCGGATCATCATCCACCAGCAGCAGGTGGGGCTGATCTTCGCCGTCGTGCTGCAACTCTTCGGTCATCTATGCATTCCTCGCAATTGGGTCACGTCAGTGATCAGGCCCGTACCGAGCCGTGCGGCAGTCTCAATTCGGTCAGGGCGCCGCCATCTTCATGATTGTAGAGTTTCACAGTCCCGCCGGCACGTGTCACGCTCGCCTGACTGAGAAATAGTCCCAGACCAAACCCCTTGCCCTTGGTGGTAATGAAGGGTCTGCCGATTTGCTCTGCAATCGCCAGCGGCACGCCAGCGCCATGGTCTCGAATGGTCAGCTTGATCCATTGCGCGTCCCAGTCCAGTCGAATATCCAGATCGTCCGGGCTGGCATCGGTGGCGTTATTCAACAGATTGAGCAGCGACTGCCCCAGGTCCGCCGGGGGCATCAGCCGTGGCGGGCTGCCCTTGCCCAGGCACTGAAAACGATAGGTCGCCTCCGGTCGCATCAGGTGCCAGCGCTGCATCACCGACTCCACCCATTCACGTGCATTCTGCTCGACGATAGCCTGCCGACGATCTGCCTCGGCAGCGCGCACCAGCTGTCGCAGGCTCTCCTTGCACAGCTGAACCTGGGATTGCAGCAGTGCAAGGTCTTCATTCAGGGGCTGCGGCTGCTGGTATTCCTGGCGCAGCTCCTTGAGCAGCACACTCATAGTCGCCAGCGGCGTGCCCAGCTCATGCGCGGCCCCGGCAGCCTGGGTCGCCACCGCCAACAGTTGCTGGTCACGCATGCTTTCCTCGCGGCGCTGGGCCTGTAATTGCTCCTGGCGCCGTAACTGCTCGGCCATGCGTGCGACGAAAAAGGTGATCAGCGCAGCGGCCAGCGCAAAACTTAGCCACATGCCATAGACCAGCAGCGTGGTGCGATCGACCGGCGGCACGATAATGGGGTCATACCAGGCCAGCATCAGCGTATAGCCGGCCAGCGCCAGGCCTGAGAGGACAATCGAGTACAACCACGGCAAGGTCGCCGCAGCGATGGTCAGCGGTACCAGGTAATAAGATACAAACGGATTGGTCGAGCCGCCCGAGTAATACAGCAGGGCACTGTGAATCAGCAGGTCGGTCGCCAGATGGAAGGCATATTCCTGCTCGGTTACCGGCCAGGGGCCACGCAGCCGCAGCGCGGTGACCAGACAGATCACACCAGAAACCGCCAGCGTCACCCCAAGATGCAGCCACGGCAGCACAACCAGCTGCGTGGCATAGGCAAGGCCGACCGCGCCTGCTTGGGCGGCAAGAACAAGGATGCGGATCAGGGTGAGCAGACGAAGATTCTGCCGGCTTGCCGACAACAGCTGAACGGATGCGTACATGGGGTCTCCAATCGATTCGGGAGTATAACCAAGCGCCCCGAAAGGCACCCTGTCTGCGGCAATGAGACGCATGGAAAATCTGCGCAACCCTTCTCAACGGGATAAAGTCAGGTGCCGCCCACTTGCCCCCTCCAGGAGTCATCATGTCTGCCTCTTTTGTCCGTCCAGTCACCTTAATTGCCTGCCTGGCCTGCCTCCCGGCAATCGCCGACGATCAGCGCTACAACCAGATATCCCTGCGCGCCGAAGCCACCAGCGAAGTGGCCCACGACCGCATGCACGTCACGCTCTACAGCGAGGCCCAGCACCAGGACCCGGCGCAGCTCGCCGCGCAGACCACGCAGACCATCAACAAGGCGCTGCAACGCGCCCGCCAGACTGGTGAAGTGGTTGTCAGCCAGGGCAGCCGCAGCAGCTATCCGGTCTACGAGGAAAAGGGCCAGCAGATCACTGCCTGGCGCGAACGTGCCGAGCTTCGCCTTGAGAGCAGTGACTTTGCCGCTCTCTCCAAGCTCACCGGTGAGCTGATGCAGGACCTGAAGATGGGCAGCATGCACTTCAGTGTCTCCGACGCGATCCGCAAGCAGAACGAAGATGCCCTGCTCAAGGACGCCATTACTGCCTTTCGCGCCAGGGCACAGCTGACCACCGAAGCACTGGGTGGCAGCGACTACCGGATCGTCAACCTCAACCTGGGCAGCGGTGGCGGCTACCAGCCGGTGATGCGCAGCATGGCGATGAAGAACATGGATGCTCTGGCAACTCCGGAAATCGAGGCCGGCACTCGCCAGGTCAGCGTTAATGCCGACGGCATCATCGAAGTGCTGATGCCGTAGCAACCCACAAGGGGCGGCCTGACCTGAGACCAATTCGCGGCATGTGATGCGCTCGCGGTCACTCTGCAAGCGCATCAATAAATGCCGGCGTGCCAATTGTTACGCTGTCGCCGAGCCTTCAAAAATACTCGTAACAAATTGAAACAATTGCTCAGGCCTTTGAAAATAGGGCTTTCCAGCCTGGTCGAGCAAGCAAATAGCCATGGTGGTAAATCTTTTGTAAGGAATTCCTATTCGCGAATAACTATCATGCGCACCGGAATGATTCTCAACAACAAAGGATCCGCGCATGTACGTCCCCTTCACCCGCTCGGCACTGGCTACTGCTCTTGTCGGTTGCGGCCTGAGCTTGTCAGTTTTTGCTGAAACAACCCCGGTAAACCTGGACGCGATGGTCGTCAGCGCCTCCGGTTTTGAACAGAAGATCACTGATGCTCCGGCGAGCATCAGCGTGATCAGCCAGGAAGATCTGCAGCAGAAGCGCTACAACAACCTGGCCCAGGCACTGGGCGACGTGGAAGGTATCGACATCGGCCAAGGCACTGGCAAGACCGGTGGGTTGAATATCAGCATCCGCGGTATGGACAGCAAGTACTCGCTGATTCTTATCGACGGTCGTCGGCAGAACGCTGCTGGAAACGTCACACCCAATGGCTTCGGTGAAACTTCCACCAGCTTTATGCCTCCGCTATCGGCCATCGAGCGCATCGAGGTGATTCGTGGTCCGATGTCCACCCTGTACGGCTCCGACGCCATGGGCGGTGTGATCAATATCATCACCAAGAAGGTCGCCAGCGAGTGGAGTGGCTCGGTCACTCAGGACTACACCTATCAGGAAGACCGTGACTTCGGCGATACCCGCAACACCAGCGTCTACGCCAGTGGCCCGCTGATCGACGGTCTGCTGGGCCTGCAAGTGCGTGGCAGCCTGTTCAATCGCGAGGAGTCGGACCTTAGCTACGGCAACGGTATTGACGTCAGCAAGCGCGGTCCTTCGCCTGTGGAGGGACGCAACAATAACGTGGGTGCGCGTCTGTCGCTTACTCCCCATGAAAACCACGATTTCGCTCTGGACGTGGAGCGGGGCCGCCAAAAGTACAATAACGATGAGTGCCAGCTCGGCAGTCTTGATGGCCAGGATCGTAACTGTAATGCCGCCGCCACCACCGCCAACGGCTATGCGGACGAACTGCGCTTCGAGCGTGAGCAAATCGCTCTAACCCATACCGCGCGACTGGGCTTCGGCACGCTGGATTCGAGCTTGATGCACAACACTACTGAAACCTTCGGGCGCACTATTCCCGGCGACGTAATCGGTAACGGTTCAGGTATTCCAGGCACTCTGATCGGCGACAAGCGCGATCTCGAAACCACCAATCTGGTATTCGACACCAAACTGGTAGCGCCTATTGGTGACTCTCATATCGCCACAGTTGGCGGCCAGTGGTGGAAAGCCGAAATGACCGACGGCATCGCTCTGGACGACTTCGAGCAGAAGACCTGGGCACTGTTCGCGGAAGACGAGTGGCGCTTGCGCGACGACCTGGCTCTGACCCTGGGTGCGCGTTACGACGATCATGAAGCCTTTGGTGGCCATGTAAGCCCACGTGCCTACCTGGTATGGAACACGACTGAAAACTGGACCATGAAGGGCGGCATCAGCCGCGGCTATCGCACACCGGACCTGAATGAGCTGCACAGTGGCATCAATGGGGTCACCGGACAGGGCACCATCATCACCATCGGCAACCCGGATCTGAAGCCGGAAACCACTACCAGTACCGAGCTTGGCGTCTATTTCGACAACCTGTCCGGCTTCAACGCCAACGCGACGCTGTTCCACAACAAGTTCAAGGACAAAATTGCCAGCGGCGACCCGGTAGCTGACCCGCTGTGCGCGGGCAACACCAATAACACCTGCTCCCAGCAGATCAATGTTGATCAAGCCGTAACTCAAGGCCTTGAGCTGGCAGGCAGCTGGCAGTTCGCTCCGGCTTGGACACTCAGTGCGAACTACACCTATACCGACAGCGAGCAGGAGAGCGGCGAAAACAAAGGCGAGCCGCTGACGAACACACCTGAGCATCTGGCCAATGCCAAGCTGAACTGGCAGACCACAGATCGTCTGAACCTCTGGGTAAAAAGCGAGTACCGCGGCGAACGTGCCCGTTTCACTTCCAAGTATGAAAATCTTGATGACAACAACCGCTACTCCACCAGCCAGTCGATTTACGACACACTCGGCAAGAACACCAAGGCCTATACCCTGTTCCATCTGGGGGGATCGTTCCGGGCTTCGGAGAACGTGACCTTGAATGCGACGATCTACAATCTGCTCGATAAGGACTTTGTCGACGGCAAGTCCTATACGACTTACAGCTATGCCAGAAATGGAGCCCTGACAACCGGTACCGCCTACGGCACCGACTTCTCCCACTCGACAGCAGGCACTACCGGCGTGATGGAAGAAGGCCGTCGCCTCTGGCTCTCCGCCAATATCACCTTCTGATCCAGCGATGCACGATGGCAAGGCCGGAGTCCTACTCCGGCCTTGCCTCATCTGCAGCGCACCCAGAAAGACGCGAATGTATGCTGTTTGTAAATCCTTAGCATTCAATCCTAAAGACTTTTAGAATCCCCCCTCCCGCATACGAAGGACCACCATGCATCTCTGGCTCGGCACTCTGCGCCAATGGCACTGGATCAGCTCTGCGCTGTGCCTGGTTGGCATGCTGCTGTTCGCGGTGACAGGCATCACGCTCAACCATGCGGCGCAGATCGAGGCCAGCCCGCAAGTCATCGCACGCACGGCCTCATTGCCGGAATCCCTGCAGCAACGCTTGTTGGCCGATCAGCCTGTCGAGGGCCTGCCGAACGAACTGCAGGCCTGGCTGGAAAGCGCGCTGAACATCGACCTCACGAGCCGCGAAGCGGAATGGAGTGACGGCGAGTTGTATGTCGCCCTGCCCCGTCCCGGTGGTGATGCCTGGCTAAGTCTGGTGCTGGAAACCGGCGAGCTCGAATATGAATCCACCGACCGTGGCTGGGTTTCCTACCTCAACGACCTGCACAAGGGCCGTAATACCGGAACGGCCTGGAGCTGGTTCATCGATATCTTCGCCGCAGCCTGCGTGGTCTTCAGCCTGACCGGGCTGCTGCTGTTGCAACGCCACGCGGCGGGACGCCCGACAACCTGGCCGCTGGTGGGGCTGGGGCTGGTCATTCCGCTGCTGCTGGCGCTGCTTTTCATTCATTAAGGACTCCTCATGCCCAAACGCTTGCTGCTGCCCCTCGCCCTGCTCAGCGCTCCCCTGCTGGCGGCGGACATGGACGTGACCGTGGAAATCCCACGCCTGCAGGTGGCCGAATACCACCGCCCCTATGTGGCGATCTGGCTGGAAAAACCGGACCAGAGCCATGCCGCCGATCTGGCAGTGTGGTACGACCTCAAATTGAAGGACAAGGAAGGCGAGAAATGGCTCAAGGACCTGCGCCAGTGGTGGCGTCGCAGCGGTCGCAGCCTGGAAATGCCGGTGGACGGCCTCAGCGCAGCGACCCGCGCAGTGGGCACTCACAGCCTGAAATTCAGCGATAGCCGGACGCCCCTGCAAGCTCTGCCCGCCGGCGAATACCGCCTGGTAGTGGAAGCGGTGCGCGAAGTCGGTGGCCGCGAGTTGCTGCGCCTGCCGTTCAGCTGGCCGCCGCAGCAGACCGAGACCCAAAGCATTCAAGGCGAAAGCGAGCTGGGCGCCATCCGCCTCACGCTCAATCCCTGAACCTCCATTCCCAAACAATAAGGAAGCCCACCATGAACCCCATGATCAAATGGACCACCCTGGCCCTCGCCATCTGCCTGCCGCTTTCCGCCCAGGCGCACCGAGCCTGGATGCTGCCCTCAGCCACCGTTCTTTCCGGAGACGAGCCCTGGATCACCGTGGACGCCGCCGTTTCCAACGACCTGTTCTACTTCGAACATGTGCCGCTGCGCCTTCAGGGCATCGGCGATGCAGCCCAGGCACCCGCTGGCGGCCCGCCCGGCATGCGCGCACGCCCGACCCCGGCACTGCAGATCGTCGCCCCGGACGGCTCGCATGCGAGCGCCCGGAATGGCAGCATCGGCCGCTATCGCAGCACCTTCGATGTACAGCTCAGCCAGAAAGGCACCTACAAGCTGGCCGTCGCCAACAGCGGCCTGTTCGCCAGCTGGAAGGAAAAAGGCGAGCTGCGCCGCTGGATGGGCAGCGCAGAGAATTTCGCCAAGGACGTGCCGGCCAACGCCGAAGATCTCAAGATCAGCCAGACCAGCAGCCGCATGGAAGTATTCGTCACCTCCGGCAACCCCACCGAAAGCGTGCTCAAGCCCACCGGCCAGGGCCTTGAACTGGCGCCAGTGACCCACCCCAACGACCTGTTCGCCGGGGAAGCCGCCGAGTTCGTCTTCCTTCTGGACGGCAAGCCCGCTGCCGACGTGGAGATCAGCGTGATACCCGGCGGCAACCGCTACCGCGATCAGTTGGGCGAGATCAATGCCAGCACCGATGCTCAGGGCAAGGTCAGCATCACCTGGCCGCAGGCCGGTATGTACTGGCTGGAAGCCGAGCTAAAGACCGACAAGGCCGTGGCCAAGCCAGCCACAGAGCGGCGCGCCAGCTACAGCGCCACGCTGGAAGTCCTGGCCCCCTGAGCCATTCGGGCTGGACCGGCCAGGTCCAGCCCGAATGCCCGGCCAGGCATACCCACAGCGCCGCACACTATGCCGACTCCCCATCAAGCCGAGACACCCTGACGTGCTTCGCTCCTTCCCGCCTGCACGCTACGCCCCCCTGCTGGCCTGCCTGTCACTCGCGGTCCTGCTGCTGTACTGGCAACCGGCACGAGAGCTATCGGCCCTGCTGGTGGTTGTCGCCTACCTCGTCTTCTGCCTGCATATCCGGGCAAGGCATCGCCGCACCCACAACCTTTCTGCCGGCGACAGCAGCGCATGGCTGATCGCCTATGCCAGCCAGGGCGGCCAGGCGCAAGAGCTTGCCGAGCGCAGCGGCGAACAGCTGCGCCATGCGGGCGTCGCGGTGGAAATCCAGCCACTGAATGCGCTGGACCGGAACGCCCTGCCCCGACGGCAGCGGGTGCTGTTTATCGTCAGTACCTATGGCGAGGGCGAGGCGCCGGACAATGCGGCCCGCTTCGAGCGACAGCTGCTGGCTGTCGACTGCGATCTGTCCAATGTCGAGTTTGCCGTGCTTGCCTTGGGTGACCGTCAGTACCGACACTTCTGCGGTTTCGGCCGGCGACTCGACACCCGGTTGCGCGAACTGGGCGCCCAACCGCTGTTCGACCGGCTGGACGTTGACCGCGCCGAGGCCGGTTCGCTGCGCCATTGGCAGCACCAGCTGGGGCATATCAGCGGGCACAGCGATTTCAGCGACTGGCAGCCGGCGCCCTATCAGCCATGGCAACTGGACAGTCGTGAACGGCTGAACCCCGGCAGTCTCGGCGCTCCAATATTTCAACTGCGCCTTCGCCCCGAGGCCGGGATGCCGCACTGGCGGGCAGGCGACATCGCCGAGGTCGGCCCGCAGCATTCACTGGCAGCCATGACGGAAGTGCTGGAGCAACTGGGGTTCGACCCACACCAGCTATTGGAGAACGAGCAAACCCTGGCCGGCGCCCTCGCCTCGCGACGCCTTCCCCCTGAGCTTGAACAGCTGCGAGGCTGCACTATCGAAGCGCTGCTGGCCCTGCCGCAACTGCCCCATCGCGAATACTCCATCGCCTCGATTCCCGCCGAAGACGAGGTACAGCTACTGGTACGCGAAGCCCGGCACGCGAATGGACAACCCGGTATCGGTTCAGGCTGGCTCTGTCAGCATGCGGCGATTGGCGACAGGCTGGACCTGCGCATTCGCAGCAACCCGGGTTTTCACGGGCCGGCGCCACAGGTGCCGATGATCCTGATCGGCAACGGCACGGGGCTGGCCGGATTGCGTGCGCACCTGCGCGAACGTCTCGGTACAGCGTCACGCAACTGGCTGCTGTTTGGCGAGCGCAACGCCGCCCACGACACCCTGTTGCATGACGAGCTGCAGGGCTGGTTGCAAGCAGGGCATTTGCAGCGGCTCGATCTGGCCTTTTCCCGCGACCAGGCGCAGAAAATCTACGTCCAGCACCTGCTGCGCGATGCCGCGGACGAACTGCGTCGCTGGGTTGCCGATGGCGCGGCCATCTACATCTGCGGCAGCCTCGAAGGCATGGGCCGCGAGGTCCAGCAGATCCTGGTCGGTCTGCTGGGCGAGGCACAGCTCGATGAGCTGAGCGAGCAGGGACGCTATCGGCGCGACCTGTACTGACCACGACGCCGGAAAAGCTTCGCCCCGAGGGCAGAGCTCCCACAAAAAAGCCAGCCAGCCGCACCAAACCGTGAGAACCGCGCCCTCGCGGCGAAAGGCGGGCCAACGGCTGCCCGAGTCTTAAACAAGAACGCCGCGAAAATCGCGGCGTTCGGTCCTGCATCGGCGCTTAGAGGTAATAAGCCTTCAGCGGCGGGAAGCCGTTGAATTCCACCGCGCTGTAGCTGGTGGTGTAGGCACCGGTGGAGAGCCAGTACATGCGGTCGCCGATGGCCAGGTTCAGCGGCAGGCCGTACTTGTAGTTCTCGTACATGATGTCGGCGCTGTCACAGGTCGGGCCGGCGATGACCACTTCTTCCATCTCGCCCTTCTTCTCGGTCCAGATGGGGAATTTGATGGCTTCGCCCATGGTTTCGATCAGGCCGGAGAACATGCCCACGTCGGTGTACACCCAGCGCTCGACGGCAGTACGCGACTTGCGCGCCACCAGCACCACTTCACTGACCAGAATGCCGGCGTTGGCAATCAGCGAGCGGCCCGGCTCCAGGATGATTTCCGGCAGCTCGTCGCCAAAGTCTTCCTTGAGGAAACGGATAATTTCCTCGGCGTAGGTTTCCAGGCTGTTGGTGCGGGTGATGTAGTTGGCCGGGAAGCCGCCACCCATGTTGATCATCTTCAGCTCGATGCCGTCTTCTTCCTTGAGACGCTCGAAGATCACCTTGACCTTGGCGATGGCCGCATCCCACACGGAGATGTCGCGCTGCTGCGAGCCGACGTGAAAGGAGATGCCGTAAGGCTCAAGCTTCAACTGGCGTGCCAGGATCAACAGGTCCATGGCCATATCGGTTTGGCAGCCGAACTTGCGCGACAGCGGCCAGTCGGCGGTGGTCGAGCCTTCGGTGAGGATGCGCACATAGACTTTCGAGCCCGGTGCCGCCTTGGCGATGTTGCGCAGGTCGGCTTCCGAGTCGGTGGCGAACATGCGCACGCCCTTCTCGTAGAAGTAGCGGATGTCCTTGGCTTTCTTGATGGTGTTGCCGTAGCTGATGCGCTCGGGGCCGACGCCACGGGACATCACCTTGTCCAGCTCGTAGATCGAGGCAATGTCGAAGCTCGAACCCTTGTCCTTGAGCAGGTCGATGATCTCGACCGCTGGGTTGGCCTTGACCGCGTAATAGACCTTGGCGAAGTCAAATCCGGCACGCAGATCGTCATAGGCCTTGTCGATGGTGGCAGTGTCGATGACCACGAAAGGGGTTTCGTGCTGGTCGGCAAACGCCTTCATTTTCTGGAAGGTGGGACGGGAATAATAATCTTCGATCTTGATCGACATGCATGGCTCCAAATCGGGAAAACGTAAAGTCGGATTAGGGATGGAAAGAACGCCTGATCAGTTTCCCCACTTTGGTTCGCCTACTTCCCAAGGCTGTGTCGCCGAGAACCCCTTGAGGTCTCTCGTCGTCAGTACTTGAGCCGGATGGATCGTTGCCAGCATGGACGTTCGGGCGCGAACCATAAGACCAAGCGCCACAGGGGTCAAGAGTCGATTTCCACCTGTTTACCACAGATGGAAGGCATCGATGTTTCAGCGGGGCTGCGCGCTCCCTTCGGGAATTATTCCCGGCCTTTTTCGGGAAAAATTCCCGCGGGCATTCACCAACGAAGCCCAACAAAAGTATTAAGTCAACGGAGCCATCGGTCAGTTCCCGGCCCTAGCCGGCTGATCGACCATGGGTCGCGAAAAGCTGCCCACCAAGGACATAACAATTATGAGCTCCCGCCCTTACCCGACGCTTCTTCAGCTCTCTCTGATAATGTGCATGCCTGCCATTGCACTGGCCCAACAAGACCCTGCCCCCCTGGAACTGCCCAGCCTGGACGTGCGCAGCATGGTTCCGGAAAGCATTCAGGGAACACCCGGCGCGGCCAACCTGCTGTCAAGGGAAACCGTCGACACCTACAAGCCCTATACCCTGCATGACGCCTTCGACTTCGTCCCCGGCGTGCGCACCATCGATGACGATGTGCTCGGCCTGCGCTCGGGCATCGGCGTGCGCGGCGCGCCACCGCGGCGCTCACGCAAGGTGCTGCTGCTGGAGGACGGCACCCCCATCAACAACAGCGCCTATCTCGATTCCGGCGCCCACTACACGCCGCCCCTGCAACGCCTGGAACAGGTCGAGGTGCTCAAGGGCGCCGGGCAGATCATTCATGGTCCGCTGAACAATCACGGCATCATCAACTTCCGCAACCTGCGGCCAACTGCCGAGCCACAGACCCGTGTTGAACTGGCCGCCGGCAACCAGAGTACGCGCCAGAGCCACATCAGCCACCGCCGCACGGAAGGCCCGCTGGGCATGGTCTTCAGCTACACCGGCAAGGAGGCCGACGGCACCTTCGACGTGGAAGAACACGAGTTCGACGACTTTTACGGCGGCTTCGAGCTGCAGCTCAACGACAGCCACCAGCTCGCCGCCTCGGCCACCTATTTTCGCGAACGCAGCCAGGGCTACGATGAAAGCAACCTCTCGCTGCAGCAGTACCGCGAAGACCCACGCGGCAAGAAGCGCCTGGACGAAGGCCGCGAGTACAACAACATCTCGGTGGACTACTACAAGCTTGACCTGACCCACAACTACCAGATCAGCGACGACGTTCGCCTGTCCTCGAAAGTCTTCGCCACCGAACTGGATCGCCCGCGCTTCCAGACCCGCGGTACCGCACCGGACGAAGGCGGCGTGATGGAAGGTCGTGATCGCCGTTACCACACCCTTGGCCTGGACAGCCGGCTGGATATCGGCGGCATTTCCGCCCTTGGCCTTGATCATCGCATCCAGACCGGCATTCGCTACGAGAAGCACCGCTTCGCCGACCGCCGTCCGGTAGGCCGTCCCGGCGAAGCACTCAAGGAAGGCAATCGTGGCGAGGTCTATGCCCGTGCCGGCGAAAACGGCTACACCCGCGATGGCCGTCTGATGACCTACGATGCCGAAGCCATTTCCGCCTTCGCACAGAACACCATCAGCCGCGGCGACTGGGCCATCACCCCCGGCCTGCGCTTCGAGACGTTCAACCAGTACAACAAGACCAATTTCCACCCTGGTAACGATGACGAAGGCGTGACCAAGAAGGACAGCAACAGCCTGCTGCTGCCCGGCATCAGCCTGCTTTACAGCGGCTTCGACAACAGCGAGATCTACGCCGGCATCCACCGCGGCTATGCCCCGGCCTCGGCTCGCAGTGATGAATTCCCGCTGACCCCGGAAACCGGCATCAACAGCCAGATCGGCCTGCGCAGCAGCGCCCTCAAGGGTGTCAGCCTCGACATGGCGCTGTTCTACAACCGCATCGAGGACACCCTGATCCGCAAAGAGGTCGATGAATTCGGTGATGCGCGCTTCGTCAATGCCGCCGACTCGCGGGTCTACGGTCTGGATCTTGGCGCGCGAATCGACTCCTGGGCCTGGTACGACTCACCGCTCAATGCTTTTGCCGAAGTCGCGATGAACTACACCAATGCGAAATTCAGCAACGGCCCACTCAAGGGCAACGATGTCCCGGAAGTGCCGCGCTACAACGGCAGCCTGACCCTGGGCCTGGAGCACACCGCCGGTTGGCATCTGAGCACCACCCTCAGCCACTTTGGCGCTTTTTATACCGATATCGAAAACACCCGACCGATCACCGCCAGCGGCGACGAGGACGATGCCGGGCGCGTGCCCAGCCACACCCTGCTCTCGGCACGCGCCAGCTACAAGCTGCCGACACGCCTGGACACCACCCTCTGGATCCAGGGCCGCAACCTGACCGACAAGCTGTACATCGCCGATATCCAGGAAGGCATCCGTCCCGGCGCGCCGCGCTCGATTCTGGCGGGCGTGACCTTCAACTTCTGACGGCTCATCGGAAAGCGCCTGTCAGATCACCACATGGCTTGCCGACAAGCACGCCATGTGGTGAGAAACAGGGGCCTTTTGTAGGAGCGAATTTATTCGCGAGCCTTTAGCGAAAGCTCCGTGCCGCAAAGCAACACTCGCGAACGAGTTCGCTCCTACAGGTAGATGAGGCAGCGTTTTCACCTTCTCTTGTACCCCGCTCATGCGATTGCCCTGAGCTTCCCCCTACAGTTCGCGACCTGCAAATACGACTCGCGTATAATCGACGACTTTTCCGTTTTGCCAAAAGCAGGTTTTGCCGTTCATGACCACCCAGGCCGCTGAAGTCGCGAAGCGCCGTACGTTCGCGATCATCTCCCACCCCGATGCGGGCAAGACCACCATTACCGAACGCCTGCTGCTGATGGGCAAGGCCATCGAGGTTGCCGGCACGGTGAAGTCGCGTAAATCCGACCGCCACGCCACGTCCGACTGGATGGAAATGGAAAAGCAGCGCGGTATCTCCATCACCACCTCGGTGATGCAGTTCCCCTACCGCGAACACATGATCAACCTGCTCGACACCCCCGGCCACGAAGACTTCTCCGAAGACACCTACCGCACCCTGACTGCGGTGGACAGCGCCTTGATGGTGCTCGACGGCGGCAAGGGCGTAGAGCCGCGCACCATCGCGCTGATGGACGTCTGCCGCCTGCGCGACACGCCCATCGTCAGTTTCATCAACAAGCTGGACCGCGACATTCGCGACCCGATCGAGCTGCTCGACGAGATCGAAGCGGTGCTGAAGATCAAGGCCGCGCCCATCACCTGGCCCATCGGCTGCTACCGTGACTTCAAGGGCGTGTATCACCTCGCGGACGACTACATCATCGTCTACACCCCTGGCCACGGCCATGAGCGGACCGAGGTGAAAATCATCGAGAAGCTCGACTCCGACGAAGCGCGCAAACACATCGGCGACGAGTACGAGCGTTTCATCGAACAACTGGAACTGGTGCAGGGCGCCTGCCACGAATTCAACAGTGAGGAATTCCTCGCCGGCCAGCTGACGCCGGTGTTCTTCGGCACTGCGCTGGGCAACTTCGGCGTCGATCATGTACTGGACGCCATCGTCGACTGGGCACCCAAGCCGCTGGCGCGCGCTGCCAACGAGCGGGTGGTCGAGCCGGTCGAAGAAAAATTCAGCGGCTTCGTATTCAAGATCCAGGCAAACATGGACCCCAAGCACCGCGACCGCATCGCCTTCATGCGCATCTGCTCGGGCCATTACGAAAAGGGCATGAAGATGCGCCATGCGCGTCTGGGCAAGGATGTGCGCATCGCCGATGCCCTGACCTTTTTCTCCAGCGAACGCGAAATGCTCGAAGAAGCCTGGGCCGGCGACATCATCGGCCTGCACAACCACGGCACCATCCAGATCGGCGACACCTTCACCGAAGGCGAGAACCTCAGCTTTACCGGCATCCCGCACTTCGCGCCGGAACTGTTCCGCCGCGTGCGCCTGAAAGACCCGCTGAAATCCAAGCAGCTGCGTCAGGGCCTGCAGGAGCTGGCAGAGGAAGGCGCGACCCAGGTGTTCTTCCCCGAGCGCAACAACGACATCATCCTCGGTGCGGTCGGTGTGCTGCAGTTCGACGTGGTCGCCAGCCGCCTGAAGGAGGAATACAGGGTGGAATGCGCCTACGAGGCCATCAACGTCTGGTCGGCGCGCTGGATCGAGTGCAGCGACGAGAAGAAGCTCAAGGAATTCACCGACAAGGCCTATGAGAACCTGGCTATCGACGGCGGCGGACACCTGACTTACCTGGCGCCCACGCGGGTCAATCTGGCGCTGATGGAAGAACGCTGGCCGGACGTGAAATTCCGCGCCACCCGCGAGCATCATTGATCCCCGGCCATGAATATCGAAGCCATCATCCAGCGTCTGCACGCCATCCGGGATCACAATGACTGGCAGCGTTTCCACAGCCCGAAGAACCTGGCCATGGCCGCCAGCGTGGAGATTTCGGAGCTGGTGGAAATCTTCCAGTGGCTCACCGAGGACGAATCCCGCCAGTTGCCTGCCGACAAGCTCGAACACGCCGGGCAGGAAGTCGGTGACATTCTCATGTACCTGCTGCTGATGTGCAGCGAACTGGGCATCGACATGGAGCAGGCACTGCTGGCCAAGCTGAGCGACAACGAGCGGCGCTTCGTGCGATGAGTGATCGCCATTTCGACGAGCTGGCCACCCGCTTCGCCGAAAAGATCTATGGCGGCAGCAAAGGTGCGATCCGGCTTGCCGTCCTGCAAGCCGATCTTGCCGAGGCGCTGCCGCAACGCCCGCTGCGAGTGCTGGATGTTGGCGCAGGGCTTGGTCATATGAGCCTCTGGCTGGCCCAGCAGGGCCATGAAGTCACACTCGCCGAACCGGCCGAACCGATGCTTGAAGGCGCGCGCGAGCGTTTCGCTGCTGCAGGACAGACGGCGGCCTTTATCCAGACTGCCTGGCAGGATGTGGAACAGCATGTCGAAGGCCGCTTCGATCTGGTCATCTGCCACGCCGTGCTGGAGTGGCTGGCCGAGCCCGTGGCGATCCTGCCGGTGCTGCGTCGCCTGATCACCAGCGATGGCTGGCTGTCGCTGGCTTTTTATAACCGCGATGCGCTGATCTATCGCAACCTGCTCAAAGGCAGTTTCAAGAAGCTTCGCCGTCAGAACTTCGCTGGCGAACGCCAGAGCCTGACCCCGCAACGCCCACTTGATCCGCGCGAGCTGGCGGCGCAACTTGCGCCCCACTGGTGGGTCGAAAGCAGCAGTGGTGTGCGGGTCTTCCATGACTACATGCCGCACGATTTTCAGATACGCGCCAGACAGCAGGAACTGGTGGAAATGGAACTGGCCTATCGCCGTCACCCAGCCTTTGCCGGCCTGGGCCGCTACCTGCACTGGCTGTGTCGACCGCACTGAACAGCAGCTGGGAGACATCGATGCTCAAGCGTACAGCGTTATCCCTGCTCTGCCTGAGTCTTGCGGCCTGCCAGAGCAGCAATCCCTATACCAGCGAATCCGCACCGATTCCGCCGGCGCCACCTGTCGAACAGATCCAGTCCCCGATCTATCCGGCCACACCCCGGGATTTTTCCAGTTACCAGAGCTGGAGCTGGCGCACCCCGCCCGCCGGTGCAGCCTCACTTGCCGGCGAAGAACTGCAGGAGATGGTTGCCGGTGCGCTCGATCAACGTGGCCTGCGCCCGGCGCCGAGCGGCTCCCTAGGCGATGTGCAGATCAGTACCAGCGCCAGCCTGCAGACACGGGTACGGCAGGTCTATGATGATTACGGTTCTCGCGTCGGCGTGGGTCGCTATGGTGGCGGCTATGGATACGGCAGCGGCTACGGCATCGGCGGCAGCGTACCCGTCGTGCGCAATTACGAGGAAGAGGTGATGTCGGTGCGTATCGAGATGTTCGACACCGCCTCCGGTCAGTCCGTCTGGAGCAATCAGGCCGAATCTCGCAGCGCCGCCAAACAGGCCGAGCGCAAGAACGCCGCCCGTGAGGCGATCAATCGTGCACTGGCCGACTATCCACCGCGTTGACGCATACAGCCAAACACGGCACCCCGAGGAGATAGCCACATGCTCCGCACACTGATGATCCTCCCGCTGTTGGCGTTGCTGGTTGCCTGCCAGACTAGCCAGGTGCAACGCGATTTCGATCCGCAACGGGACTACGCCGCCTATCGCAGCTGGGACTGGCAGGAGCCAGGCCTGCAGTACCGTCCGGATGATCCACGCATCAAGAGTGATCTCACCGAGCAGCGCATCCGCAGCGCCGTCACCGAGCAGCTCGACCAGCGTGGCCTGCGCCAGGCACAGACCGGCAGCAGCGCAGACGTACGGGTGCAGGCATGGTTCATCGTCGAGCAACGCACCCAGCAATACAGCTCGACGTCGATGGGGGCCTGGGGCAGCCCGTGGCATGGTTACTGGGGCGGGCCGATGTATACCGACACCCGCACCCTGCACTATCAGGTCGGTACTTTGCAGATCGACTTCTACGACGCCGATGACGGCAAGCTGATATGGCGCGGCAGTACCGAACAGACCCTGCGCAGCGATCCGGGTGGTCCCCAGGAGCGGGCCAGCATGCTGCGTGAAGCCGTTGCCCGTGTGCTCTCGCAATATCCGCCGAGATAAAGCGTAATCAGGCCGTTAAAAACCTAGACGAGGCAGGCAGGACAAGGCGCAACGACCAGCGGGAGTACCCGCCGCAGGCTCGCCCAAAGGGATGAGCGCAGCGAATCAAGCGGCGCTTGATCGTTTTATTTGCGCTCGAAGGCGTAGAACAGATTGGGTTCGCTCACCAGATACATATCGCCACCTGCATCGAAGGTCACACCCTCCGCCTGCGGCACGCTGCTCTCCAGTCCGGCGAACCCGCGCCACAGCGAGCGGAAACTGACCAGTTCACCCTTTGCGTTCAGCTCCAGCAGCATTTTCGCTTCCTCGCTGAGCAGCACCAGATGCCCGGTGCGCTCGTCGAAGTGCACTGAGGCCAGATCGCTGGCCATGCCCTTGTCCTCGATCCAGGCTTCACGGTCGATAACCTTCAGGTTCATCTGGCCGTTCAGGCTGGCCTTGATACCCTGAATTTCGTAGAGCTTGCGCGGTGAATGCTCCTTGACCACGAACAACCGGTCAGCGCCCCGATCATAGCCAACACCCTCGAAGCCACTGTTTTCGCCGTCTCCCAGAGCCAGCGTGATCGATGCGTAGTCCTTGCGTTGGAGCACGCCGGGGGTCTCCGGCACCGGAACGATCACCAGCGACTGGCTGCGTTCCTCGGCCAGTACCAGCAGATCGTCACCCAGGTAGGTGATGCCCTCGACATCCGAGAATCCCTTCAGGGGATAACGCGCAAGGAATGTTCCATCCCGATCCAAGGCGATCAGCTCCTCGGGATTGTTAATCACAGCCCAGAGATGGTTGCGGCGCTCATCGAACGTCAGCCCGGAGAGGTTGTTGGTGACCGACTCCACCGGCAGTGCATCGACCCGCACTTCGTACTCGGGCAGCCACAAGCTACGCGCTTCCCAGCTGTTTTCATGCCAGGCGGACTTGAGGCCATAAAAAGCCCGCTCACCCAGGTGCATTGTGGAGGCGGCATAAAGCAGGCCGGCAGACAGCAGGCCCAGCGCCCACAGCTTCGGGCGCATCCCGGAAAGCCCCGAAGAACGTACCCCAATATGGATTGGCATGGTTTATCTCATGAGTAGCAGGCAGGCAGCCTAACTTGAATCTATTGCAATTGCGTGAAATTCTCATCATCACGAACAACCCGGCATTGACCCTCCGACGCCACACAGGTTCAACACGAGCGACGGGAACTGCCAGCTGGATTGATAGCCCAAGTCCCCAGCAGCCAGGCGAATGCGCAATAGGAGAGCAATATGCGGGTGGAAGGCTTTTTCGAATGGCTGGGCGAGGCGCTCGGCACCGTGATTCGTTATATCGTCGACGCCCTGAGCGGCATTTTCGGGTTCCTGGCCGGCGCCGGGAGCAATTTCCTGGAAGGCCTCTCACGCACGCTGGGCATCGACCAGTCGCTGATCAGCCTGTTCGCGCTGTTCATCGGCCTGATGCTGCTGGTGGCAGCGTTGCGGGCCTTGCTCCGGGGTTCGGTCATCGCAGCGCTGATCTGGCTGTTTCTGGGCTTATGGCTGCTGAGCTGGTTGATCCACTGACAGCAGCGGCAAGCTTCGAGCCACAGGCTTCGGTATAGTTGCGGACTGTTCTGGAGGCCCGCAATGTTCCGGTTGCTCGATGCCTGGCGGCACGCACCCACTCATCGACGTGTCTGGGCGCTGGCTGCGCCGATGATTCTGTCCAATCTTTCCGTACCCCTGGTCGCGCTGGTGGACAGCGCGGTGATCGGTCATCTGCCCCATGCGCATCAGCTGGCCTCGGTGGCCGTGGGCGGCAGCCTCTATACACTGCTGGTCTGGGTGATGGGCTTCCTGCGCATGGGTACCACCGGTTTCGCTGCACAGGCAGCCGGTCGCAACGATGGCGGTGTCCTGCGCCAGGTATTGCTGCAGGGCTTACTGCTGGCATTCGGCTTTGCCCTGCTGCTGAGTCTCGTTGCGCTGCCCCTCAAGGGTTTGGCCCTGCAGTTGATGCAGCCCTCGGCTGACCTCGATCACCTGACCCAGGTGTACTTCCATACACGCCTGTTCGGGCTCCCCGCGGCGCTGGGCAGCATGGCGCTTATCGGTTGGTTTCTCGGTGCCCAGAATGCCCGAGCGCCGCTGGCTATTCTGCTCACCACCAACCTGATCAACATCGTACTGGACCTCTGGTTCGTCATCGGCCTGGAATGGGGCGTCGCCGGAGCCGCACGCGCCTCGGTGATTGCCGAATGGAGCGGACTGGCAGTCGGACTGGCCCTCACGCGCGGCGCCCTGCGCCGCCATCCGGGCCGACTGGACCAGCAGGCGCTGCGCCTGTGGGCGAACTGGAAGCCGCTGATGTCGGCCAATCGCGATATCTTTTTGCGTTCACTGGCGCTGCAACTGGTGTTCTTTCTCGTCACCGTGCAGGGCACGCGTCTGGGCGACACCACCGTCGCGGCCAACGCGCTGCTGCTTAATGGCCTGCTGCTTACTGCCCATGCTCTCGACGGCCTGGCACACGCCATCGAAGCACTCAGCGGCCATGCCATCGGCGCCCGGAATCACCTGGAGCTTCGACGTATCTTGACTGTGGCAGGAGGCTGGTCGCTGCTGGCCAGCCTTGCCTTTGGCCTGTTCTTTCTGCTCGGCGGTTCATTGTTCATCCAGTTGCAGACCGATATCCCCGACGTGCGCGAAATGGCCATCACCTATCTGCCATACCTGGCCGCATTGCCGCTGGTGGCCGTGTGGAGCTATTTGCTCGATGGCCTGTTCATCGGCGCCACCCGCGCCCGCGAAATGCGCAACGCCATGCTCCTGGCCGTGGCGATTTCGCTACCATTGGGCTGGCTGCTGCAAGGCATGGACAATCATGGATTGTGGATGGCCTTTCTCGCCTTCATGCTGTTACGCGGGATATGTCTGGGCGCCATCGCCCGGCGCCTGCAACGCCAGCGGCAATGGTTCGATATACCTCACGCCACGCCCACCGAGCCCATACCAAAAGGTCCCTGACATGGTCTATGCCGTGGTCGCCTACCTGCACTTCGTGGCGATTCTTTTACTCTTCGCCCTGCTGGTGCTCGAACATCAGCTGCTTCGCCAGCCGCTGGATTTCGAGCGGGCACGCAGCCTGTACCGCGTGGATATCGCTTTCGGCATCGTTGCCGGCCTGGTGCTGTTCACCGGCGCCGCACGCGCCATGCGCTACGGAAAAGGGCTGGACTACTACCTCAACAACAGCCTGTTCCACACCAAGGTCGGGCTGTTCATCGCCGTTGCTCTGCTGTCGCTCTACCCCACCCTGACCTTTTTCAGATGGCGCTCGGCGTTGAAGGCTGGCGAAGTTCCGGCACTGACACCAGGCAGCGCGCGGCGGATGACACTGATCATCCGTATCGAGCTGTTCACCCTGCTATTGATCCCGCTATTTGCCGCCCTGATGACACGAGGCTTCGGAGTAATGCTGCGCTGATCGCTTGGCAGTCAAAGCGAACTCTCGGCCAGCGAGAGCCTCCAAGCTGCGTTCCCGAAGGAGGTTTTCATGATCAAGCATCTCACCACCGGCGGCTTCGCCCTCTGCATGTACGCATCGGTCGCACTGGCCCAGACACCTAAACCGGAAGTCATTGCCCATCTGAACGGGCTGGATATCGAAGTCAGCGCCATGGGCGTGCCGACCGCCACGACCGAAGCCGGCGGCGAGCTGGTGGGCATCAGGGCGATTCGCGTGATGAACAACACCGACGAAATGGTGACCTGCGAATTTCATGTGCCGGACGAAGCAAGGGCAAGCACTTCAGCCCCGCCGGTGTTCAACCTGAACCCAAAGAGCCAACGTGTCGAACGCGTTCCAGGCGACTACTCCCCTGACGAACCCTTCGCCGAACTGACCTGTCATGCCGCTAACCAGAGTGTGGAAAGCCCGGCTACGGAGTCGCCGGGCGGGGCTGGTTCAGAACAGTCACCCTCCGATTAAGACTGGCTGCTTAGGCGGCCATACGCTCGCACGCCTCGGCGCAGCGCCGGCAGGCCTCTGCACAGGCCTGACAATGATCGGCCTGATGTTTGCTGCACTCCTCGGCGCAGGCATGGCACGCCTGAGCACACAGTTCGCAGACAGCCTTTGCATGACCGCTGTCGCGGGTCATCAGCACGGCGGCCAGCGAACAGATGTCGGCGCAGTCACGATCCAGCTCGATGCAGCGCGCCATCATCTTCACGTCTTCCTCGCGCAGGCAAGAGGCGGCGCAGGTTTCACAGATCAACGCACAGTTGGAACAGGCCTTGATGCAGGCCTCATGGTCTGGATTGAGCATGGGATAGTCTCCTCTGTGATGGATTAATGGACTGCCAACGGATTTTCCGCGGAGCATCTCTCATTCGTTTGATGGGCCACAGGCTTTGCAAAGTTCCAGCAGATCGATCAATGGCGCTGCGGGAGTTGACCGTTACAATGGCGCACCCAAGTCCATACCTTCCGCAGTCATGACGTTCACCCTAGCCGCGCCCAGCGAATTCCAGGAAACCATCCGCAAGAGCCGCTTCCTGGCCAAGGCCGCACCGGTATCGAGTCCGGAAGAAGCCCAGGCATTTATCGATGCAGTCAGCGACAGCAGCGCGACGCATAATTGCTGGGCCTGGAAGATTGGCAATCGCTATCGTTTCAGCGACGACGGCGAGCCCGGCGGCACAGCGGGCCGGCCAATGCTCAGCGCCATCGAAAGCCAGGACTGCGATCAGGTCGTGGTGGTGGTGATTCGCTGGTTCGGTGGCATACAACTCGGTACCGGCGGTCTGGCGCGGGCCTATGGCGGCTCGGCGGCGAAATGCCTGCAGGGCGGCGAGCGCCTGGAACTGGTATCCCGATCCCTTTACCGATGCCACTGCCGCTTTTCCGAACTGGCCCTGCTCAAGGCCCGCCTGGAAGAGCACGATGCGCTTATCGAAAGCGAAACCTTCGATGCCGAAGGCGCCGAGTTGAAACTGGCCGTGCCCGAGATACAGCGGGCCGGGTTGCAACAACTGCTGGCCGACATCAGTCGGGGCCGCAGCCATCTGTCGGCTGCTGATGACTGATCATGCTTCACGTTGCCCACATTTGTTGTTGAATTCGCTGTGGATAACCTTTTGATGAGTGGCTGCAAGAGCCTAATGGCGCGGCTTTCACGAAGTTGTCGATTTAGTGAGCAAAGCTCACTCCAAATGCCAAATCAGCCACTCAACCTACTGATAAATAAATGTTTTGAGGGTTTTCCATAAAAATCCGGAGTGTCATTTTCACGCCCTTGTCAACCATGGAGTTATACCCCGATTAAGTGGAGAACTCTGTGGATAACACTGGGAATAACCCAGCGAACACTGATGGTTGCTGCGCCGGTCAATTCTGATCATTTTTTCACCAGCGTCACATAATGTTCATCCCGCTGCCATACGCCGGCAATCTACCTTCCTGTTGGATTCGGTTGCCCTTTCGCTGCACCTGACCACTAGAATGTGGCAAACGCCGATGAGAACGCCCCTATGTACGACTGGCTCAACACCCTACCCAAAGCCGAACTGCACCTCCATCTGGAAGGCTCGCTGGAGCCTGAAATGCTCTTCAGTCTGGCCGAACGCAACAAGATCGCCCTGCCCTGGGATAACGTCGATGCCCTGCGCAGCGCCTATGCGTTCGGCAACCTCCAAGAGTTTCTCGACCTCTATTACCGTGGCGCGGACGTGCTGCGCACCGAGCAGGATTTCTACGACCTTACCTGGGCCTACCTGCAAAAATGCGAAGAACAGAACGTGGTGCACACCGAGCCTTTCTTTGATCCCCAAACCCACACCGATCGCGGCGTCCCCTTCGAAGTAGCGATACGCGGCATCAGCGATGCCCTGGCTGATGGCCGTGAACTGCTGGGCATCAGCAGCGGCCTGATTCTCAGCTTCCTGCGCCATCTGTCTGAAGAGGAGGCCTTCAGAACACTGGAGCAGGCAATGCCCTATCGCGATGCATTCTTCGCCGTTGGGCTGGACAGCTCCGAAGTCGGCCATCCACCAAGCAAGTTCGAGCGTGTATTCGCCAAAGCCCGCGCCGACGGCTTTCTCGCAGTCGCCCATGCCGGAGAGGAGGGTCCGCCCGAGTACATCTGGCAAGCGCTGGACCTGCTCAAGGTCCGCCGCATCGACCATGGCGTGCGCGCCGCCGAAGACCCCAGGCTGATCGCCCGCCTGATTGACGAACAGATCCCGCTGACCGTCTGCCCACTGTCCAATACCAAGCTGCGTGTATTCGACGACATGAGCCAGCACAACATCCTGCAACTGCTGGAGCAGGGCGTGAAGGTTACGGTCAACTCCGATGATCCTGCGTACTTCGGCGGCTACGTGACAGAGAATTTCATGGCCCTGCACGAAAGTCTGGGCATGACCGAAGACCAGGCGCGGAGGCTGGCGCAGAACAGCCTGGACGCACGCCTGGCTTAGCAGACCGTTTACAGAGCGGGGCGGACGCTGTTACATACACAAGTGACTGTAAACCTGTGCAACCCCTACAAGCGCAGCACCATTCGCCCGCAACGGCCTTAATGCAGCCTTTGGCTGCCGTAGTCAAATATGCGAAGAACCAAAGAAGACGCCGAAAAAACCCGCCTGGCCCTACTGGCCTCTGCCGAGAAGCTGTTTCTGGACAAGGGCGTGGCACATACCAGTCTCGACCAGATCGCACGTGACGCCGGCGTGACGCGTGGCGCGGTGTACTGGCACTTTCAGAACAAGGCTCACCTGTTTCACGAAATGCTCAACCAGGTGCGCCTGCCACCCGAGCAGATGAATGAACGGCTCTGCAGTTGCAACCAGCAGCAGCCCTTGCTGGCGCTGCGCAATCTTTGTATCGAAGGTCTGCGGGCGCTGGCCAGGGACGAGCAAAAGCGCCGGATCATGACCATCCTGCTGCATCGCTGCGAGTTCACCGAGGAACTGCGTGAAGCCGAAGAGCGTCACCAGGCGTTCATCAATCAATTCATTGATCTGTGCGAGCAGTTGCTGCAACGAGCAGCCAACAATCTACACCCGGGAGTGACGCCGCGACTCGCCGCCCTCACGCTTCATGCGCTGCTGGTCGGTCTGTTCAGCGACTGGACCCGAGACGCCTCGCTGTATGATCCCGAAACCGACAGCGCCACGCTGATCGACCCGTTGTTTCGCGGTCTGATACGCGACTGGGACGAAAAAGCGCGACTCTTGCCAACAGCCTGAGCACTGCAGCGCCCGCCAGACAGGCTGAATCAGTGGGCTGAATAGCCCTCTTCTTCAATCGCCTCACGTATCGCCGCTTCGCTCAGACTGCCCTCGACCTGCACCGTCCCCGCCTTCAGATCAACCCGAACCTGGGCCTCTGCATCGCGCGCCTTGATTGCATTGATCACGGCGCGCTCGCAATGTCCGCAGGTCATGCCGCTTACGTTGAATGTCTGCATGACGTTCTCCTGTATCACTATTGTTGAAGACCCGGCCATTCTCATGCTTGCCATAATGACAAGGTCAAGAGCTGCTGAGCCAGTCCTGCAGGGCTTGACCTTCACCCAAGGTAAGGGTTGATCATGGCAGGCATGAATCAGCAGGAGCCCACCATGTCCAGTTCCACCCACACACTGCCTGTCAGCGGGATGACTTGCGCCAGCTGCGCCGGACGGGTCGAGCGCGCCCTGCTCAAGGTGCCGGGCGTTGCCAGCGCCTCAGTTAACCTTGCGACCGAACAGGTCCACATTGAAAGCAGTGAAAGCCCCCTGATCAAACTGATCCAGGCTGTGGAAAAGGCCGGTTATGCCGTACCGCTGCAGACATTGGAACTGGCCGTTGAAGGCATGACCTGCGCCAGCTGCGTCGGCCGGGTCGAACGCGCCCTGCTCAAGGTGCCAGGGGTGCATAGCGCTACGGTAAACCTGGCCAGCGAGCGCGCCCGTATCGAAGCGCTCGCCACGCTTGAAGTTGCAACACTGCTCCAGGCCGTCGAGGCCGCCGGCTACAAGACGCATGCCAGCGATAGGCAACAGGCTGCGAGAGACAACAACGATCAGCGTCTGCACCGCGAACGTCGGACGGTCATCATAGCCCTGCTGTTGGCGGCACCACTGGTGCTGCCGATGTTCGGCGACCTCTTTGGTCAGCACTGGATGCTGCCGGCCTGGGTGCAATTCCTGCTGGCCACACCCGTGCAGTTCATTCTTGGCGCGCGTTTCTACGTGGCCGGCTGGAAGGCCGTACGCGCCCTCACTGGCAACATGGACCTGCTGGTCGCCATCGGCACCAGCGCCGGCTATGGCTTAAGCCTTTATCAATGGTGGGCCGCGCCTGCCGGAGAGATGCCGCACCTGTATTTCGAGGCCTCGGCGGTGGTCATCGCCCTGGTGCTGCTCGGCAAGTATCTGGAAAGCCGCGCCAAGCGCCAGACCAGCGCCGCCATCCGCGCTCTGGAAGCCTTGCGCCCCGAGCGGGCAATACGCATCGTTGAGGGCCGCGAAGAAGAGGTCGCCATCGCCGCGCTGCATCTCGATGACCTGGTCATGGTCAAGCCCGGCGAGCGCTTCCCGGTGGATGGCGAGGTGGTCGAAGGCGAAAGCCAGGCCGACGAGGCACTGATCAGCGGCGAGAGCCTGCCGGTAAACAAGGCGCCCGGCGACCGCGTCACGGGCGGCGCCATCAATGGCGAAGGCCGCCTGCTGGTGCGCACCATCGCACTGGGCGGCGAGACAGTGCTGGCCCGCATCATCCGCCTGGTGGAAGACGCCCAGGCAGCCAAGGCGCCGATTCAGAAACTGGTAGACAAGGTCAGTCAGGTGTTCGTCCCGGCAGTGCTGGTCATCGCCCTGGCGACGCTCATCGGCTGGCTGCTGACAGGCGCAACGGCGGAAGTTGCGTTGATCAACGCCGTCGCTGTGCTGGTTATCGCCTGCCCCTGCGCGCTGGGGCTGGCGACACCGGCGGCAATCATGGCCGGGACCGGCGTGGCGGCGCGCTACGGCATTCTGATCAAGGACGCTGAAGCGCTGGAAATCGCCCATGCGGTCACCGCTGTGGCCTTCGACAAGACCGGCACACTGACATCCGGTACGCCGCGCATCGTCCACCTGCATGCCGTCGATGGCGACGAAGCCGCACTGCTACGTCAGGCAGGCGCGCTGCAACGCGGCAGCGAGCATCCCTTGGCCCGCGCAGTGCTCGATCGCTGCGCAGAAAAAGGCCTTGAGGTGCCGGATGTGGAAAAAAGCCAGTCACTGACCGGGCGCGGCATCGCCGGCACCCTTAAAGGTCGCTCGCTGGCACTTGGTAACCAGCGGCTGCTGACCGAAAACGGTCTGCAGCCGGGTGAGCTGACCAGCCAGGCCGAAGCCTGGGAAGCTCAGGGCCGTACCCTTTCCTGGCTGATCGAAACCAGTGAGCAGCCCCGGATACTGGGCCTTTTCGCCTTCGGCGACAGTCTCAAGCCGGGCGCTGCAGAAGCGATTGCCGCGCTCGATGCACGCCATATCCGCAGCCATCTGATCACCGGTGACAACCGTGGCAGTGCGCGAGTGGTGGCCGAGGCGCTGAAGATCGACAGCGTACATGCCGAAGTATTGCCGGCGGATAAGGCTGCCACTGTTACCCAGCTGAGAAAAGACGGCGCGGTGGTGGCGATGGTCGGCGACGGCATCAATGATGCCCCGGCACTGGCCGCCGCAGACGTTGGCATTGCCATGGGTGGCGGCACCGACGTGGCCATGCACGCCGCCGGCATCACCCTGATGCGTGGCGACCCGCGCCTGGTGCCGGCAGCGCTGGAAATCAGCCGCTACACCTATCGCAAGATCCAGCAGAACCTGTTCTGGGCTTTCATCTACAACCTGGTGGGCATTCCGCTGGCGGCATTCGGCTTTCTCAGCCCGGTGGTCGCTGGCGCGGCAATGGCCCTGTCCAGCGTCAGCGTGGTCAGCAATGCCCTGCTGCTCAAGCGCTGGAAACCGGATCACGACGAGGAGCATCGACCATGAACATTGGCGAGGCGGCACGGCACACCGGCCTGTCGGCAAAAATGATTCGCTACTACGAGTCCATCGGGCTGATTTCACCTACCGGTCGCAGCGCCAACGGCTACCGCCATTTCGACGAAGAAGACCTGCACCGCCTCGCCTTTATCAGGCGTTCGCGCGATCTGGGCTTTTCCCTGGAGGAAGTGGGCAGACTGCTGACCCTCTGGCATGACCGCCAACGCGCCAGCGCCGACGTGAAAGCCCTGGCAGGGACGCATATCCAGGCACTGAATCGCAAGATCCACGAGCTGGTGAGTCTGCGCGATACGCTGCAGGAGCTGGTCGATACCTGCCACGGCGATGACCGCCCGGACTGCCCCATTCTCAAGGATCTGGAGTCGGGCGGACGGTAAGACCTGCAGGCTACAGACCGAGCGTGTGGATCACCGGCTGCCGACCACTGCAGGACGCTCGCTGCCAAAGGCGGTGTTCAAGCCTGTGATTGCAGGTAATTCTGCAGACCGACGCGGTCGATCAGACCGAGCTGCTGTTCCAGCCAGTAGGCATGGTCTTCCTCTGTGTCGTGCAGTTGCAGGGCGAGGATATCGCGCGTCACATAGTCACTGTGCTGTTCGGCCAGGGCGATGCCCTTGGCCAGCGCCTCACGCACCTTGTACTCCAGCGCTAGATCGTTGCGCAGCATGTCCGGCACGCTGTGGCCGATGTTGAGCGCATCGGGTGTCATGTCAGGCGTACCTTCGAGAAAGAGGATGCGTTGCAGCAACGCATCAGCGTGCTGAGTTTCCTCTTCCATCTCGTGGTTGATGCGCTCGTAGAGCTTGCTGAAGCCCCAATCGGCGTACATCCGCGAGTGCAGGAAATACTGATCGCGCGCGGCCAGCTCTCCACGCAGCAGTTCCTTCAGATACTCGATAACCAGGGGCTGACCTTGCATTGCGACTTTCTCCTGACATTGAAATGCCGGGTAATGATACGCCCAATCCGCGCCGAACCAAGCAGCGCGGTGGCGCAGGAAAGGCTACTGGCCAGTCCAGGACGAACCACCTGGCTGGCACAGAGCTCTACTGCATCGAGCAGAGCGATGCCCGGATGGGAAACTGAAACGAACAGGGTCATGAAGCACGAACCCTTTGTCATCGACTCAGTGGCGCATCCACGGCGGCACAGGCGGCTCGTCGGAGGGCTCGTCAACGGCATTGCGCAGTGCTTCCTTGCGTGCCTGCTCCGCCAGGGTCGCCTTGATTTCACGCATGACGGCATCCAGATCGGCAGCGTCTTCCGGCTCGGCAAACTCCCCGGTCAGTTCGGTTTCCGGCGTCAGCTTGCCTTCCTCATACAGGGCCCACATTTCCTTGGCATAACGGGTAAACCGAAGCTCGGGCGCGAATTGGCCGAAGTAGGCGGACATATTGCCAACATCACGCTCAAGCATCTCAAGCGCATGATTGTTGCCAGCCGCATCCACTGCCTGCGGCAGATCGATGATCACCGGGCCATGTTCGTCGAGCAGCACGTTGAACTCGGAAAGATCGCCATGCACCAGACCGGCGCAGAGCATCTTCACCACTTCGCCAATCATGAAGGCATGAAACTCTCGGGCGTCGTCGGGGTGTAGCTCCACGTCGTTGAGGCGCGGAGCCGCGTCTCCGTCGTCGCCGGTGATCATTTCCATCAGCAGCACGCCGTCGAGAAAGTCATAAGGCTTGGGCACCCGCACGCCCGCGTCGGCCAGACGAAACAGGGCTGCCACTTCGGCGTTCTGCCAGTTTTCCTCCTTTTCCTTGCGCCCATGTTTGGAGCCCTTGGCCATGGCACGGGCATCGCGACTACTGCGCACCTTGCGCCCTTCCTGATACTTCACAGCCTGCCGAAAGCTGCGGTTGTTGGCCTCCTTGTAGACCTTGGCGCAACGCAACTCCTCACCGCAGCGCACCACATAGACCGCTGCCTCCTTGCCACTCATAAGCGGGCGCAGCACTTCATCAATCAGCCCATCCTCGACCAGCGGTTCGAGTCGTTTTGGCGTTTTCATCAGCGATTTACAGACCCTTCTCGGCTACACAGGTCTGCAGGTTACGGTAATCACCAGCGAGCTTCCATGCTCACCCGCAAGTTTGCCGCAGCAAGGCGTATTGGCACAGGCGCACGCAAGGCGGACAATCGTCCCAATCGCCAGCGGAGGCCTGCCATGCTCGACCCAGTTCGTCCTCGCCCAGCCGATGCACGCAAGCGCAAAGGCACACCCGAAGTGCTGCGCTACGCCATCAGTCCCTGTCCGCTGGGACTGATGCTGATTGCAGCCAGCGAGCATGGCCTCTGTGCCCTGCTGTTCGCAAACGATGAACCGGCACTGCTGGAAGAGCTGCAATCGCGCTTCCCAAGCGCCGTAACGGTTCGCGATCAGACCGGCCTCGATGACTGGCTACAGGCTGTGCTGGCGCAACTGGAAGACCCCTTTCGCAGCACCGACCTGCCACTCGATCTGCGCGGCAGCGCTTTCCAGCAGCGTGTCTGGCAAGCCCTGCAAGCCATTCCATCCGGCCAGACCATGCGCTACGGCGAATTGGCCGCAAATCTGGGCAGTCACGCCCGAGCCGTGGCTCGCGCCTGCGCAAGCAATCCGCTCGGTCTGCTGGTGCCCTGCCATCGGGTTGTGGGCGCCGATCAGGCACTGACCGGCTATCGCTGGGGCGTCGAGCGCAAAGCTGCTTTGCTTGCCGCTGAAAGCAGACAATCGGGAGCCTCGCAGCGATCCTGAGGTCCGATATTCGGCCTGTACCTGATCAAGAGATTTCTGCCGTGCCATTGATCGACACCCACACCCATCTCGATTTCGAGGACTTCGCCGACGACCGCGATGCCGTGCTGACCCGCTGCGCGGCAGCCGGCGTGGAGAGGATCGTCGTGCTCGGCGTGCATCGGGCGAACTGGGAGCGCGTCTGGCAACTGGCCCTGGACAAGCCGGCGATTCATGCGGCGCTCGGCCTGCATCCAGTATTCCTGCGGGATCATCAAAACGAGCATATCGCGCAGTTGAGAGACTGGCTGCTGCGACTGCATGGCGAGCAAAAACTCTGCGCCATCGGCGAAATCGGCCTGGACTACTACGTCGAGGAACTCGACAGGGAACGACAGCAGCACTTGCTTGAAGCCCAGCTTGAGCTGGCCAATGAGTTCGCGCTACCGGTACTGCTGCATGTGCGACGTGCCCATGCACCGATGATCGCCACGCTGAAACGCCACAGGCTCAAGCGCGCCGGGATCGTTCACGCCTTCAGTGGCAGCCTTGAAGAAGCACTGGAATACATCAGGCTTGGCTACAAGCTCGGCCTCGGCGGCGCTGGCACCTGGCCACAGGCGCACCGCATGCATCGCGTGCTTCGACAGTTGCCGCTTGAGAGCATCGTGCTGGAAACCGACGCCCCGGATATTGCGCCGCACAGCCATGCCGGCCAGCGCAACAGCCCGGAATTTCTTCCGGACATCTGCCGTGAACTGGCGCAGCGCCGGGGCATCAGCCCAGAGGAGTTGGCTGCGGCCAGCCACCACAACAGCTGCGAGCTGTTTCGCTGGGCCTCCTAGAGCCGAACCTGTTCGGCTTTAACAGTTTTTTGCGGTCGAGCGAATTCAGCCCTGCAACCAGCGTTAAACCTTGAATGCAGCAATCAAACGTTGCAAACGCCCCACCAACTCGCTCAGTTCGCGGCTGGCCTGCTCAGTCTGCCCGGCACCTTCGGCAGTACGCTGCCCGGCCTCGTTGATGGCTACGATGTTGCGATCAATATCCTGAGCTACCGCAGTCTGCTGCTCGGCGGCAGCAGCGATCTGCTGGTTCTGATCGACGATCACGCCCACCGCGCCAAGAATATGCTCCAGCGCCTGACGGACCTGTGCCGACTGCTGGACCGTTTCGTCGGCCATTGCGTGGCTGGCACCCATGGTCTTCACCGCAGCACCCACACCGCCCTGCAGGCGGTCGATCATCTGCTCGATCTCCTCGGTAGACTGCTGGGTGCGCCGGGCCAGATTGCGCACTTCATCGGCGACCACCGCAAAGCCGCGCCCCTGCTCACCGGCGCGCGCGGCCTCGATGGCGGCATTGAGGGCCAGCAGGTTGGTCTGTTCGGCGACGCCCTTGATCACATCCAGCACCTGGCTGATGGCCTTGCTGTCACCGGCCAGCCGATTGATCACCTCTACCGACTGCGCGATTTCCGCCGCCAGCCGCTCAATGCCATGTACCTGGGCTTCGACCAGACCGCGACCACTGAGGGTTTGCTGGTTGACGTCATGCGCGCTGCCCACTGCAGACTCGGCACTGCTGGCCACTTCCTGGGCCGTTGCCGACATCTGATTCATGGCGGTGGCGACTTGCTCGATCTGGCCGCGTTGCCCGGATACCGTCTGGTTGCTCTGCCCTGAAACCATTTCAACCTGCACAGCCTGGCGCTCCACCTCGGCCACCGTCTGGCCGACCCGCTCGATCAACTCGCGAATTCTGGCCACCGTCTCATTGAACACCTGCCCCAGTTCGCCCAGCTCGTCACGGCTGCGCACCTCGCAGCGCGCCGTCATGTCGCCAGCGGCTACGCGATTCATGGTGGCGCCAAGGCTGCGCAGCGAGGCGCGTGTAGAGATATAGAAGGCGCTGTAGAGGTAGACAACCAGCATAAACACCACAGCCAGAGCTACCAACAGACCAGTCATCAGCAGGCGCTTCTGCTCCAGGCGCGCGCCCAGATCGGTATCCAGGAAGACCAGGATTGCATCGTTGAGCGCGTAGGTCTTCGCCATTTCACGGCTGATCAGGTCATAGAACGCATGCCACGGCTGATCCAGCGTCTCGGCCATGATCACCTGATCTTGGAAAATATCGCTACTGATCTGCAGCGATTCACGGCTCGCCCGGGTGAAGCTTTCCAGCTGCCGTGACGCGGCAGCACTGCCGGCGAGCACATCCTGCAACTGGGCAGCGTACTGGTTCTGCTGCTTTTCCAGCTCGAGCACCAGCGCATCCAGCTTGTTGCTGGCGTCGGAATTGAGATAGCCCTGACCAAAGGTGTAGGCCCCAACGGCGCGCCCCTCGCCAAGCATGCCGGTGATGGATGGCGTCACCGAGGTCAGTAGCTCTGCCAGCATGCGCACATCCCGCTGACTGTCCTGGCTGAGCCCGGACTGACTGGCAATCAGCTTGATCATCACCTGAGTTTCACCCAGCAAGGCCCGCGCCATGGCCACCTTGGCCTGCAGGGACTGCTGCGCCTGAGCCTCACGCAAGGCCGCAGCGAGGGCGTCGCGCCGCCTGTTGAATTCCTCGATCTGCTCGGCATCATCGCTGGCCAGGGCCAGGTTTTGCATGCGCCCGGTGAGTTCGTCCTCGGCATCAGCCAACCGGGTCACCAGGCCCTGCTCGCCGCCCGCCTGCCCGATGATGCTTTCAATCTCAACGAGGTCTTTCCATTCCTCCACCTGCCGGCGCAACTGCAAGGCACTGCTCAACAGCTCCAGGCTCTGCAGCTCATTGCGGGTTCCAACAAACTCCCGGTACGACTCGCGCACCAGCGCGAAATTGGTCAGCAGCATGGGCGCGAAGAAAAGCACACTGATCAGGCTGAATTTCATGGCGAAACTCAGGCGATTCATCAATGCGACGGCAGGACTCAACAGGCTGTTCAAAAGACGTCTCCCAACTTTTTGTTGTTGTGCTTGCAGCGTTCGATGGCTGCAGCAGGGCTCGTCAGAGAGGTAGCACAGGAACTTATACGGGATATCACCTGCCGGCTTTGTAAATTAACGTAATGGCACAGTGCCTGAGATGCATTTGCAAGCAACACGCCTGTTCGATTAGCCAAAGGCGTAAGCCAACAATCACAGGCGTGATTCGATAATCCGAGTCGCAATCCAGCGATTGGCGACTTCTGCAGAAAACTAGCCGGATATGGTCCAGAGCGCGATCAGCGCATACCAGAGCATGCGCGTACGCGTCAGCAGCGCAGTGAGATTGTCGAGCCGGACGAGCCCTGCCTCGCCCTCCACAGAGTCATCCAGTTCAGCAGCAGCCGGACCAACATTGGCCAGCAGTTGCCGGGCCGGAATGTCCCAATTCAGCAACTCGTGCAACAGGGAACGATTGACTGCAACAAAATTGCCGACCAGGCCGAAGCTGAGCAGCAGCACACGCACCGCTGGCCAATCAAAAGCGTGCAGCAGTTGACCCGCGCGCTCGCGCATGGCGTCGGTACTTGCATGCTCGCAGGTCAAGACCAGCAATCGATAGGCCAGCGCCGCCATCGGCCCCAACAGCAAATACCAGAAAATCACCGCAAAGAATCCCTGATGGCTGCCCCAGAGCAGCCGCGTCTCCACGGCCCGCAACAGCCCTGGCGCATCCTCCGCGGTCAGGCCCAGGTCACGCTCGGCAACCAGTGCCGCAGCCTCATGATCACCACGTCGCCAGGCATCGCGGAACGGCCCCAATTCACGCTTGGTATGTCCGCGCCCAAGACTGTAAAGCAGCACCAGCAGGTGCAACGGCAGGCTGAGCCAGCCATAGGCCAGCGGCTCCAGCGCCATCAACAGCAGCCCGAGCAACAGCACCGGCAGCAACACCACCAGCAATAGACTCAGCCAGGGCATCGTCGCCAGCCTGGAACCCGCTTCGACACGCCGCAGCAGACGCAGCCAGGGCTCATCCTGCTGTACATTTTGTCGCCAATCGGTGAGCTTTTCGATCAGCAATACCAGCAAAACCACGAGAAAGATCATGTTTCAGGTCCTTGGGCGGGACGAATTCAGGCGATGATCGCAGCCGCGCGCAGACGCGACCAGTCGAATTTCGGTCCCGGATCGGTCTTGCGGCCCGGTGCGATGTCGCTGTGGCCGCAGATCCGCTCGGGTGTAATGGCCGGATAGGCCTGGCGCAGTATGCCGCACAGGCGGATCAGACTGTCGTACTGCGCCTCGCAGAATGGCTGATCATCGGTCCCCTCCAGCTCGATGCCGAGTGAAAAGTCGTTGCAGTTTTCACGCTCGTCAAAGCGCGAAACACCCGCATGCCAGGCGCGGTCGAGACAGGAGACGAACTGGGTGACAACGCCATCACGCTCGATCAGGAAGTGTGCTGATACCTGCAGGGCGGCAATTTCCTCGAAGAATGGATGCTCATCGCATGGCAGGCAATTCTGAAAGAACTGTTGCACCTTGCCCGTGCCGAAACAACCCGGCGGCAGGCTGATGTTGTGGATGACCAGCAGCGAGATCTCACCACCCGGCCGCTGATTGAAATTGGGCGAGGGGCAATGACGAACACCTCGACACCAGCCTGTCGCGTGGTCCAGCTGCATTGCGGCAAATCCTGGCTATTGCGGCCCTGCAGGCTAGCGCCTGCAAGCGGCAAGCGGCAAGCGCGGCCTGTGCCACCTTGCTCGCCGGGTCGGTAACACCTGACCGATCTACCCGATGCGTTTTTCATCACGGCGCGAGGCCAGACGATCAGCCAGACGAGTCGGTTCCGGCAGGCGGTAACGAGTGACATAGCGCATCACCAACTGCGGTGCGGTCGCCAGGCTGACCCGGTTGCCTGGCGAGATAATTAATGGCCGCACCTTGTCCTTGCTGCGCAACACCGTGCCGATGAGTTTGCCGTTGCGATCCAGCAGATCGACCTGATCACCGCGAAGCTCTCCGAGCGGCTGGTGCTGGCCGGTCAGTATCTTCTTCGCAACGCCGATGGTCGGCAAACCGGTGATGACACCCAGGTGAGCAGCAATACCCAGCCCGCGAGGATGGGCGACTCCATGGCCGTCGCAAAGAATCAGATCAGGTGCCCGTCCGAGCGCGTCGAGTGCCTGCAACACCGCCGGCAACTCCCGAAAGGAAAGCAGACCGGGGATATAGGGCATGTTGGTGGGAATCCTCGCCAGCGTCTGCGTCACGGGTTCAAGGGTTTCGGCATCAAGCAGCACCACGGCGGCACGGGTAATGGCGCCGCCCTCCTCAAAACCGACGTCAACGCCGGCAATCAGCCGCAACGAGCCAAAGTCGTCCGCCAGCAACACCCGGCTGGCCAGTTTTTTCTGCATCTCCCGCGCAGCTGCAGCGCTGCCATCCCAGCCCGAAAAGGCGTCGGCGTAGGCGCGTGGCACTGTTGAAGTCATAGGCAATCCTCCGTTACGGATGGACAACGACAGGGACGACTTTCACCGTTGCAGATGAATTGTGACTGGACACTCTGCTAAAAAAATAAGACGCTCCCGCCTAAAGACGGCAGATATACCCTGCCATTCAATAAAAATAATGACCTGCAGACCTAAAACCATGCTCAACGCACACGCATTGAAACGCGTCAGCATCCTGGCCACCGAAGGCGTCTTCGCCTCCACCCTGATGCAGGCCAAGGATTTTTTCCACATGGCCAGCCTACGCTACGGCAAACAGCTCGGCCTGGGCCTGACGCCTGCCCTGGAAACCTGGGTGGTCAGCCCTGACGGCAATCCGGTCACGACATTCAATGGCACCCGCATTGCTGTCGATGGCGCGCTGGAGGCGACCGATGCGGTCATTCTGCCGGCGTTCTGGGGTGATTTCGACACGCTATGCCAGCAGTATCCCCAGGTCATTCCATGGCTACAGGAACGCCACACCGCCGGCAGTGCCATCTGCGGGGAAGCCAGTGGAGTGTTCTGGATGGCCGCGGCAGGTCTGCTCGATGAGCGCGAAGCCACGACCCACTGGCGCTTCGCCAACGAGTTTGCCGAACGTTTCCCGCGTGTACTGCTCACCCTGGAAAAACACCTGACCGACAGTGACAACCTGTACTGCGCCGGCGGAACCACCTCGTCCTGCGATCTTTACATGCATCTGGTCGAAGGTTTCTGCGGCCCCAGCGTCGCCCAGGGCATGGCGCGCGACATTCTCTTCGAGGTGCAGCGCAACTACAGCCCGGGACGCATCGGCTTTGGTGGCCAGAAGCTGCACCTGGATACACGTGTGCTGCAGATTCAGGAATGGCTGGAAGAACATTTCGCGGAGAAATTCCGCTTCGAAGACGTGGCCCGTGAGCACGGCATGAGCATCCGCAACTTCATGCGTCGCTTCCAGAGCGCCACCGGTGACAAACCGCTGCATTACCTGCAGCGGCTGCGTATTGAGACGGCCAAGAGTCTGCTCTCGACCACGCGCAAGAGCATCAAGACCATCAGCTATGAAGTCGGCTACGACGATGCCAGCTTCTTCGCCCGCCTGTTTCGCCATCACACCGAACTGTCACCGAACCAGTATCGGCAGCACTACAGGCACAAAAGCGGCTGAAGCTGGAGTATTCACAGGAAGCACGCCAGACGTGCGAAATGCCGACACCGTCCGGCGGGTTGCCGCCCTACGGTTTGTGTGGTCGCGACAGGTATTCGTGGGATTGCATCTCCAGTAAGCGACTCAGGGTTCGCTGGAATTCGAACTCCAGTCGCCCGCCGGCATAGAGATCCTTGAGCTCAACCTCCGCAGAGAGAATCAGCTTGACGCTACGGTCGTAGAACTCGTCCACCATATTGATGAAACGTCGCGCCATATCGTCCTTGTAGGCGTCCATCCGCTCAACGTTCGAGACCAGGACCGTATCGAAAATCTTGCCCAGTTCGATGTAATCGTTCTGGCTGCGCGGCCCATCGCAAAGTTCGCGAAACTCGAACCAGGCGACACCGCTGGCGGTCTTGCGTGCAACGATCTCGCGGTTCTCGATGTTCAGCGCATCGTTTTCCTGCACCCGGCACTGCTCCGGTAGCAAGCTGCGGAAACTCTTCTCCAGGCTCTGCTCAGCTTCGGCATCCAGCGGAAAGTGATACAGCTCGGCCTGCTCAAGCGCGCGAAGGCGGTAATCGATACCGCTGTCGACGTTGATGATCTCGGTATGTTTCTTCAGCAACTCGATGGCTGGCAGGAAACGAGCGCGCTGCAGGCCGTCCTTGTAGAGACCATCGGGAACAATATTGGACGTCGCGACCAGGCTGACGCCGTTTTTGAACAGCTCTTCAAGCAGGGTCGCCAGGATCATTGCGTCGGTGATGTCGGAGACGAAAAACTCATCGAAGCAAATCACCCGTGACTCTTCGGCGAAGCGCTTGCCGATGATCGTCAGCGGGTTCTTCTCACCCTTGAGGGTGCGCATTTCTTCGTGCACACGCTTCATGAAGCGATGGAAGTGGGTGCGCGTCTTCTGCTCGAACGGCAGGGCATCGAAGAAGGTATCCACCAGATAGGTCTTGCCGCGACCGACGCCGCCCCAGAAGTACAGGCCTTTGATCGGTTCCTGCTGTTTCTTGCCGAAGAGTTTGCCCAGCAGGCCGGAGGATGTGCGCTCAGCAGCGACCAGATCATCGTACAGGCGCTGCAGATGACGAACGGCTGTTTCCTGAGCCGCATCATGAAAGAAATCTGGACGTTGCAGGTCTGCCTGATAGCGCTCGAGAGGTGTCATGGCCGGGTCTGGGTAGTGAAACGGGGGCGTTACTTTAGCCGCGGCCTCGGCGGATGGCAATTTGCGCAGATCATTCAACTCAGCTGTCCCCCGCTGATGATGGAAAATCGCCGCCCCGGTGATAACCGGCGGCCCAGGCTAGCCGGCTAAACAGCAAGCGTCGCCATAGCCTGGCGCAGGCGCAACATGGCGGCTTCCAGCGCGGTCTCGTCGGCATAGCGCGGGCTATCGGCAATGCATTCGCTATCGAGCCACAAGGTGAATTGATCGTCCTCATCGGCACGCAGTTCCAGCGCATCGACACCCTGCGCAATCAGACGCTGACTGAGTGCGCCGATGGCCTTGGGATCGCTGAAAGGACGCGATAGCAATAACTCCTCCCCGTCAGCGGCGAAGAAGCGGAAACGGAAGCTGCCATCGGTTTCCCGAAAGCTGGCGAAACGGGCTGTCTTGCCACCTTTTTTCTTGGTCGGACCGGCATTCTTCACTTCACTTCGGAAATTGCGCAGACCCACGGCTTCACGCAATTCGCCGAGGAAAGGCGTGGCCACCTTACGCGCCTTGGCCGCACCCGCCTGAAGGATATCCTCCAGTTCGCCAGGTCGGGTCATCAGCATGTGATAGCGCTCGCGGGCCTCACTCAGCTCGTCATCAAGCAGTTGGAACAGGCGCTGCTTGGCTTCACCCCAGGCCAGCCCGGCAAGCAGCTCACCGCGAAACTCGTCCAGTTGAGCCGGCGTGGCGAAGGCCTGATAGAGCGTGAACAGGTGTGAGCTGTCCGGATCTTTGGGTTCACCTGGCAATTTCGAGTCGGTGACGATGCGAGCGATGGTGCTTTTCAGCTCCTTGGCGCTGGCGAACAGCGGAATGGTGTTGTCGTAGCTCTTGGACATCTTGCGCCCATCGAGCCCCGGCAGGGTCGCCACGCTTTCCTCGATCAGCGCCGCCGGCATAGTGAACAGCTCACGCCCCTTGCCGAACAGGTGGTTGAAACGCTGAGCGATATCACGCGCCATTTCCACGTGCTGAATCTGGTCGCGACCCACCGGCACCTGATGTGCATTGAACATGAGAATGTCGGCGGCCATCAGCACCGGGTAGCTGAACAGCCCCATGGTGATACCGGCGTCCGGGTCTTCGCCCTGCTCGAGGTTCTTGTCTACCGAGGCCTTGTAGGCGTGCGCGCGGTTGAGCAGCCCCTTGCCGGCAACGCAGGTCAGCAACCAGGTCAACTCCGGGATTTCCGGGATATCGGACTGGCGATAAAAGGTCACCCGCTCGGCATCCAGACCACAGGCAAGCCAAGTGGCGGCAATTTCCAGGCGCGACTGCTGAATGCGCAACGGCTCATCACACTTGATCAGCGCATGGTAGTCGGCGAGGAAATAGAAGGAGTCGGCATCGGCTGCGCGACTGGCGACAATGGCCGGGCGAATGGCCCCGGCATAATTGCCCAGGTGCGGCGTGCCCGTGGTGGTGATGCCGGTAAGGATGCGGGTTTTCATACGATCATCTCGATTCAGTCGGCAAGCGGCTCAAGGGTTTAGCAGGTCGTTCTACCGCGACCTGCTAGTTCAGCCGAGGCGCAACCAGCTCTTTCAGCTCGACCAGCCTGCCATGGAAAAAGTGGCCGCATTCTGCCACTTTCAGCAACTCATGGGGACGCTCAAGCGTGGCAGAGAATGCGTGCACCGAAGCTGGATCGATCACCTCATCATTGTCGGGTTGAATGATCGTCAGGGTGCAGCCTTCGGCCATTGCCCCGCTTTCAAGTCGCGAAACCGCCGGCGCCACCATGAACAAGCGTTCCAGACTCTCACCCCGCGCCTCCACCCGGCTCGCCAGTGCTGCGGCCACGAAACCGCCAAAGGAAAAACCCAGCAACGTCAGTGGCAACCCCGGATGTTGCGCCTGCAGCCAGCGCAGCGCCGCTTCGGCGTCATCGACCTCACCGGTCTTCATGTCGTGGCTGCCGCCACTGCCGCCGACTCCCCGATAATTGAAACGCAACGTGATATAGCCTGCATCGCGGGCGGTGCGCTGCAGGGTGGAGACCACCTTGTTCAACATGGTGCCGCCCTTGACCGGGTTGGGATGACAAAGCAACGCCAGTCCTCGCGCATCGGGCTGGTCATAATGCAGGCCTTCCAGCACGCCGGCCGGCCCTTCGAAGGAAATGGGGGTTTCGCGTTTCAACAAAATGGCTCCGTGACCTTGAGGCAAGTCGACTCGTCTTGCTTACGAGCTGCCTGATAACCGCCGCGCTGCGTCGCGGTATACAGGGCAGGTACGAGACGTTAACGTATCAGGCCGTGGAAAAACCACCCGCCTCAGGCGATAGGTCGGCGACACCGGGCGCATCAGCCTCCGATTGTCGCAGTCGACGCCTTTGCAATGTTTTACCCGGCCTGAACAGTACAGCCGTTTATATAGAGGAAAACCCGTGGAACAGAACCTCGCGACCTGGTTGCTCCCGATTGCCGGCCTGATCGTCGGTATCGCTATTGGTTATCTGATATCGCGCAACAGCGCGCCCAACAGCACACAGCACCAGGTGGATGAGCTGCAGGAACGCCTGGACACCTATCAAAGCGAAGTGGTGACTCACTTCAACACCACCGCCAGTCTGTTGCGCAAACTGACTGCGAGCCATCAGGACATCCAGAATCACCTGTCCGAAGGCGCTGACAAGCTCGCGCTCGACGAACAAACTCGCCAGCGGCTACTCACCGCGCTGCACAGCAAGGAAACCCACACGCCTCGTGAACGCCTGGACTCGCCGACATTCACCGAGCCGCCGAAGGATTACGCCCCGAAAGATGAAGATACTCCGGGCACGCTGCATGAAAACTTCGGTCTGAAAAAGCACTGACCTCCATGAGGCAGGTGGCACACCCTCTGTGCCACCTGCTTGCACAGCACTTATTGCTGCAGGCGCATCGACAGATCAATCGCGCGAACATGCTTGGTCAGCGCGCCGATTGAAATATAGTCCACGCCGGTTTCGGCCACAGCGCGCAGACTTTCATCATCGATCCCACCCGAAGCCTCCAGCTTCGCCCGTCCCGCCGCAATAACCACGGCCTTGCGCATATCATCCAGGCTCAGCTCGTCGAGCATGACGATATCGGCCCCGGCACGCAGCGCCTGCTCCAGTTCATCCAGGCTCTCGACTTCCACCTCAACCGGCTTGCCCGGTGCAATACGGTGGGCCGCTGCAACAGCCTCGGCAATTCCACCACAGGCGGCGATGTGGTTTTCCTTGATCAGAAAGGCGTCGTAAAGCCCGATCCGATGGTTGTGACAACCGCCACAGGTGACGGCGTATTTTTGTGCCAGACGCAGGCCGGGAATGGTTTTACGGGTATCGAGCAGTTTCACGCCCGTCCCCTCGACAAGATCGGCATAGTGCCGGCTCTGAGTAGCAACGCCGGATAACGTCTGCAGAAAATTCAGCGCGGCTCGCTCACCGCTGAGTAACGCACGCGACGGCCCTTCAAGCTGGAACAGCACGCGATCAGCCGCCACCCGATCGCCATCGGCCACCTGCCAATGCACTGCAACCCGAGGGTCAAGCAGGCGGAATACTGCGTCCACCCAGGCCGTCCCGCAAACCACGGCTTCTTCCCGGGTAATCACCTTCGCATGAGCAAGACGCTCAACCGGAATCAGCTGCGCGGTTATGTCACCGGCGCCAATATCCTCGGCCAGCGCCTTACGCACGTTGGTTTCGATTTCAGCACCGAGATCGGCAAGAGTGAGATTGGTCACGACAGACTCCCATTAAATTCGTCATGAGTATAAAGCCTCGCCTGGTGGACGCGCAGGCTCCAGAAAGGCTGGCAAAACGCCACAGGTTTCCCGAAATAGACACCGCCGGTAGTATTTTGTGACCGTCCGCCGGAATTCGCGGGAGTATCTGTGAGCTGCATCATGTCCAAGCACTGCCCGGACCAAAGAGCAGCACGTGTAGGCATATAATGCTTCCATAAATTGACGCCATGAAAATGGCGACAGATATTCATAGGCCGCTATCTCTATCTGTCTACAGCGGCATGCCAGGCATTGTGATCGCCCTATAGGGTGATCGGGAGAGTTTCGATGCGAACCGATGCGAAAGTAGTGCACCTGAAGGGCATTGCAGAGCACCAGCCCACACCATCGACGGGCAGGTTGCCTGTCGCACTCATCGGCGTGCGCGACCAAGCGGCACAGCAGCTGCGAGTGGCGCTGCAAACCCTGTTCGACAATGCCGACGATTCGCTTTTCGAGATAGCCGATCGGGCCACCAGCAACGCCGAACAAAATGCATTCTTTGAAGCCATGCGCGACCTGCGCATGAAACGTCGCAGCATCGAGCGTGGCTTTCTGCAGCAGGTCTTCGAGTCTTTCAGCCGGCTCAACCAGTACGAAATCGGCAAGCCCGCACAGCCGGAAGCCTCCTTTGAAAGCCTGGCACTGGTACAGAACGACGAACTGGAAGAGTCGGTCACCATCGACACCATGGTCGCCAAGGTCATCAATCGAGCCGCCCAGCCGCTCAGCCACCTCACCACTCGCCTGAATGTGCTGGTTAGCAGAAAAATCGACGACAAGAGCAACCCGCTTGGCCCTCAGCAGCTATGCGAAAACTTTCTTGAGGCCTGCAGCAGCCTTGGCGTGGAAATCAAGGTCAAGCTGATCATCCTCAAACTGTTCGAGCGCTACGTACTGGCAGACCTGGATCAGCTCTATGCCGAAGCCAACCAGACACTGGTGACTGCCGGCGTATTGCCTGAACTGCACTCCAGCCCGCCACGCAAAACCAGCAATCGCGGCGCGGCAGGAACCCCGACGCACACCTTCAGCGGTGCCCAGGACTATCCCGAAGAGGGCTTCCACGAAGCCTTCGGCGCACTGCAAACCCTGCTTTCGGAACTGCGCGGCAGCGCCCTCCCTACACGCAACATCCCCAGCGATGCCGTACCGATCTCCAGCAATGACCTGATGCGACTGCTTTCACACCTGCAGGCACGCGCACCCCAGCAGATCGATGAGCACAGCCTGCAAGACCAGCTTGAGCAACTGCTGCATCGGGTCAGCGCAAAAAGCGGCAAGTCGCGGATTGTCGGCGAGGTGGATGAAGACGTCATCAACCTGGTGTCGATGCTGTTTGAATTCATTCTCGATGACCGCACCCTGCCCGACTCGCTCAAAGCCCTGATTGGTCGACTGCAGATTCCGCTGCTGAAGGTCGCGGTGCTGGACAAGACCTTTTTCAGCCGCGGTAGCCATCCGGCACGACGCCTGCTCAATGAAATCGCCTCCGCCGCGATGGGCTGGGTTGATCAAGATGAAACCCAGCGCGACAGCCTTTATCAGAAGATCGAACAGGTCGTGGCACGCCTGCTGAACGATTTCGTTGACGATCCTGCCATCTTCTCCGAACTGCTTGCCGACTTCCTTGCATTCACTGGCGATGAACGTCGCCGCAGCGAACTGCTCGAACAACGTACCCGCGACGCCGAAGAAGGACGCGCCAAGGCAGAAGTGGCACGCCAGGAAGTTGAGCAGGCACTCAACCAACGCCTGCTCGGCAAGACCCTGCCCGAGGTCGTAGTGCGCCTCCTGCAGGAAGCCTGGAGCAAGGCCCTGCTACTGACCTGCCTGAAGTACGGCACGCACTCCGAACAATGGCAGGCCGCCCTGGCAACCATGGATGACCTGATCTGGAGTGTCGAACCACACGACGACCCACAATCGAGAGAGCGGCTGCTGGAACTGGTGCCAAGTCTGCTCAAGAACCTGCGCGACGGCCTGAGCAGTGCCGCGTTCGATCCGTTCTCGACCAGCGATTTCTTTACCCGCCTCGAGGCGCTGCATGTGCAGACGCTGCATCAGGCCAGTCACTCCTCGCAACCTGCACAATCGGCAGCTGCCAGCGCACCGGCCCGCGACGACAGCCCCCGTGAACAGAGGCTCGAGCTGCCTCAGAACACGCCACCTGAAGACACTGTCACGCCCCCTGCAATGGTTGAGGTGGTTGAGGAAATCGTGCTGCTCGCACCTGGCGAAAGTCGTGAACTGGAGCCTGAGATCGACCTGGCCGACAACGACGAAGCGCTGACCCAGGTCGACAATCTGCGGGTCGGCAGCTGGGTGGAATTCCAGGAAGATGAAGAGCACAAGCTGCGCTGCAAACTGGCTGCGATCATCAAATCCACCGGCAAGTACATTTTCGTCAACCGCACCGGCATGAAGGTATTGGAAAAGACCCGCATGGGGCTTGCGATTGAATTTCGCCGCGGCGCCATCCGCCTGCTCAACGACACCCTGCTGTTCGACCGCGCCCTGGAATCGGTCATCGGCAACTTGCGGCAGCTGAAGGACGGCAACCGCTAGTACTTTCGACGGACTGGGGCTTCGTGCACAAGCAGGATTGGCTTTTCTCGCCCCAAGGCTAGAATGGCTACATACCATCCGAGGTGCACATGCCCAGTCGCCTGAATCCTGAAGACCAGAAACGCGTTGACCAGTATCTCAGCGCCCCGCAGCACCAGGTAGAGCGCCAGCCCTTCCGGCCTTGGCTTCTGCTGCTCCTGGTTCTGGTCGTAGTGATTGGCTTGGGCATTCTCAGCCGCCTTCTCAGCCGCCTGGTGACATGAGCGATTCTGCGCTCCCCTCGCGCCCGACCTGAATCCCGCAAAACCTTATGAGTTCATCTAATGACCCATCGCATCGTAATCGTCGGCGGCGGCGCCGGCGGCCTGGAGCTTGCTACCCGCCTGGGTAAAACCCTGGGCAAGCGCGGCAAGGCCCGAATCACCTTGATCGACACCAACCTGACGCATATCTGGAAACCACTCCTGCATGAAGTTGCCGCTGGCTCGCTGAACTCATCGGCCGACGAGCTCAACTATGTTGCCCAGGCCAAATGGAACCACTTCGATTTCCAGCTTGGCCGCATGTGTGGCCTGGAGCGCGAACACAAATGCATCCATCTCGCCGCCACCCTGGACGAGCAAGGCGTCGAACTGGTGCCCGCACGCGCGCTTCGCTATGACACGCTGGTCATTGCCGTCGGCAGCACTACCAACGACTTCGGCACCCAAGGTGCAGCTGAGCACTGCATTTTCCTCGATACGCGGGAACAGGCGGAACGTTTCCATCGTCAACTGTTAAGCCATTACATGCGCGCCCATGCCAATGAAGGTCAACAGGGAATCCTGAACCTGGCCATCGTCGGGGCCGGGGCGACGGGCGTCGAGCTGGCTGCGGAACTTCACCACGCCGCCCGCGAACTTGCTGCTTACGGGCTTGATGGAATCAAACCGGAGAATATGAGCATCAGCCTGATAGAGGCCGGCCCACGCGTACTACCTGCACTACCGGAGCGCATCAGCCAGCCTGTACATCAGACACTCAGAGATCTCGGCGTGAAGGTCCTCACGGATGCCGCCGTCAGCGAAGTGACCGCCGACGGACTGCACACTCAAAACGGTGAATTTGTACCTGCCAGCCTGAAAGTCTGGGCCGCCGGCATCCGGGCACCGAAGTTCCTGCACGAGATCGACGGACTGGAAACCAACCGGATCAATCAGCTGGTGGTTCGGCCCACACTTCAGACCACGCGCGATGATGACATTTTCGCCTTTGGCGACTGCGCAGCCTGCCCGCAGCCAGACAGCGATCGCAACGTGCCACCTCGCGCACAGGCCGCGCATCAGCAGGCCTCGCTGCTGGCCAAGTCGATTGCCTTGCAGCTCGCAGGGAAAGACCTGCCCAGCTATCGCTACCGTGATTACGGCTCGCTGATTTCGCTCTCCAGCTTTTCAGCCGTGGGCAACCTGATGGGCAACCTCACCGGCAGCATCATGCTGGAAGGCTGGCTGGCACGCATGTTCTACATCTCGCTTTACCGAATGCACCAGATGACGCTGTATGGCGTCGCTCGTACAGCCCTGATGATGATCGGCGACAAGCTCAGCACCAGCACGGCGCCGCGCCTCAAGCTTCACTGATTGCGCCTGTCGCGCCTCCCGGAGCGAGCCGGGAGGCGCGGGATCAATTGCGGCCAATGATGCGCCATGATGGAAAAGGAAAAACGCAGGCATAAAAAAACCGGAAGATCCTCTCGGATCTTCCGGTTTTTTCAGGCTTCTTGCGAAGCCATTTTGGTGGGTCGTGTGGGACTCGAACCTACGACCAATTGGTTAAAAGCCAACTGCTCTACCAACTGAGCTAACGACCCAAAAATGGTCGGGGTAGGGGGATTCGAACTCCCGACATCCTGCTCCCAAAGCAGGCGCGCTACCGGACTGCGCTATACCCCGATTGGAATTTGGCTCCGCGACCAGGACTCGAACCTGGGACCCAATGATTAACAGTCATTTGCTCTACCGACTGAGCTATCGCGGAACTTCTATTTCCATCTCCTCGGCTGGCTTGCTGCGTAGCCTTGCAAACCCCCCGTTGAGGCGCGCCATTTTACGGTTCTCGACGGCGCTGTCAACAGAAAAAATACGATTTACTACAATACCTTGCGAGAAACTTCAGGCCGAGGAAGATTGCCCACGGCAACACCCCATCCAGGCGGCGCCACTCCGAGGGAGCGGCGCCGTTCGAATCAGGCAAATACGATGTCGTCGCCCTCCACTCTGCCTGCAATGCTGGCGCCCGGCTCGAATGTGCCTGAGAGGATTTGCTGGGCCAGGGGGTTCTCGATCCAGCGCTGGATCGCACGCTTCAAGGGTCGAGCCCCATAGACAGGGTCGTAACCGACAGCAACCAGCCTGTCCATGGCCTCATCACTCAGCACCAGGCTCAGATCCCGCTCCGCAAGTCGCTGTTGCAGGCGAGCCAGCTGAATCCGGGCGATACCGGCAATCTGCTCACGCGCCAGCGGATCGAAGACCACCACCTCATCAATGCGGTTGATGAATTCCGGGCGGAAATGCTGGGACACAGCATCCATCACCGCGGCACGCTGAGCATCCGGGTCACCGACCAGCTCCTGAATCTGCATCGAGCCGAGGTTCGAGGTCATCACGATCACCGTATTGCGGAAATCCACCGTACGCCCGTGGCTGTCGGTCAGACGACCATCCTCCAGCACCTGCAGCAGGATGTTGAAAACGTCAGGGTGCGCTTTCTCGACCTCATCGAGCAGCACCACCGAATACGGCTTGCGACGCACCGCCTCGGTCAGGTAACCGCCCTCCTCATAACCAACGTAGCCCGGCGGCGCACCGATCAGGCGAGCCACCGAATGCTTCTCCATAAATTCGGACATGTCGATGCGGATCATTGCCTCCTCGGTGTCAAAGAGGAATTCCGCCAGCGCCTTGCACAGCTCGGTCTTGCCCACGCCGGTCGGGCCGAGGAACAAGAAGGAACCGCTGGGACGGTTGGGGTCCGCCAGCCCCGCCCGGGAACGACGCACGGCATTGGCCACCGAAACCACCGCTTCGTGCTGACCGATCACGCGCTGGTGCAGCAGGTCTTCCATCTTCAACAGCTTCTCGCGCTCGCCTTCAAGCATCTTCGACACCGGAATACCGGTCCATTTCGAGACGACCTCGGCGATCTCCTCGTCGGTCACCTTGTTGCGCAACAGCTGGTTTTCCGCCTTGCCATGCTGATCGACCATCTGCAGGCTGCGCTCCAGATCCGGAATGATGCCGTACTGCAACTCAGCCATACGCGCCAGATCACCCTTGCGCCGTGCAGCCTCGAGTTCGGCCTTGGCCTGCTCGATCTTCTGGTGCATCTGCGCCGAGCCCTGCACCTCGGCCTTCTCCGACTTCCAGATTTCCTCCAGATCGGCGTATTCGCGCTCCAGCTTGACGATTTCTTCATCGAGCTTGGCCAGACGCTTCTTGGTGGCCTCGTCGTCCTCGTTCTTCAGTGCCTCGCGCTCGATTTTCAGCTGGATCAGACGTCGGTCGAGTCGATCCAGCTCTTCGGGCTTGGAGTCGATTTCCATACGGATACGACTGCCCGCCTCGTCGATCAGGTCGATGGCCTTGTCCGGCAGCTGGCGATCGGTGATGTAGCGATGGGACAGCTTCGCCGCCGCGATAATGGCGCCGTCGGTGATGGAGACGCCATGGTGCACTTCGTAGCGCTCTTTCAGGCCACGCAGGATGGCGATGGTGTCCTCTTCGCTCGGCTCATCGACCTGCACACGCTGGAAGCGCCGCTCCAACGCCGCATCCTTTTCAATGTACTGGCGATACTCGTCCAGCGTGGTCGCTCCGACGCAATGCAGCTCGCCGCGCGCCAACGCGGGCTTGAGCATGTTGCCGGCATCCATCGAGCCTTCGGCCTTGCCGGCGCCAACCATGGTGTGGAGCTCGTCGATGAACAGGATGACGCGCCCTTCCTGCTTGCCCAGCTCATTGAGAACTGCCTTCAGGCGCTCTTCGAACTCCCCACGGAACTTGGCGCCGGCGATCAGCGAGCCCATGTCCAGGGACAGCAGGCGCTTATCCTTGAGCCCGTCGGGCACCTCGCCGTTGACGATACGCTGAGCCAGCCCCTCGACAATTGCAGTCTTGCCCACACCGGGCTCACCGATCAGCACCGGGTTGTTCTTGGTGCGCCGTTGCAGGACCTGGATTGTGCGGCGGATTTCATCGTCACGACCGATCACCGGATCGAGTTTGCCTTCCTCGGCGCGCCGGGTCATGTCCACGGTGTATTTGTCCAGCGCCTGACGCGACTCCTCGGCATTGGGATCGTTGACCGCCTCGCCGCCTCGAAGGTTACTGATGGCGTTCTCCAGCGCCTGCTTGCTGACGCCTTGCGCCAGCAACAGCTTGCCCAGGCGGGTGTTGTTGTCCAGCGCGGCCAGCAGCACCAGCTCGCTGGAAATGTACTGATCGCCTTTCTGCTGCGCCAGGCGATCTGCCTGATTGAGCAGGCGCGCCAGCTCCTGGGACATGTTCATGTCGCCGGTGGGATTCTGCAGCTTGGGCAGCTGATCCAGCTCTTTGGTCAGCGCCTTTCGCAAGCCATTGATATCGAAGCCTACCTGCATCAGCAGGGGTTTGATTGAGCCCCCCTGCTGCTCCAGCAGTGCCTGCAATAAATGCAGGGGTTCGATGGATGAATGATCCAGGCCAACTGCGATGGACTGGGCATCGGAAAGCGCAAGCTGCAGCTTGCTGGTCAAACGATCGATACGCATGTAGTCACCTTTCTGGTTAGGCAGGCCGGCGCACTGAATCGCACCACGAACAAAGCCCGCGAGATGAAACCTAGATAAGGTTGATTGTTGAAGATTCAAGGCGGATGGCATTGATACAGGTCATGGGCAGACAGCCGGGACCCCGCCGAATGACTCAGTCTTCGATCCAGACCAGGCTTGCGAAGCGCCCGGTACGAGCGGTACGCCGATAGGAATAGAAGCGGGGATCGCTGAAGGTACAGTACCCGCCACCGTAGACGGCTGTAACACCGCAACCGGCGAGCCGGATGCGGGCCAGATGACAGAGGTCGGCCATGTAACGTCCGGCATTGCGGCTGGGACGAAAGGCTTCGACGGCAACCGGGTGCTGCGCGACGAAGGCCTCTCTAACTTCGGGGCCGACCTCGAAGGCATCCGGCCCTATTGCCGGCCCCAGCCATGCCAGTAGCTGGTCGCCCGGCACCTGCATGGCGGCCACGGTCGATTCCAGCATGCCATTGGCCAGTCCGCGCCAGCCGGCATGCGCAGCCGCCACGCGGGTACCGTCCTGATCGCAAAAGAGTACCGGCAGGCAATCGGCAGTCAGCACCGCGCAGGCTATGCCGATGGCGTCTGTCCAACTGGCATCGGCAATCGGCACCATTGCCGGATCAGCCTCGACGGCAGTAACCGAATGCACCTGACTCAACCAGGCAGGCTCGCACCCGAGAACATCCTGCAAGCGCTGCCTGTTGGCCAGCACAGCTGCAGGATCGTCACCGACGTGATCACCCAGATTGAAACCCTCGAAAGGCGCCCGGCTTTCGCCACCCTCACGCGTGGTCACGCAGGCCCGCACCTGTCGTGGCGCAGGCCAGTCCGGGATGATCCAATCGCCAGGCCAGCCACTCACCCGATGAAGGCCTCGCGATCCTGCTGCAGCAGCGTCAGCAACCAGACGAAATCATCCGGCAACGGTGACTCCCATTTCATGCGCTCACCGCTGAGCGGATGATCCAGCTCAAGGAAACGGGCGTGCAGTGCCTGACGCGGAAACTCACGCAGCGACTGCACAAGCGTCTGACTGGCCGCCGGCGGTATGCGAAAGCGTCCGCTATAGAGAGCATCGCCCACCAGCGGATAACCCAGGTGGGTCATATGCACACGAATCTGATGGGTGCGCCCGGTTTCGAGCTTGACCCGCACATGGGTATGCGAGCGAAAACGTTCCAGCACACGGTAATGACTGATGGCCGGCTTGCCCCCCTCGACCACGGCCATGCGCTGACGCTGCTGACCATGGCGCCCAATAGGTGCATCGACGGTACCACCGGTGATAATCACACCGATGACAATGGCTTCATAAATACGGCTGACGCTACGCGCCTGCAACTGTTCGACCAGGCGCGTCTGCGCCTGCAACGTCTTGGCGACAACCATCAGTCCGGTGGTGTCCTTGTCCAGCCGATGCACGATCCCGGCGCGCGGCACGTTGATCAACTCCGGCACATGATGCAGCAGCGCATTGAGCAGCGTTCCACTGGCATGTCCGGCAGCCGGATGCACCACCAGACCAGCCGGCTTGTTCAGCACCAGGATGTGTTCGTCCTCGAAGACGATATCCAGCGGAATGTCCTCCGCTATCCATTCACCCTGTGCCTGCTGTTCGGCGCTGAGCGCCAGCACGGCACCGGCATGCACGATGTCCCGCGGGCGCAGCGCTGCCCCGTCCACGGTAAGCGATCCGTCCTTGATCCACGCAGCGAGGCGTGAGCGTGAATGCTCGGGAAACAACTGAGCCGCGACCTGATCGAGACGCTGCCCGCCCAGATCGAACGACACTTCGGCGCGAAGTTGGATGGCTTGCGTGGGGATGGTGGACATAATTAAGGACGCTTCATGAGTAAGGAGGAGCCGATACCTGCCCGGCAGGACCAACAGGAACCGGAGGCGGCATGTTTTCAGGCCGTGCGGTGGAAGAGTTCGCCGCAGACAGGCGTCAGCGCGTCATTGAGCGCGAGGCCGACAGATCTATTGCCCTGGGTACGGGTGAGCCTTTGGTTTCGGCCACAGGCTTGTGTTTAAATACGGCGTCTTTGTCCCGGCCAGCCGGGGCGCTCATCATAACAGGACGGCTCAGCGCGAGACAGCCAGCCGTGACAGGACGCAAGCCGCCATGCAAGTGAAACACCTGCTGCTGATCGCCATTTTCGCTCTTACCGCCGCCTGCTCGTCCAACGAAACCATCAGCGAGAATCTCGGTGAAACGGAGCTGTACCGGCAGGCGCAGGCAGACCTGGACAACAAGAGCTATACCAGCGCCATCAACAAACTGAAGGCTCTGGAGTCGCGCTATCCGTTCGGCCGCTACGCCGAGCAGGCGCAGCTGGAACTGATATACGCCTACTACCGCAACATGGAACCGGAAGCCACGCGCTCTTCCGCCGAGCGCTTCATCCGCTTGCATCCACAGCATCCTAGCGTCGACTACGCCTATTACCTGAAGGGTCTGGCGTCCTTCGATCAGGATCGCGGCATTCTCGCCCGCTTCCTTCCGCTGGACATGACCAAACGTGATCCGGGCGCCGCGCGTGATTCCTTCAACGAATTCGCGCAGCTGACCAGCCGCTTCCCCAACAGCCGTTACGCACCGGACGCCAAGGCGCGCATGGTCTATCTGCGCAACCTGCTGGCCGCTAACGAAATCCATGTGGCCGACTACTATCTGCGCCGTCAGGCCTATGTGGCGGCGGCCAATCGAGGCCGCTATGTCGTGGAAAACTTCCAGGGCACACCGGCAGTCGGTGATGGCCTGGCCGTGATGACCGAAGCCTATCAGCGGCTGAGCCTCGACGAGCTTGCCTCCTCCAGCCTGGAAACCTTGCAGCTCAACTACCCCGAGCATCCGAGCCTGGAAGATGGCCAGTTCGTACCGCGCGAGGAAGAAGCGGATAACCGCAGCTGGCTGTCCCGCGCCACGCTGGGCCTGATCGAATCCAAAACCGCACCATTGGACAGCTCCCGCTCCAACCGCGACGTGCTGCGCCAGTACGAAAATGCCGCTCAGGACCTGCCTGACGAATTGCGCCCGGTGTTGAGAGAAGCCGAGGGCGAACAGCAGGACGGCGGACGTTCCTGGTGGAGCTACCTGACTTTCGGTCTATTCGACTGACAAAGCCACCACCGCCGCCGCTCAGGCGTCGGCGGCGGGCCAGCACCTGCAACGGCCAGTGCGCCGGGAAGTGAAAAATGGGACTGTTTCGACTGCTGTTCTGGATCATCCTGATTGCGACGGCGTTCTGGCTCTGGCGACGACTGACGAGCAAGCGCAAGACAACCCGCAAGCCGGAACAACCCACACTGCCGATGGTGCGTTGCGCCCAGTGCGGCATCCATCTGCCCCGCGATCAGGCACTGCAGGAACGCGATCACTGGTATTGCAGCCAGGCTCATCTGGAACAGGGCAGCAAGCCGGGTGGGCGCTGAAAACCAGGTGTTTCTAGGCCAGCAAGGCCGGCGAATTCTTCGCCTCTATCATCTTTATCGCGTCGCCATCGGTCTGGTGCTGGTGCTGCTGATCAGCAGCGACCTGCACAATGACCTGATGAGCATGAGCAACCCGGCGGCGTTTCATTACGGCGCCTGGGGCTATCTGATCCTCAATATCCTCATCGCCGTTCTGCTGCAGAATCCCAAGCGCGAGCTGTCGGTCCTGATCCTCGCCCTGATGGACGTTTCCCTGCTCTCGACGCTGTTCTACTTTGCCGGTGGCACCCCCAGCGGAATCGGCAACCTGCTGATCATTGCCGTTGCCATCGCCAACATCCTGCTGCGCGGACGCATGGGCTTCCTCATTGCCGCAGTCGCCGCAACCGGCCTGATCTACCTGACCTTTTACCTCAGTCTTAGCGACAGAGATGCCAGCGGTCAGTACGTTCAGGCTGCAGCCCTGGGCACCTTGTGTTTCGCCGCTGCCCTGCTGGTGCAGGGCCTTACACGCCGCCTGCAAATCAGCGAAACCCTGGCCCGCCAGCGAGCCGAGGAAGTCGCCAACCTCGAAGCCCTTAACGCCCAGATCCTGCAACGCATGCGGACCGGCATTCTGGTGCTTGATCCGCAACAGCGCATCTTGCTCGCCAATCAGGGCGCACTCGATATGCTCGACCAGCACTCCCTGGTCGGTGAGCGCCTGGCTCCACGCTGCCCGGAGCTGATCAGGGCGCTGCAACTTTGGCGCGACAACCCGACCTTACGACCGCAGCAGTTCAAGGCCACGCCAAATGGCGCCATGTTGCAGCCAAGCTTCGCCGCGCTGCAGCATGGTGTGCGTCAGGACACCCTGATATTTCTCGAAGATATTTCGCAGATTGCGCAGCAGGCCCAACAGCTCAAACTGGCATCGCTGGGCCGGCTGACAGCAAGCATCGCGCACGAAATCCGCAATCCGCTCGGCGCCATCAGCCATGCGGCACAGCTGCTGCAGGAATCAGAGCAACTGGATCCCGCCGATCTACGCCTGACGCAGATCATTCAGGATCACTCGCGACGCATGAACCTGGTCATCGAGAACGTTCTGCAACTGTCACGCAGGCGTCAGGCCGAACCACAATTGCTGGACCTCAAATACTGGATGCATCGCTTCGCCAGCGAGTTTCGGGGCGGCCTGCCACCGCGCCAGCAGATCCACGTGAAAACCCTGGGCAGCTCGCTGCAGACGCGCATGGACCCTAACCAGCTGCTTCAGGTTCTGACCAATCTGGTGCAGAACGGCCTGCGCTACAGCGGCAAGGAACATGTCGAGGCGCAGGTTTGGTTGCACCTGTTTCGCGACGAAACCAGCGATCTGCCGGTTCTCGAGGTGCTCGACGACGGCGCCGGAGTTCCTGCCGAGCAGGTACAGAACATCTTCGAGCCCTTTTTCACCACCGAAAGCAAGGGGACGGGGCTGGGCCTGTACATCTGCCGCGAGCTGTGCGAAAGCAATCAGGCACGCCTGGATTATCAAGCAAGAGCCGAGGGGGGCAGCTGCTTCCGGATCGTATTCGCACATCCAGGCAAACTTGGCTGAGGCCGTGCCAGGCAGTCACAGGTCACACATCGACTACCGTCCGGGTACAAAGCAACCGCTGTAGCGTTAAGATTGCGTCCCGCGCCCCATTCGAGCGCTTTGCTGCCATTGAAAGACCGAAACCATGACTGCCCGCCAGAAAGCCTTGATCATCGATGACGAACCCGACATCCGGGAACTCCTGGAGATCACCCTGGGGCGGATGAAACTTGACACCCGCAGCGCCCGTAACCTCAAGGAAGCCCGCGAATGTCTGGCGCGCGAGCATTACGACCTGTGCCTCACCGACATGCGCCTGCCCGATGGCTGCGGCCTGGAACTGGTGCAGTTCATCCAGCAGCAGTACCCGCAGCTGCCGGTGGCGATGATTACTGCCTACGGCAGCCTTGATACCGCTATCGGCGCGCTCAAGGCCGGCGCATTCGATTTTCTGACCAAGCCGGTCGACCTCGGACGCCTGCGTGAACTGGTCAACACCGCGCTGCGCCTGCGCACGCCCAATCCCAACGACCTGACTGCCGACAACCGACTGCTCGGCACCTCGCCGCCGATGAACCTGTTGCGCAAGCAGATCGGCAAGCTTGCCCGCAGCCAGGCGCCGGTCTACATCAGCGGCGAATCCGGTAGCGGCAAGGAGCTGGTGGCACGCCTGATTCATGAACAGGGCGCGCGCCATGAGCGCCCCTTCATCCCGGTCAACTGCGGGGCAATTCCCTCGGAGCTGATGGAAAGCGAGTTTTTTGGCCACAAGAAAGGCAGCTTCACCGGCGCGATCGAGGACAAGCCCGGCCTGTTCCAGGAAGCCAATGGCGGCACCCTGTTCCTTGATGAGGTCGCGGATCTGCCCTTGACCATGCAGGTCAAGCTGCTGCGCGCCATTCAGGAAAAGGCTGTGCGCCCGGTTGGCGGTGCCAAGGAAGTGGTGGTGGATGTGCGTGTGCTCTGTGCCACGCACAAGGACCTCGCCACCGAAGTGGCAGCAGGGCGCTTCCGTCAGGACCTCTACTACCGCCTGAACGTCATCGAACTGCGCGTCCCGCCTCTGCGCGAGCGCCGCGAAGACATCGCACTGCTCGCCGACACCATGTTGCGCCGACTCGCCGAAGAGTGCGGAGACAGCACGGCCTGCCTGCATGCCGACGCCCTGGTAAAACTGCAGAACTATCGCTTTCCAGGCAACGTGCGCGAACTGGAAAACATGCTGGAACGCGCCTACACACTATGTGAAGGCGAGGAGATCAAGGCCGGCGACCTGCGACTGAGCGATGCACCTGGCGCTGGCGAAAGCGGCGAAGCGAACCTGGCGCAGATCGACAATCTGGAAGATCACCTGGAAGAGGTCGAACGCAAGCTGATCATGCAGGCCCTGGAAGAAACCCGCTGGAACCGCACCGCCGCGGCCCAACGCCTGGGCCTGACTTTCCGCTCCATGCGTTATCGGCTAAAGAAGCTGGGCCTGGATTGAAGGTTGGCGAGGTTGTGGTGGATGGCGCTTTTACATCCACCACACCTCCGCTTGGTGGTGGATCGGTGAAGCGTGACCCACCCTACGCTGACTACCCCTGCGACAGCAGATTGCGCAGATCGATGATGGCCGCATTCGCGCGTGAAATGTAGTTCGCCATCACCAGCGAGTGGTTGGCGAGGACACCGTAGCCGCTGCCATTGAGCACCATCGGGCTCCACAGCGGCTCCTGCGCGGCTTCGAGCTCGCGAATGATCTGCCTGACGCTGATCGTGGCGTTCTTTTTAGCCAGTACGTCGGCAAAGTCCACTTCGATGGCGCGCAACAGATGCGACAGAGCCCAGGCCTGACCACGGGCTTCGTAGAAGACGTTGTCGATCTGCAGCCAGGAGGTTTCGACACGATCCTCCTCGACCACCATACCTTCCGACTCCAGCTCCGATGCACTGGTGGCGTCCAGACGCTCCCGCCCGACACTGGCCGACAGCCGCTGGGACAGCGACCCCAGGCGAGTGCCCACGTCACCCAGCCAGTTGTTGAGATTGTCCGCCCGCGAGTAGAACTGCGCCTTGGGTGCGGGATCACTCAAGCGCGCCAGATAGCTGTCGAGGTAACGAATGCCGTTGCGGTATTCGGACTCGGTTGCAGGCAAAGCCCAGCTGCGATTGTCGAAGTTGAACAGCGGCTCGCCCTTGGACAGATCCGGGTCTTCGGTCGACTGCGATTGCGAACGGGCAAAGTCCTTGCGCAACGCACGACTGAGGTCGCGCACCTGCACCAGCACGCCGTATTCCCAACTGGGCATGTTATCCAGCCACAGGCCGGGGGGGGCCACGTCATTGGTCAGATAGCCACCCGGCTTGTCCAGCAGCGTACTGGCAACCTGTCTGAGGGTTTCGACAGTGGTGTAGCCGTTCACAATCTGTCGCTGCGAGGCCTCTGCCGCCTGGCGGACATGCTGCTGCACCGGAAACCGATCCGGCTCGCTGCTCCAGTACCAGCCCAGGATCAGGGTGACCAACAGATACAGGCCCACCACGGCCACCAGCGCCAGCCATAATGGATTGCGGTTCGTTCCAGACGCAGTCGCGCCATTTGCCGACGAGCCGAGACGCCCAAAGCGGTTCTTCCAATCCAACATAGACATCTGTCCTTCTCTCTTTCAGAGTTCAGAGGTTCGACCGCCAGTAAACTACAGCGTTGCGGCGGGAGCCTCACTATAACGCAGCTGCCGTAACCAATCGCCATAATGAGAACCAGACCACCCTTGCAGACGTCTTGAACCGGTCGGACAGGTGATAGCATGCCGCCAGCACAACGGTGCACGTGGACTGTCGCGGCGCTCAGGAAGCAGAAATGTCGGAACAGGAAGAGCTCAAACAACACTTTGCGCAGCGGGTCATCCATCAGGCCCGAGAGGTGCTCGAAGTCTGGCAACAGGTACAGCGCAACGAGTGGAACGCTTCCTATCGTGCCGCCCTCGCCGACGCCAATCAGCGGCTGCAGCGCTTTGCCGAACGCTTCGAACAGATCGAGCATCATCAGCTTGCCCTGCAGATAGAAGAGTGTCTCAGCGACGTCGATGACAATCGCGGTCGTCTGTCCAGCGACATCATCGCCACCCTCAGCCAGCTGATTTACCGGCTCGCCCGTACCGGCCTGCGCAACGGTGATCCGCGCGGTCCGTCCGCCCATGTCCCATCACTGAACAAGCCGGTCTATATCGCCCTGGATGATCACGAACGCGCCAGCCATGTGGTCCGTCAGCTGGAATTCTTCAGCATGAACGCGCAGGCCTTTGCCAGCGATCACGAATTTCGTGCAGCGATGCACCTTCGTCATCCGGCGGCCATCGTCATGGATGTCGATTTCAATGGTCCCGGCGAAGGGCTCAGACTGGCCGAGCGGGTACAGCAGGGTCTGGAAGAGAAACTGCCACTGATCTTCTTCAGCCAGCAGGACACTGACACCCCCACACGCCTGGCTGCCGTACGCGCCGGCGGGCTGGAGTTTTTCATCGAGTCGCTGGATGCCTCAAGTCTGCTGGAAAAGATCGAGATCTATACCCGAACCGCCTACTACGAGCCTTTCCGGGTGCTCATCATTGATGACTCGCGCGCACAGGCGACGCACACCGAGCGCGTCCTGAACAACGCTGGGATCATCACCCGGACGCTCAACGAGCCAATCCAGGCGATCAGCTATCTGGCCGAGTTCCAGCCGGACCTGATCATCCTCGACATGTACATGCCCGAATGCATGGGCACAGAGCTTGCCAAGGTCATTCGCCAGCATGAACGTTACGTCAGCGTACCGATCATCTACCTGTCCGCCGAGGACGATCTGGACAAGCAGCTCAGCGCGATGGATGAGGGTGGCGATGATTTCCTGACCAAACCGATCAAACCCAGCCACCTCATCGCCACCGTGCGCACCCGTGCCGAGCGTGCGCGCAACCTCAAGGCCCGAATCGTCCGCGACAGTCTGACCGGTCTCTACAACCACACGCACAGCCTGCAATTGCTCGAAGATGCCAGCGCCCGGGCACAGCGCGACAACAGCCCGTTGTGCTTCGCCATGGTCGATATCGACCACTTCAAGAAGGTCAACGACACCTATGGCCACCCCATGGGCGACCGGGTGATCAAAAGCCTGGCGCTTTTTCTCAAGCAGCGCCTGCGCAAGACCGATTGCATCGGCCGTTACGGCGGCGAAGAGTTCGCCATCGTATTGCCCGATACCACCTTGGAAAACGCTTGCCGGGTACTCGACGAAATTCGCCAGCGCTTCTCGGAAATCCGTTTTCCGGCGCAACCTGAGGATCTGTCTTGCACCTTCAGTTGCGGTATCTCGCAACTCACACCGAGCACCGATGTGAAAATGCTCACGCAACAGGCCGACGAAGCCCTGTACCGCGCCAAGAACGCAGGACGTAACCGTGTCATGGGCTTTGACGCTGTCACGTGACTGACATCAAATAGCCATATATTGCGGGCCTCCTACCCACCCGGAGGCCGGCATGCGCCTGAAGTCGCTCACCACGTTCAATACGCTGCTACTCATTGCCATCTGTCTCGCACTGGGCGCCACGCTCTGGTGGTCCGAACGTGCGCTGGAGCGACCCTATCAGCTGATGGAACGCTACCTCGGTCTTTCGCAGCAATTCCAGCAGCCTGTCGCCGGCAATATCCAGGGTTATCTGGCCAGTGGTGATGCGCTGCAGCACAGCGCGGCCCTGCAGGCGCTGGACACCCTGGCAGGCGACATCGCCGCTCTGCCCACCCAGTTCGCCGAACGCCTGATACCCAGTCTCGAACAGCTCAGCCAATTCACCGCCACCGAGCTGCTGGCCGCTGGCAAGCTGGCCGGTGATCCGCAGGGCCTGCTGCTGCAGGCCGAACGCGAAATGATCGCGGCACTGGCGCAGCTGCAACAGTATGCCGAACAGAGTGACCATCCCAGCGCAACGGCCTATCAGAGTGTGGTGTTCGAGGCGAGTCGCCAACTGCTGCGGCTGAGCCATGCCCGCGGCAGGCTGGCTGCCAGCAGCCAGAACGTGCTGGCGGCGGAAGCCGAGCAGGCGCTACAAAGCCTGGAGCGGGAAATTGCCACCCTCGCAGCCCTGCCGCTGCTTGGCATCATCACCAAACAGCAGTCGGGCAGCAGCACCTTTGCCGCCCTGCTCGATCTGCAGGGACAGGACCAGACCGAGCAGGCCAGCGAGGACCAGGGCATTTCGCTGAAGCGTGATATTGCAGGCCTGCTGAAGCGCTATCCCGCAGAACTTGGCCGCACGCAGGCGCTGATCGGCCAGCGCAGCCAGCTGATGGCCAGCAGCCAGCAAAGAATCGCAACGCTGCAACAGGCACTTGCTGAGCTGGAACCTGTGGTGCGCGCCGAGCATGGACGCATCCAGTCGGAAGTACGCCTGATTCAGGGCACCATCATTGTCCTGATACTGGTTATCGCATTCGCCATTGATCGCCTGCAGCGTCAACTGACGCGCGCGCTTGCGCAATTGGCGCCGGCGCTTGGCGCCTGGGCTCAGGGCGACTTCGGCAAAGCCATCCGGCTCGGCTCGAAAACCCCCGAGATGATCGAGATCGAAACCTCGTTGAACCAGTTGAGAAACTATCTGGTGACGCTGGTCGGCACCCTGCGCCAGCATGCCCAAGAGGTCGCGGGGAACAGCCGCAGCCTGTCTGAAATGAGCAATGATCTGCATCAGGCCGCCACTCGTCAGACCAGCGATACCGCACAGATTCGCGATTCACTGGGTGAACTGGAAGCGACCATCCAGAATGTCGCCGACGGTGCCGGACAGGCTGCCGAAGCCAGCCGATCAGCCAGTCAGGCCGTTGCCCAAGGACAACAGGACATCAGCCAGAGCCTGACGGGCCTGCATCATCTGGTCAGCGAAGTGCAGGGTAATGCGCTGGCCATCGAACGTCTGGCCGATGAAACCAATACCATCGGCAAGGTGCTGACCGTCATTCGCTCCATCGCCGAACAAACCAACCTGCTCGCCCTCAACGCCGCCATTGAAGCAGCCAGGGCCGGCGAGCAGGGCCGCGGCTTTGCCGTGGTGGCCGACGAAGTACGTACCCTGGCGCAACGCACCAGCGGCGCCACCGAAGAAATACAGCAGCTGATTGGCAGCCTGCAAAAGGCTGCGCATCAATCGGTGGAAGCCATGCGCGTACAGGTCGATCATGCAACGGCCACCGCTGAACTGGCCGAAACCGCCGATCTGGCGCTGGATCAGATCGTCGCCACCATCGGCACCATCGAGCACATGGCTGAGCAGATCGCCCAAGCCACCTCGCAACAGAGCGGCGCCGTCAGTGAAATCCGCAGTCACGGCGAACACATTCATCAGCTGGGTGACAGCAACCTTTCACACATCAGTCGTGGCCGTGAACAGAGCGAACAGATGCTGCGCCTGGCCAACGACCTGAACCAGGCGACGCAGACGTTTCGGGTTTAGCAAGTTCGGCAGTAGGGTGGACAACGCGAAGCTTGTCCACCGCACCCCAGGCACCACCGAGACGACCCGACCAGACGTTACCCCTCTAAACGGCGGATGAACAAAGCATCATCCACTCTACCGCCAGCTTTTCAGGTCGGTGGCGCGCGCTCCCGCTCTATCGAGGAACAGGCTTGCTGCGCTCCTTGCCCGTCGACTTCGGCTTTCCACCTGCCGCCGCTTTGCGCCGTGCTTCAGCAGCAGCCTTGGCTTGCTCGCGCTTGTCCCAGGCATTGCCGTCGTGGCTGCGCGGTGGCAGGCCATTGTGCTGAGTGAGAATCTGCCCGCCTTGCCCGGCCTTTTTGCTGCCTACGGGCGTGGAGTTCTTGCGCCGGGCACTCTGATAGCCTTCCGTAGCGGGCTGATGAGCCGGAATCAACTGATGCTTGCCACTGCCGATCAAGTCACCACGCCCCATGCGCAGCAGCGCTTCACGCAACATCGGCCAGCCTTTGGGATCGTGGTAGCGCAGGAAGGCCTTGTGCAGGCGGCGCTGCTCCTCGCTCTTGACGACGGTCACCTCCTCGCTCTTGTAGGTGACCTTGCGCAGCGGATTCTTGCCGCTGTGGTACATGGCCGTGGCGCTGGCCATCGGTGACGGATAAAAGGCCTGCACCTGGTCGGCACGGAAACCGTTGGCCTTGAGCCACAGCGCGAGGTTCATCATGTCCTCATCGGTGGTGCCCGGATGCGCGGCGATGAAGTACGGGATCAGGTATTGCTCCTTGCCCGCCTCCTTCGAATACTTCTCGAACATCCGCTTGAACTTGTCGTAGTTGCCGATGCCCGGCTTCATCATCTTGTCCAGCGGACCCTTCTCGGTGTGCTCCGGCGCAATCTTCAAGTAGCCGCCGACATGGTGCGTGACCAGTTCCTTCACATACTCCGGCGATTCCACCGCCAGGTCGTAGCGCAGCCCCGAGGCAATAAGGATCTTCTTCACGCCCGGCAACGCGCGCGCCTTGCGGTACAGCTCGATCAGCGAGCTGTGGTCGGTATCAAGGTTCTCGCAGATGCCTGGGAACACGCACGACGGCTTGCGGCAGTGCTTCTCGATGTCGTAGCTCTTGCATGCCAGGCGATACATGTTCGCAGTCGGCCCACCGAGATCGGACACCACGCCGGTGAAGCCCGGCATGCCGCGCATCGCCTCGATCTCGTTGAGGATCGATTCGTGCGAGCGGTTCTGGATGATTCGCCCTTCGTGCTCAGTGATCGAGCAGAAGGTGCAGCCGCCGAAGCAGCCGCGCATGATGTTCACCGAAAAGCGGATCATCTCGTAGGCGGGGATCTTTGCCCCACCGTAGGCCGGATGCGGCACACGAGCGAAGGAAGAGGCGAACACGTAGTCCATCTCCTCGGTGGTCAGCGGAATCGGCGGCGGGTTCAGCCAGATGTCCTGGTCGCCATGGCGCTGCACCAGCGCACGGGCATTGCCCGGATTGGTCTCCAGATGCAGCACCCGGTTGGCGTGGGCATACAGCGCGGGATCGTTGCGCACCTTCTCGAACGACGGCAGGCGGATCACGGTCCTGTCACGCTCGATCTTCGGATTGGGCAGCAGCTGGACCACTTTCGCCTCGTTCGGGTCCTCGACGGGGCCCTTGTCCTTCTCGATGGCGCAGGCTTGCAAGTCCTGGGTACTGACGTAGGGGTTGATGATCTGATCGACCTTGCCCGGACGGTCAATGCGCGTCGAATCGATCTCGAACCAGTCCGGCGCCAATGTCTTGCGAATGAAGGCGGTGCCGCGCACATCGGTGATCTCTGCGACATCCTCGCCGCGCGACAGCCGCTGCGCCACCTCGACGATGGCGCGCTCGGCGTTTCCATAGAGAAGGATGTCAGCGGTGGCATCCATCAGGATGGAGCGTCGCACCTTGTCCGACCAGTAGTCGTAGTGGGCAATGCGGCGCAGCGAGGCTTCGATGCCGCCCAGCACCACTGGGACATGCCTGTAGGCTTCCTTGCAGCGCTGGCTGTAGACCAGGCTGGCGCGGTCAGGCCGCTTTCCAGCCAGGCCACCGGCGGTATAGGCGTCATCGGAACGTATTTTCCGGTCAGCCGTGTAACGGTTGATCATCGAGTCCATGTTGCCCGCGGCAATGCCGAAGAACAGGTTCGGCTCACCGAGCTTCATGAAGTCGTCTTTGCTGTGCCAGTCCGGCTGGCTAATGATACCCACACGAAAGCCCTGGGCTTCCAGCAATCGGCCGATGATCGCCATGCCGAAAGACGGGTGATCAACGTAAGCATCGCCGGTGACGATGATCACGTCGCAGGAGTCCCAGCCGAGCTGATCCATCTCCTCCCTGCTCATCGGCAGGAATGGCGCCGGACCGAAACATTCGGCCCAGTACTTGGGATAGTCAAACAGTGGCTTGGCGGCGTGCATGGCGAAAACCGGGGCATCGAAAACGGGCGCGAAATATAGCACAAAAAATGATCAGCATGTCCCAGCAAAACAGTCAGGATTCGTAGGGTGGATATCGTTTTTTACATCCACCACAACTCCGCCCGGTGGATCGGTAAAGCGTGATCCATCCTACGCAGCGACCGTTATCCGATATACCGCCTGGGCACCCGCTGCGTCACCTTGGTCAGCAATTCGTAGCCGATGGTACCGCTCGCCCGAGCAACATCATCGACGGGCACCTGAGCACCCCAGAGTTCGACCGCATCACCGATTGCAGCATCCGGCAGATCCGTCAGGTCAATCGCCAGCATGTCCATTGACACCCTGCCCGCCAGCGGCACGCGCTGACCACGAACCACAAGCGGAGTACCCGACGGTGCGTGGCGCGGATAGCCATCGGCATAGCCGCAGCTGACGGTGCCAATACGTGACGGGCGCTGCGCCACCCAGCTCGCACCGTAGCCGACGCTGTCACCCGCAGGCACGTCGTGCAGGGCAATCACTTCGGCGGTCAGCGTCATGGCCGGCCGCAGCCCAAGCTCGGCAGCACTGCGATCGGCAAAAGGCGAAGCACCGTAGAGCATGATGCCGGGGCGCAGCCAGTCCATATGCGCTGGCGCCAGAGTCAACACGGCTGCGGAGTTGGCAAAGCTGCGCTGGTCGAAGGCGAAGCCCTGCACACCATGACAACTCTCCAGCTGACGATCAGTGAGCTCATGCCTGTGCTCATCCGCACAGGCAAAGTGGCTCATCAGATTGACTTCAGCCACCTGCTGCGCACCACGCAGGCGCGCCGCCCAGTGCTGCAATTCAGCAGCACCAAAGCCCAGTCGGTGCATGCCCGAATCCAGCTTGAGCCAGACATTCAATGGCCGTACCGGCGCGCAGTCCAGCAGCCGCAGTGCTTGCTCGGCCCCCTGTACCGAGATATCCAGACCCAGCTCCATGGCCGCTGCATAATCCTCGGCATCGAAACAGCCTTCGAGCAGCAGCACACGTGCTTCGGGCGCCTGCCCGCGGACCACCCGCGCCTCCTCGACGCTGCACACCGCGAAACCGTCAGCCTCGCCACGTAATGCCGCCGTTACCGCCGCCGCCCCGTGACCATAGGCGTCTGCCTTGACCACGGCAAAAGCGCGCCGCCCCGGTGAGCAGTGTTTTGCCAAGGCATAGTTGTGACGAATGGCGGCCAGATCGACCGTGGCAACGAGGGGACGCATGGGAGGATTCCTGCACAACGAGGTGAAGCAGAATCTTAGGCTGAACGGCCGGAAGCTCCAAGTACGGCACAGGGTTTACTTGCGCCGATTGACCTGCCAGCTATCACCTGAAACTTATGACTGCCCTTTAGTCATCATCGAACTGGTAGCTGCCCGGCGCCAGGTTCTCGAAGCGCGAATACTTGCCAAGGAAGGCCAGTCGCGTGGTGCCGATGGGGCCGTTCCGCTGTTTGCCGATGATGATTTCAGCCACGCCCTTGTATTCGGTTTCCGGGTGGTAGACCTCGTCCCGGTAGACGAACATGATGATATCGGCGTCCTGCTCGATGGCACCTGATTCGCGCAAGTCGGAGTTGACCGGACGTTTGTTGGGGCGTTGTTCCAGCGAGCGGTTGAGCTGTGACAGCGCAACTACCGGGCAGTTGAATTCCTTGGCCAGCCCCTTCAGGGAGCGGGAGATTTCAGAAATCTCGTTGGTGCGGTTGTCGCCGCTGGAGCCGGGAATCTGCATCAGCTGCAGGTAGTCGACCATGATCATGCCGATCTCGCCGTGCTCGCGCACCAGCCGCCGGGTACGCGCGCGCATCTCCGAAGGCGAAATCCCAGCAGTGTCGTCAATGAACAGCTTGCGGTCGTTGAGCAGATTGACTGCCGATGTCAGGCGCGGCCAGTCATCGTCACTGAGCTTACCGGTCCGCACTTTGGTCTGATCGATGCGTCCGAGGGAGGCCAGCATACGAATCACGATGGAGTCGGCTGGCATTTCCAGCGAATACACGAGAATCGCCTTGTCCGAGCGCAGGACAGCGTTTTCCACCAGATTCATCGCGAAGGTGGTTTTACCCATGGACGGACGCCCCGCGACGATCACCAGATCCGCCGGCTGCAGGCCACTGGTGGCCTCATCCAGATCGGTAAAGCCGGTGGACAGGCCGGTAATCGCTTCACCGGCATTGAACAGCGAGTCGATACGGTCGATGGCCTTGACCAGGATATCGTTGATGCCGATGGGGCCGCCGGTCTTGGGCCGCGCCTCGGCGATCTGGAAGATCAGGCGCTCGGCTTCGTCGAGGATTTCTTCGCCGGTTCGTCCCTGCGGCGCATAGGCACTGTCGGCGATTTCGTTGCTGATACCGATCAGCTGACGCAACGTGGCCCGCTCGCGAATGATCTGCGCGTAGGCCTTGATATTGGCCACCGACGGCGTGTTCTTCGCCAGCTCACCGAGATAGGCCAGGCCACCCACCTGCGGCAGATGGCCTTCCTTGTCCAGTTGCTCGGACAGGGTTACCACATCGAAGGGTGAATTGCGTTCGGCCAGGGTGAAGATGGCACGGAAGATCAGGCGATGATCGTGGCGATAGAAGTCGCCATCGGATACCTGGTCAAGCACCCGCTCCCATGCATTGTTGTCCAGCATCAACCCGCCCAGCACGGCCTGCTCGGCCTCGATGGAATGCGGCGGCACCTTGAGCGCGGCGGTTTCCAGATCGTACTGCTGAGGGATGCTGATGTCGTTCATGGCACTCGAATTCTTTGTATTCAGAAAAAACAAAAGGCACGTTCCACTCACGTGGAAACGTGCCTGATGTTACTCGTCAGGCACCCGAGGTGCCAGACGACGGCCAGTATCAGCCAGCGATCACGATCAGCTTCACGGTCGCCTCAACGTCGCTGTGCAGGTGCACAGCCACGTCGTACTCACCAACCTGACGGATGGTGCCATTCGGCAGACGGATTTCGCTCTTGGCCACTTCCACGCCAGAGGCGGTCAGGGCGTCGGCGATATCGTGAGTACCGATGGAACCGAACAGCTTGCCCTCATCGCCCGCGGTAGCGGTGATGGTGACTTCCAGCTCGGCCAGCTGAGCAGCGCGCGTTTCGGCAGAAGCCTTGCGCTCGGCAGCAGCTTTTTCCAGATCAGCACGACGAGCTTCAAACTCGGCGATGTTGGCTGCAGTAGCAGCAGTAGCCTTGCGCTGCGGCAACAGGTAGTTGCGACCGTAGCCAGACTTGACGTTTACCTTGTCGCCCAGGTTGCCCAGGTTTGCGACTTTTTCCAGCAGGATGACTTCCATTTGAGTCTTACCTCTTAACTTTTAACCTTCACCGTTCGCAGGTCCCGCATCGTCATCACGAGATGCCCGACCGCGAAAATCAAACAAACTGTCGACAATGGCCATGACAGCCAGTAACGGATAAATCACCTGCATGAACAGCACCAGCGTGACATACAGCCCCACCAGCCAGAACCGCTGCATACGGCCCTGCGACACCAGCCCGTGAAGCAGTGCAACACCGGCAAACACCAGCGGAACACTGCAAAGCGGAGCCAGCATCGCCATCTGCACGCCCAAGCTCGGCCCGAACAACATGCCCGCCAGGAGCAGCATTGCCAGCACCGGCGAAAAGCGCAGCGCGCGGAACTCAAGCCCGAAACCACCGGGGTTGTACAGCAGTGCCTGCCAGTAACGCCCAAGTATCAGGCTGAGCAGGGTAACGATCTGCAGCAACGCCGCCAACAGGCCGGTCAAGACCGGTATCAGCAACGCCTCCAGCCGCGCCCGCTCTTCAACCGAAAGCTGCTGATAGGCTTGCGACAACATGTCGGGCAGCACTTTCTGCAATTCGGTCGCCAGCGCCGCAATCGGCTCGCCAAACACCGCACCAAGCGCTACGGCATACAGCAGCCCGAGGCCTACACTGCACAGCATCACACGGGGCCAGGCATTCTGGCTGCGCAACAACAACGCCAACCCAAAGGTTCCCAGCAGCACCAGCAGCGTGCGCGGATCACCGAAATACCACCAGGCCAGTGCGGGCAATACAGCCCACACCAATACACCCAGCGCGTCATTCAGCCCGCGGCGCAACAACACCAGGCTACCTGCAGCCGCACACAGCCAGAACAACATCGGTAGTGCCGCAGAGCCAGCCACCACTACGATGGCTTGCATACGGCCGCGCATGATGAATTCAGCCAGGGCGCGCATGCGATTTATCCTTACCTTTTACTGTCGAACAGCTCGATCAACGGCCGTGGCTGTCGGTGTAGGGCAACAGGGCCAGGAAACGGGCGCGCTTGATAGCGGTGGCCAGCTGGCGCTGATAGCGTGCTTTGGTTCCGGTGATACGGCTTGGAACAATCTTGCCGGTTTCGGAAATGTAGGCTTTCAGCGTGTTGAGATCTTTGTAATCGATCTCCTTCACGTCTTCAGCGGTGAAACGGCAGAACTTACGACGACGGAAAAAACGTGCCATGAAATAGGCTCCTCAATAGACCCGTGGATTACTCGTCAGCGTTGTTGTCGCGGCTGTCACTGTCGTTGTCATCGCCATCGTTGACATTGTCAGATTCAGGGCGATCACGACGCTCACGGCGCTCGCTACGGTTTTCCTCAGCCTTGAGCATCTCGGACTGTTCGGTCACGGCTTCGTCGCGACGGATGACCAGGTTACGGATGACGGCGTCGTTGTAGCGGAAGTTGTCTTCCAGCTCAGCCAGTGCCTTGCCGCTGCACTCAACGTTCAGCATCACGTAGTGAGCCTTGTGAACGTTGTTGATGGCGTAAGCCAGCTGACGACGACCCCAGTCTTCCAGGCGATGGATCTTGCCACCGTCTTCTTCGATCAGCTTGGTGTAACGCTCCACCATGCCGCCAACCTGCTCGCTCTGGTCGGGGTGGACCAGAAAGATGATTTCGTAATGACGCATTGTTGCTCCTTACGGGTTGCAGCCTGCCGCACAACGCGGATCAGGCAAGGAGTGAATCAGTTATGTTGACTTGCCAGCCAGAGAGGCGCGCAAACGCCTGCCATCCGGGCAAGGGGCGCAATTCTAGAGAAGCCTGGCCTGCCGCGCAAGGCGATCTGGTGATTATTTAACCAGCCATGCACTTTAGCGCCCAGCGCCCGTCCGCTCCATGCGAATGCTCTCCAGCAGGGTTCTGACCTGATGGATGTCATACGGCTTGAGCATGGTTCGCAAACCGGCCAGGCCTTCTTTCCGCACATCGACCTCGTAACCCGATGCAATCACCACGCTCAGCGTTGCATCGCGCTCACGGGCCAGCCGGACCAGCTCGATACCGCTCATGCCGGCCAGCCCGAGATCCGTCAGCAGCACATCGAAACGGCGCTGCCCGAGCTGCTCCAACGCCGCCTCGGCCGACTCACAGAGGCATACTTCATGACCAAGTTCATCCATTACCTCACCGGTGAGCATGCGCAAGGTGGGGTCATCTTCGACAAAAAGAATTTTCAGTCCCAGGCCCGCCTGTTCAATTGCATGGACGACAGCAGACGAGCGACCCTGGCCACGCTCACCCGACTCAGGCGGACTCGATTCAGCCTGCGCGATATCGGCAGGCAAATAGACGCGCACACAGGTGCCTGCTCCCTTCTCGCTTTCCAGCACGACGAATCCACCACTCTGTCTGACGAAACCATAGACCACACTCAACCCCAACCCGGAAGCTCCAGAGCTGCTTCGGGTTGTGAAAAAGGGCTCGAACGCATGGTCAAGAACCTCCTGACTCATCCCCTCGCCCTGATCGATCACGCAGAGCTCCACGTACTTCCCCGCCCTGACGCCTGGCTGCGCAGCGAGCTGAACAGGATCGAGCAAGCAATTGCGCGCACTCAGGCTCAGCACACCACCATTGCCCATGGCGTCTTCTGCATTGACGGTGAGACGGTGAATCGCGTCCCGTAGATTGCCCGCATCGATATAAACCGGCCACAGTCCCTGCTCCAGATCGAGCGTGACAGTAGTCCCTCTCCTCACTCCGGCAGCGGACAACTCATCCATTCGCCCGAGCATCTCGGCAAGGTTCATCTGTTGGGGTCGCAAAGGTTGCCTGCCAGCGAAAGCCAGGAGCTGGGAAGCAAGACGAGCCCCCATATCGACACCACTTGCCGCCGACTCCAGACGCCTTTGCGCCGCTCCGTCAGCCCCCAGATTGCGCCGCAACAACTGCAGGTTGCCGCCAATGATCTGCAGCATGTTGTTGAAATCGTGCGCGATACCACCCGTGAGCTTGCCGATTGCTTCAAGTCTTTCCGACTGCAACGAGGCAGCCTGGCCCTGCGGGTCGCCATGCAGAAGCTTGTGCACACCTTCCTGCACCTCGGTCATATCCTCGATGCTCAGCAGGATGCTGCCTGCATTTTCTTCAGCGTCCGCTACCGGAATATGCGTCATACGCCAGCATCGGCCTTTACGCGCAACAGTGCCCTCGTTACCGGCTGTAGCGGCATGAGCAGCACGAGCGGCCACCAACAAGGTATCCGCCGCACCCGAAGCCAAAGCACGTGCGACGGACGCCAGACAATCATCGACCATGGCTTGAGAAAACTGCAGATTCTCTGCAAGCACTTCCTGGACCAGGCGACCGAGAATGTCCCGGGCGTCACACCCAGCCAGTCGCAGGCATGCCGCATTCGCGTCAATGATGAGCCAATCACTGTTCAGCAGCAGATAGGCGCTTGGGGAAATCCTGAAGAACGTCCCGAAGGACGGGTATTGCGGCATACAGCCTCCATGTTGCGTGCCTGAGACGGCTCAATGACAGATAACCAGAACGGCCTTGGCCAGACACAAGGGCCCGAATGACGCAAGCAGCAACGCCCGGATTGGATCGGATAATGGACAGCAGCCGAAGACGTACGTTCAAGCAGGAGGGATAGCGCCGGACGGCGCAGGAGCGCCCATCAGACGCCCCTGGAAAACATGTGCAAGCTTCGCCGAGCCTTTAACGACTGGCTGGCGAGCGACGCTGACGCAGTGCCTCGAACAGACAGACACCGGTCGCCACCGAGACATTGAGGCTGCTGACGCTTCCCGCCATTGGCAGCCGCACCAGGAAATCGCAATGTTCACGCGTCAGGCGTCGCATTCCCTTGCCCTCGGCCCCCATCACCAGCACGATCGGACCACCGAGGTCCTGATCATAGATTTCCTGCTCGGCTTCGCCTGCCGTACCAACAACCCACAATCCGCGCTGCTGCAACTTCTCCAGCGTTCGCGCAAGGTTGGTGACAGCAACCAGCGGAATCACTTCTGCTGCCCCACAGGCCACCTTGCGTACCGTGGCGTTCAGCGTGGCGGATTTGTCCTTGGGAATGATGACCGCCAGCGCACCAGCGGCATCGGCGGTACGCAGACAGGCGCCAAGGTTGTGCGGATCGGTGACGCCGTCGAGGACCAGCAGCAAGGGCGCGCCCTCGGTGCGATCCAGCAGCTCTTCGAGCATTGCATCGCCCCAAACCTGGCTGGGACTGACATCGGCCACGACGCCCTGATGAACGCCCTCAACCCAGGCATCCAGTTCGCGACGCTCGCATTGACCGACACGAATCCTTGACTGTTCAGCTAGCTGGATCAGCGTCTGAACCCGCGGATCATCACGCCCCTCCGCCAGCCAGACCTGCTTGACCCGTTTCGGATGATGGCGCAGCAGCGCCTCTACGGCGTGCAGGCCGTAGATCTTCTCGAGATCGCTCATGACTTGCTCTTGCGCTTGCCTGTCGCGCCCCCATCCGGCTTGGCAGACGATTTGCCGCCCGCCTTGGGCTTCTGACCGCCGCGCCGGGACTTGCCGCCGTCGGGCTTGCCAGCCTTCGCCTCGCCGAGCAGCGCCTTTTTCATCTCGCGGCTTTTGCGAACATCAGCGCCCACAGACTCCTTGGCTTTGGAAGAAGAACCCGCAGGGCCCTTTCTGCTACGTCCGTCCTTGCGCTCGCCCCCCGCATCAGCCGATCCACGCTGACCAATGCCGGTCTTGCTACCGCCGCCAATCAGCTCGAAATCGATTTTCCGCTCATCAAGATCGACTCGCATCACCCGTACTTCGACGCTGTCGCCCAGACGGAAACTGCGCCCGCTGCGCTCACCTGACAGGCGATGATGCAAAGGATCAAAGTGGTAGTAATCGCCCGGCATGGCGGTCACGTGAACCAGTCCTTCAACATAGATATCCGTCAGCTCGACGAACAAACCGAAACCGGTTACAGCCGTGATGACACCGGGGAAGCTCTCACCGACCCTGTCCTTCATGAACTCGCACTTGAGCCAGTTCACAACATCGCGAGTCGCCTCATCGGCACGTCGCTCGGTCATCGAGCATTGCTCGCCCAGCTGCTCCAGCGCCGCCTCGTCATAAGGATAGATACGCGCCCTGGGCATGCTGGTTGCACCCTCACGGCGCACATGCGAGGTTTCACGACGTGAGCGGATCACACTGCGGATGGCGCGGTGAATCAACAGATCGGGGTAACGACGGATCGGCGAGGTGAAGTGTGCGTACGCCTCGTAATTCAGGCCGAAATGGCCGTGATTGTCAGGGCTGTAGACCGCCTGACTGAGCGAGCGCAGCATCACCGTCTGGATCACATGGAAATCGGGGCGACCCTGGATGTGCTCCAGCAACGCCTGATAATCCTTGGGCGTCGGCCCCTCCTTGCCCTTGTGCAAGCTCAGGCTCAGCTCACCCAGGAAGGCGCGCAGTTTTTCCTGGCGCTCCAGCGGCGGCCCATCATGGACGCGATACAGGCCAGGCAGGTCATGATCCTGAAGGAAGCGCGCAGTCGCCACGTTGGCGCAGAGCATGCATTCCTCGATCAGCTTGTGTGCATCGTTGCGCTCGGTGGGCTTGATCGCCGCAATCTTGCGTCCGGCGCCAAAGACGATACGCGTCTCCTGCGTCTCGAAGTCGATTGCACCACGGGTATGGCGCGCCTTGAGCAGTACCTTGTACAGCGCGTGCAGATTCTTGAGATGCGGCAACACCTCGGCATACTCCGCACTCAGCTCCTTGCCTTCGGTGCTCTTGGGCTGCTCGAGCATGCAGCTGACCTTGTTGTAGGTCAGGCGCGCATGGGAATGAATCACCGCTTCATAGAACTGATAGTCGGTCATCTTGCCCGACTTGCTCAGGGTGATTTCGCAAACCATTGCCAGCCGGTCCACGCCGGGGTTGAGCGAGCAGAGCCCGTTGGACAGCTCCTCGGGAAGCATCGGCACCACGCGCTCGGGGAAATACACCGAGTTGCCACGGACCTCGGCTTCCTTGTCGAGCGCCGAGCCTACTTTCACGTAATGCGAAACGTCGGCGATGGCGACATACAGCCGGAAACCACCGGTCAGCAGCTTCCAGCCACCAGGCTTCTCGCAATAGACCGCATCATCGAAATCACGCGCATCTTCACCGTCGATGGTAACGAAGGGCAGGTGGCGCAGATCGACGCGCTTGTGCTTGTCCTTCTCTTCCACTTCAGGCTTGAGCCGCGATGCCTCTTTCAGCACCTCCTCAGGCCAGACATGCGGAATATCGAAGCTGCGCAGCGCCACATCGATCTCCATGCCCGGCGCCATGTAGTTGCCAATGACCTCGACAATATCGCCCTGGGGCTGGAAGCGCTGGGTCGGCCAATGGGTGATCTTTACCTCGACGAACTGGCCGGGCTTGGCATCCATGGAGCGGCCAGGCGTCACCAGCACTTCCTGCTGAATCTTGGGGTTGTCAGCCATGACGAAGCCGATGCCGCTTTCTTCCTGAAAGCGTCCGACGATGGTTTCGTGGGCGCGGCTGATCACCTCGACGATAGCGCCTTCGCGGCGCCCACGCCGATCCAGCCCCGCCACCCGAGCCAGAGCACGGTCGCCATCAAATACCAGGCGCATCTGCGCGGGACTCAGGAAGAGGTCGTCGCTGCCATCGTCAGGAATCAGGAAGCCAAAGCCGTCGCGATGACCGCTGATACGGCCACACACCAGGTCCAGCTTGTCCACCGGGGCATAGGTGCCACGCCGGGTGTAGATCACCTGGCCGTCGCGCTCCATCGCACGCAGGCGGCGCCGCAGCGCCTCGATGTCTTCTTCGGAGCTCAGCCCGAACTCGTCTACCAGCTGCTCGCGTGCGGCAGGTGCCCCACGCTCACTCAAATGCTGGAGAATCAGCTCGCGGCTGGGAATGGGGTTTTCGTACTTTTCCGCTTCACGAGCGGCCTCGGGATCGAGGGATTGCCAATCGGCCATTAAGAGATGTCACCTTTCATTCATTTATTGAGGCAGAACGCCCTGTATCTATTGAAGCGCGAAACGGGCGTCTACGGCAGCTTTAGCGCAATTTTTTTTTAATCGACGGGGCTTTACAAGGTACAACCTCGCCCGTATAGTTCGCGCCCACAATGTCCGGTAGACGTTGTAACACGGAAACGAAGAAGCTACATCGTTTTGCAGTGCCCAGGTGGCGGAATTGGTAGACGCACTAGGTTCAGGTCCTAGCGGTGGCAA